>Ga0209417_1000659_pt1 | contig 75792 bp, 58 predicted proteins | sample RifGroF2_FD_184002 | JGI IMG/M metagenome (GOLD analysis project Ga0209417, IMG submission 184002) | Groundwater microbial communities from Rifle, Colorado, USA - Groundwater F2 (SPAdes) (version 2) | ecosystem: Environmental > Aquatic > Deep subsurface > Groundwater | place: Rifle, Colorado... | reverse complement strand
ATACCGGAGATGTCATGTTCGACAACTCTCTTTTCTTTGCTGAGGTGGCTCACAGTGTAGCTCCTCTCAATGAGGTTTTCTCGTCGGATGAGAAATATAGTCACATTACGCTCGAGCCCGGGAAGTTCATACTGGCAACAATTCACAGAAACAACAATACTGACGATAGTGAAAGGCTCAGCAATATTTTTAGGGCGTTGGTTGATATTGCAGAAAATAAAGGAATTGTGGTGGTATTACCTCTTCATCCGAGGACTTCCAAGATGCTTAAACAGTCGTTGAGTGTTGAGCTTTACGACAGGGTTACCAACTCCCCGGAAATTGTCCTTACCTCTCCTGTCTCATTTTTTGAGATGATTACTCTGGAAAAGGGGGCAAAAATGATTATCACAGATTCAGGTGGTGTACAGAAGGAGGCTTTCTTCTTCCGCAAGCCCTCTCTCATACTTCGTCCTCAGACTGAGTGGGTGGAGATAGTCGAGTGTGGCTCTGCTCTGCTTGTTGATGCAGATTATGATAAAATTATTTTAGGTTACGATTCTTTGCTTGGCCGGCAGTTGCATTTTCCGTCTATTTTTGGTGACGGGCATGCCTCTGAGGCTATTCTGGATATTATTTTGAATTATTAATTTCAGCTATATGAAAAAGCAATTTCTGATATTACAGATTTCTGTAATTGCAGTAATAACTTTATTTACAGTGATATTTCTCCCAGGGTGTGCTTCACTTTCTAAGAGCCAGATGGGTACAGTGGCGAGTTTCTCAAACTCCTGCGACAGTTTTGCAAAGTATCCGAGTATACTTTTTACAGAGATGGCCAAAATTCGGGCCGACAGGGGTTGTTTCTATACTGCCTCTTTGAGCGACCCGCTTTTAAGAATAAAGGAGTTGAACTCCCTTAGCAAAGCTCTTGCTGCAGATCTTGAGCTGGCTAAAAAGATGGACATTTCTCTCGAAATTCTTGTCTCATACCAAAGGGTCCTAAAGTCGCTCTCTCATACGGACCGATACAACAATACTGGAAGGGAGTTCAGGTCGCTTGGCAGGAACCTGGATTCTCTTATAAACAGATATAATCTCATAGATATCTCTGACCCTTTGCCTCTGGGTGTTGGCAAGGCTCTCGGCAGAATTGTCGGTTATGGGGCAGAGCTTTGGGTGAGAAGTGTACAGACAAAAGCGGTGCGGGAGTATGTGGTTGCAGGGGATTCATTGGTTGGGGCTGTTTCTGCCGATATTGTCAAAATCCTCTCTTCTAAATCTGTTGGTGAACTTATTGATAATGAGGCTAAAGGATTGGATGCGAATTACCTGTCATATCTAAAGTCGGGAGAAGGGAGCAGAAATGTTGGCGGGAATAACTTTTCCGGCAGGGATTTTTCAGGAGATAGGGAGTATCTGATGTTGCTGGACAGAGTCAACAAATTGTCTGTAATTCGCTCCAGCTGTGTGTCTGCTGCCAAGGCTCTGGCAAAGGCGCATGGCAAGATCGCGACTGAGGTTGTAAAGCGGAAGAAAATCAAGGAGTTGTATCCTGAAATTGAAAAACTGGACGATGAACTGTATGCCTTAAGGTTGGCAGTAAAGAAGATGAATCTGTAGAGTAGATTTTTGAATTATTACATATGGCAAAGGCAAAACAAAATACAATAACGAAGGAGCTTGGTGAGCTTCGCCTTGCTCTTGGAGAGATTGAAAGGTTACGTTTTAATAAGGGTGTTTCTGAGGCTGAACTGACCCGTCTGGAGAGAGCTTCTGTGGAGCTTAGGGAGAGGGAACGTGTGGTTATTTCCCTGATTGGTGAAGAAATAGCCGCTCAGATTAAGGCATCGGCGGTTTCATTGTCGGATTTATCCAAAAGAATTAAGGCTCGTACCGAGAAGCTCTCCAGGCTCCCCAAAAGCTTGGACAAAATCTCTTTGGTAATTTTAGAAATTATAGACATTGCACGGCGTGTGAATAGAGAATTTTAAGGGAACTCTTATTATATTTGTGTGGTGTTAAATCTGTGGTTTTATGAGTTGGTTTGTGTTGTATACCTCTGCCAGGGCAGAAAAGAGAGTAGCTGATCGTTTGAGGGATGTGGGTGTAGATGTCTATTTGCCTCTTCACAAGTCTAAGCGAAAATGGAGCGACAGGGTAAAGGAGGTGGAAATGCCTCTTTTTAACTCCTATGTTTTTGTACGGCTCCCGGAGCACAAACTCAGAGATCTTCTGCAGGTCTATGGTGTTTCAAGGATACTCTTCTATCTGGGCCGGCCGGCTGTTGTAAGGGATGTCGAAATTGATGCGATAAAGGAATTTCTGACTATTGCAGAGAACAGGGAGATTATTTCTGCCGGCGACAGGGTTCAGATTTTGGGCGGTGTTATGGAGAATAAGAAGGGAGAGGTGCTTAAAGTGGAAGACAAACTTGTTACTCTCTATTTAGAGGAGTTGGGTGCCAAAATTTATGTATCTTTGTCTCATGTTAATAAAATTTAACAAATCGTTATAATGGATTACAATACTCAAAGAATTAAACTCATTATGCCTGAGTATGGTAGGCATGTACAGAAGATGATAAAGTACGTGAAGGATATTCCGGACAGAGAAAAGCGTAATGAGCAGATCCGTGCGGTTGTGGGTACAATGGGTATTCTTAATCCTGCACTAAGAGATATAAGTGATTTCAGACATAAGTTGTGGGACCATGTTCAGATTATCTCGGATTTTGAAATCGACATTGACTCACCATATCCGACTCCTACGCCGGCTACATTCGCCACCAGGCCTGACCCTATTCCTCTGGAAAAGTCTCCTCTCAAGGCTGCCCATTACGGGCGCAACATACAGAATATGATTGATATGGTTGCCAATAAACCGGAGGATGAGGTTCGCAGGAACATGATTCAGATTCTGGCCAACTACATGCGTCAGCAGTACCTTATCTGGAACAAGGACACTGTTTCGGAAGAGACTATCTTTAAAGATATTAATATTCTGTCGGAAGGCAGGATAACGGTTCCTGAAGATCTTCATCTCTCTGCTTTTGTACCTTCTGTGAGCAACTCATCTTCCTACAATACTGGTTTTACCAGTCATTCAGGTGGTCACAACAAGAGTAACAGCTTCCGCCCGGGGAAAAAGAAGATTACCAAGAGAAAATAAAAAATTAAATATCAATGGCTGTTTTTAAGGTTGAGGGTGGGCACCGTCTTAAAGGCGAGCTTATTCCGCAAGGGGCTAAAAATGAGGCCCTCCAAATTCTTTCTGCTGTTTTGCTTACAGATGGAAAGGTGACAATTCATAATCTTCCAGATATTCTTGATGTAAACAAGCTAATAGAGCTTCTGGTTGATCTGGGGGTTGAGGTGGAACGGGTACACAATGTGCGTCCCCATGTACCCCCGGCATTCACATTCTGCGCAAAAAACATTAACCTTGATTTTGTGCGGTCTGCTGAGTTCTGCAGGAAATCAGCCGCACTGAGGGGTTCTGTCATGCTGGTTGGTCCGCTCCTGGCTCGTTTTGGATTTGCATATATGCCTAAACCCGGTGGAGACAAGATTGGCAGAAGGCGCCTTGATACTCACCTTATTGGATTTGAAAAGCTTGGAGCGGAGCTTAATTTTGAAAGCAGCGGTTCTTTTTTTGAGTTGCGTACCAAAGGTCTTAAGGGTTGCTATATGCTTCTTGATGAGGCCTCTGTAACTGGTACTGCAAATATTGTAATGGCAGCGGTCCTGGCCCAAGGGGTTACCACTATCTACAATGCTGCGTGCGAACCTTACTTGCAGCAGTTATGTAAGATGCTCAACCGAATGGGGGCAAAAATCTCCGGTATTGGTTCCAATCTGCTTACCATTGAAGGAGTTTCATCTCTCGGAGGCTGTGTGCACACTATTCTGCCGGATATGATTGAGGTTGGTAGTTTTATTGGCCTTGCCGCCATGACAGCCAGCGAAATTACCATTAAGGATGTGGCTTATGATGAGTTGGGAATTATTCCGGCTCAGTTCAGAAGACTGGGCATTACCGTTGACCGCAGAGGTGATGATATTTTTATTCCTGTGCATGATCACTACGAGATTGAGAGTTTCCTGGATGGATCAATTATGACTATTGCAGATGCTCCGTGGCCGGGTCTTACACCTGACCTGTTGAGCGTTTTTCTTGTTACTGCTGTTCAGGCAAAGGGTTCTGTGCTTATTCATCAGAAGATGTTCGAAAGCAGGCTTTTCTTTGTGGACAAGCTTATTGACATGGGTGCCCAGATTATTTTATGTGACCCTCACAGGGCTACTATTATTGGACACGACCGTGCGTTTTGCCTTAAGGGTACCCGCATGGCTTCGCCGGATATTAGGGCTGGAATAGCATTGCTGATTGCGGCTATGAGTGCAAAGGGTACCAGCATAATAGAAAATATTGAGCAGATTGACAGGGGTTATCAGAACATCGATGGTCGTCTCAATGCTATTGGTGCCAGAATTGAAAGGGTGTAAGGTATTTTGATATTAAGAGTATAATTTATTTAGAGTATAATAGGTTTTATATATGGCTAAGAAGAAAAGTTCTACAAATGGCGAAATTGCTCCTCCTCCTCAGGGGAAAGAGGCGTTTCGTCTTATTAACGGCTTGTTTTTTGCCGCTTTAGCTATTTACACTTTTGTTGCGCTTGCTTCTTACCTTTTTACATGGGCCGAGGATCAGTCACTGCTATCGCGGACAGACGTGTGGAGCAATATGGTTCCGGTTGAGAATGGTGGTGGCAAGGTTGGTTTCTTTTGGGCTAACCTTCTACTTTCACAATTGTTTGGTCTGGGAGCGTTCATTATTCCTTTTTTCTTTTTGGGCATATCTATTTATTCGCTTAAAATTAGAAAAGTCAGGTTATTGCGGGTTTTCTTCCTGTCGGCTTTCGGGGCAATTATTTTGTCGGTATTTTTCTCATATGTTTTTGGATTTACAAAGTTTGACACTTGGTTCGGAAACGGGGTTGGTGGGTCTTACGGCTACTATGTAAATGAGTGGCTTATATCCATGCTGGGGCCAATGGGTGCTGGTGCTGTGGTTGCTGTCCTGCTTATGCTTTGGCTCGTGCTGCTGAACTACAAGATTGTTGTTTGGTTCAATGCTCTTATTGCCGGTATTTTCCATAGAAAACCGAGAGAGCTGAAGGAACCAAAAGAGAGTAAGTCTGAGAAAGCAGCCGCTCTTGCTGCAGCTGCTGCTCTTGCGTCGGAATCGGCTTCTGCTGAATCTGGTTCTCCTAATATTTCTGCTTCTCCTGATGTTCCGGGTTCTTTCGTAATATCCGGTTCAAATTCCATAAACAGGGATGTAGTTTTTGAAGTAGAGGGGGCAGATTACTTGTCTGTTAATGATGTTGCCGCAGCTTCAGGGATAGCTGCCAAAGGTGTATCCGCTGCTGGTGCAAACAGAAATACACAACCGGAAGGTTTTGAAATGGGTGAGATTGAGCTGGATGAAGATGATGATGTTGCTGAGGTTGAAAATGATGATGAGGACTTTCTTAAGGATTTTCCTAAAGGGTCCTTAGACACGCTTTTTGATCCTCGTCTGGATTTATCGGATTACCAGATTCCTCCGCTGAACCTTCTGGACGATTATAAGGATAAGATTTACAAGGTTCCTCATGATGAGCTTGAAAAAAACAATCGTAAGATTGTAAAGACTTTGGGGGATTATAAAATAGCTATTGAAAGGATTTTTGCACGAACAGGTCCTACAGTCACTCTTTATGAGATTGTTCCGGCTGCCGGTGTGAGGATTTCTCAGATTAAGAGGCTTGAAGATGATATTGCTCTTTCTCTGGCAGCCCGTGGTGTCAGGATTATTGCTCCTATTCCCGGGACTAATGCTGTTGGTATTGAGGTGGCTAACGACAAGCCGAGCATTGTGCCTATGCGTTCTGTGCTTGAGGATCCTAAGTTCAAGAATTCCAATTATGATTTGCCTGTGGTATTGGGAAGGACAATTTCCAATGAAGCCCTTACATTTGACCTTGCTAAGATGCCCCATCTTCTTGTTGCAGGGGCGACCGGTCAGGGTAAGTCTGTGGGTCTGAATGCTGTGATTACATCGTTACTATATACTAAACATCCTTCTGAGCTTAAGTTTGTTCTGGTTGACCCTAAAAAGGTTGAACTTTCTCTATACTCTAAACTTGAGCGGCATTTTCTGGCAAAACTGCCTGATTCTGATGATGCTATAATTACTGATACTCAAAAGGTTGTATATACCTTAAAGTCGCTTACCATTGAGATGGACTCTCGTTATGATCTTCTCAAGATTGCCCATGTCCGTAATATTAAGGAGTACAACGAGAAATTCTTGTCGCGCCGGCTTAACCCCAACAAGGGACACCGGTACATGCCTTTTATTGTTGTTATCATTGATGAGTTTGCAGATCTTCTGATGACTGCCGGCCGTGAAGTTGAGGAGCCTATCGCGCGTCTTGCTCAGTTGGCTCGTGCAATTGGAATTCACCTTGTTATTGCTACTCAAAGACCTACAACAAATATCATTACGGGTTTGATTAAGGCCAATTTCCCTGCTCGTATTGCTTTCCGGGTAATTTCAAATATTGATTCTCGTACAATTCTTGATACTACGGGCGCCAATCAGCTTATCGGTCGTGGGGATATGCTCTTCTCTAATAGTGGTGAGCTTACTCGTGTTCAATGTGCATTCATTGATACTCCGGAAGTTGAGAGGATTTGTGAGTTTATTGGTTCTCAGCGTGGTTATTCTACGGCACATTTCTTGCCTGAATATGTTGGCGAGGAGGGTGAAATGTCGGGAGCTGGTGAAATTGATCTTGGTAAGAGGGACAAGCTTTTTGATGAGGCTGCTAAGTTGGTGGTTCAGTTCCAGCAGGGTTCCACTTCGCTCATTCAACGCAGGATGAATCTTGGTTATAACCGTGCCGGACGTATAATGGACCAGCTTGAAGCTGCCGGTATTGTGGGCCCTTTCGAAGGGAGCAAGGCGCGTCAGGTTCTGATTACAGACTTCAACTCGTTGGACCGCATACTGGCGTCGCTGGAGTAGACCTTGCCACAGTTTTTGGCAAAGAGCTCTTAGATAGCTTGTTATAAGTTGAATATTTTCAAATGTCTTAAAATGCCTTAAAATGCCTAGAAATGCATTTCGTATATCTCAGTCTTTCAATAAGTTGCCAAAAACTGTGGCAAGGTCATTCTTGCTCTTCTTCCTTTTGGTCTCTTCTTCTCCTCTTTTTCCTAATCAGCAGCAACAAACTTCAAACAAGCAGTTGCAAACATTAAATAATCTGTCTACTAATTCGGAGATTCTAGGTCAGTTTACCGCTAAGCTAAAATCCTATCCGGCTTTTGAGATGAAGTTTTCTATGGTTGTTGATGGCTCTGAATTTGAGGGTGTTGTACAATCACAGGGCGAATCTTTCAGGCTGACAAACTCCCAGCTGGAACTTTACTGCAACGGTACCACAAAGTGGATATATAATATTGATAACAAAGAAATTACGATAACAGGAAATGATCCTTCTCAGACTGACCTTACGGAGAATCCGATGGCTTTCCTAACCTCTCTGGAAAAGGGTTACTCATACAACGAAAAGCCTGTTTCGACAACTGAATCTGGTAAAGCTGCATGGAAAATTGAACTGAAAACTGTCAACAAAAAGCTGGCTTATACTTCTATAACTCTGCTTGTCGAGAAGAGTTCCCTGAAACCTCTCGCTGTGGAATACCTTGCTAAAAATGGCACAAAACATGTCGCCAGGATTTCCTACTTCCTGGGAAAAAGGCCTTGGCCGCTAAGCTACTTCTCCTTTCCGGAATCACGGATGAACGGTTTGTCTGTTACCGACCTCCGGTAGAATTATCTCTATTAATATATTAGAGGCTCTTACTACAACCCACGATGTACGCGGAAAACTTCTTGTATGGATGGGTAGGTATGTGAAAGGTATTCAGGGAGCTCATTTGGAGCTACCCAGATTGCGCGTTCAATGCTCTCTTCTGTCTGTGGTTTTGTGTATGGACAGCTTCCAAGATATTCCATTTTGTACCAGTGTGTGCACTTTAGCATGAACTTTCCATTCATTTCGTAGGTATGATAAGTGTCGCAGAGATGCTCTTTTATCTCAAGATCGTGAACACCGCACTCCTCTTCTACTTCGCGGAGGGCGGCCTTGCGGATGTCTTCGTTAGGTTCTTGTTTGCCTTTAGGAAGATCCCACACTCCGTGTCTGAATATCAGAAGGTATTCCCCCTTGCAGTTAGTTACCAAACCGCCGCCCGCCTGAATAGATGTCAGTTTTGTGCAAAGGCGCTTGAAGGTGACTGATTCCTGATGAGTGGGTATGTAAAGCTTTTTTATATTGGGAGTATTCTGGAAAAGTACAGGGAGGTCTGACAGATCCATCTGGCTTAGCTGGATTGGAGGAGCAGTAAGCTGAATAGAAGGAGTTACAGCTTTGTCTTTTTTGCAAGATTTCACATTAGTTGAAGATGGACTAAATATAACGGCATCGGTGTCGTTGAGAAGATGCTCGGAGCTTGAGCAAACCGCAAGACAGCGATTGTTGAAGTATATGCTGTACATTAATTTTGGATTGTTTTACTATCTTTGTACAAAGATACTTTTTTATGGAATCTATAGAAAAAATAATTGCAAAACAACTTTTGGATTTAAAGGCTGTAAGATTGAGTGTCGACAAGCCATTTACGTGGGCATCGGGCTGGAAATCACCTATATATTGCGACAATCGCAAGATTTTGTCATATCCGAGGTCCAGGGCTATTGTTAGCAAAAATTTAGCACGTATCATTGAGCAGAATTATGAGAAAGTGGAGGTTATAGCAGGAGTTGCAACCGGAGCTATAGCATGGGGCGTTCTGGTAGCAGAAGAACTTAACAAACCATTTATATATGTTCGCCCTCAACCAAAAGATCATGGTACTGGTGCTCAGATAGAAGGTGAGTTACCGATTGGAGCAAATGTAGTTGTTGTAGAGGACCTTATATCTACCGGTGGCAGTTCGCTATCTGCAGTGGATTGTCTCTCTAAAGCAGGAGCAAATGTATTGGGAATGGTAGCAATCTTCTCTTATAACTTTGATAAATCGCGCAGGGCATTTGAATATGCAAATTGCGAATTGAGAACTTTGACTAATTACGATGCACTTATAGATCAGGCGCTTGCTTGTGAATATATTGCACAAAACGAAGTTGATACATTGCGCGAGTGGAGGTATCGTCCGGAAGTATGGGGCCGGGAGGGTTAATGTGCTAATGGGTTAATGTGCTAATGTGCTAATGGGTTAATGTGCTAATGGGTTAATGTGCTAATGGGTTAATGTGCTAATGGGTTAATGTGCTAATATGCTAATTATATGGGTGTGACTCAGGTAAAGGGAAGGAAGGTAGTTGTTCGGCAACCGTTAAATGTGTTGTTTGAACTTTTTTTAGATTTGAACAATTTCACGCGGAACTTGCCTGATGGTATTCAGGAAAAATCGGAAATTAAATCGACAGCAGATACTCTTTTGGCAAAAGTTCAGGGTTTTGAGATGGGATTGAAGGTAGATGAGAGAACGCCATACAGTTCAATTAAATATGTCCAGTACGGAAAGAGTCCTATAGCATTTGTCTTTAAGGTATTGTTAAATCCGATTAATGAAGCTGAAACTGAATTTCATCTGGAACTTGATGCAGCGTTGTCCGGCTTTTTTAAGATGATGCTTGGGTCGAAACTCCAGGGAGCCATTGATAAAGTTACTGACGAACTTGAGAAAGGGTTCAACGGTGTAATAAAATATTAGCAATGAAAAATCTACTTTTTGCAATTGCGGCTTTTTTTCTGTTATCGTCCGATAATTCTTTAGCAATGACACCAAACAGCAAGTTTCTTAAAACTTCAATTATCCCCGAACCTGTTAAGGTTGTTTCCGGGGATTCATCATTTGAGATTAATGATAACACTTTAATTGTAGCGCGCGATGCCGACCAGTTAAAATCTGCTGCTTTTTTAAATAGTTATTTGTCCAGGTACTACGAGTTCAATCTTAAGGTTGTAGCAGAAAAACCTAAGAATAAATCAAAAAAACAAAAAACGCTGCAATATATAAATCTTGCTATCACCGATATAGCCTATTCGCACGCAGGGTTTAGTCCCTCTGATCTTAAAAGGGAGGGAGCATACTCGGTTTCGATTAAGAATGGAACTGCAAATCTGTCAGGTTCAAATCCTCAAGGTCTTTTCTATGCCGTACAGACATTCATTCAACTGCTTCCTACATCAAAACCTGTTTCTGTATTGAACTCAAAAAGTGCCACTCTTCCTGTTCAGGCAATTGAAGTTGTGGATTACCCACGTTTTATGTACAGGGGAATGCATCTGGATGTTGTAAGGCATATATATTCAGTGGAATACATAAAAAAATATATTGATTATCTTGCTTTGCACAAGATGAACTACTTTCACTGGCACCTTACAGATGATCAGGCATGGAGGATGGAGAGTATGAAGTACCCTAAGCTGAACGAGATTGGATCATGGAGAGCCGGAACCATTATCGGCATTTTCCCGGGAACAGGGGTTGACAATACCCGTTATGGTGGTTTCTATACAATTGATCAGATGAAGGAGATTGTCAAATATGCAGCAGAAAGATATATCACAGTTGTTCCTGAAATTGATGTTCCCGGACATTCTATGGCTATTATAGCATCTTATCCGCAATACAGTACCACACCTGATATTCCTAAACAACCGGCAATAACCTGGGGCATCTTTAACCGTCAGAATAATGTACTGGCTCCTTCTGAGGAGGTCTTTACATTTCTGAAAGATGTTTTTGATGAACTGATGGATGTATTTCCCGGACCTTACATTCATATAGGGGCCGACGAGTGTTCAAAGAAGTGGTGGAAAGAATCGCCCGAAACTCAAAACTTTATGAAAAGATATGGGCTAAAGGACGAGGATGAGTTGCAAAGTTATTTTGTGAAGAGAATTGCAGCGGTGGTTACGGCTCGCGGCCGTCAGATGGTGGGTTGGGACGAGATTATGGAGGGAGGTTTGGTAGATGGTGCCATAGTTATGAGCTGGCGCGATGCCGAACATGGTTGGAAGGCTGCCGCAATGGGACACAAGGCAATTCTGACTCCAATTTTGCGCAGCTACTTTAATATTGCACAAAAGCATAACGAAGACTCTCTTTGTCATAAAAACTGGTATGTACCGGTTGACTCTGTATATCTGTTTGAGCCTCTTCCGGAGAGTGTATCTGAATCGGCTTCTGCAAATATTCTTGGTGGCCAGGGATGTATGTGGACAGAATACTTTTCTAATGTAAAAGCTCTTGAATATGGTGTTTTTCCAAGACTCTCAGCTATTGCAGAGGTTTATTGGTCCCAACGCAGACACAAGAACTGGCCGAAATTTCAGCTTAAGCTTATTGACCAGTTTAACCGTTATGATATGTGGGGAACAAATTACTCCACAGAAGTCTTTAAATCGGGAGGTTATTCAAGATAGTCATTACAGACATAATGTTACCAGAGAAATTTATTGAGTATCTTACAGAGGCGGCAGGTGTTTCAGATACACCGGTGATTCTGGACGCAATCCAAAACACAAAGCCAAAGGTGTCTGTGAGAATTAATCCTCTTAAGGTTATGTCTATGGGGGTACATGGGGACGCATCAGGTGTACCCACAACACCAATCCCCTGGTGCAAAGATGGTCTATATCTCTCAGTAAGGCCGGTGTTTACGCTCGATCCTGCTCTGCATGCTGGTGGGTATTATGTTCAGGAGCCATCGTCTATGTTTCTGGCGGTACTGGAACCGGTGCTGAATATTTTAAACTGTAGGAACTTGCTGGATCTCTGTGCTTCACCCGGAGGAAAAACAACTCATCTGATCTCTATGATGCCTCGTGGGGCACAACTAATTGCAAATGAGGTGATAAGAACGAGAGTTGCTACTCTTAAAGAGAATGTCATTAAATGGGGTGACCATACAGTTGTGGTCACAAATATGGATCCGGATGGTTTTTCCAAACAAATTAATAAAGGTGAGCAGGGCACGCATGCAAAAAAGAGTGGTTCAAAAAGACAAGACTCATCTGAGGTTGCCTTTTTTTCTGTTGATAAATCGGCTGGCTGCCATATAAGTCCTTTTGATTTCATTTTGGTTGATGCTCCGTGTTCGGGTGAAGGTATGTTTCGCAAGGACCCATCTGCAATTGTCGAATGGTCAGAAGAGAGTGTGAAAATGTGCGCTGCGCGTCAGAAAAGAATTCTTGCCGATATATGGACCTCGTTAAAACCAGGTGGACTTCTGGCTTACTCTACTTGTACATTCAATTTATATGAAAACGACAGAAACATTTCTTGGCTCAAGGCAGAATTTGGTGCAGAAATCTTTGACTTGTATGAATTCTACCGATCAAACTCGATAGAGGATAAATTCAATAGGAAATTGGTAAATGAATGGGGAATAAGACCAACGAAAGAGGGTGGTTTCCAGTTTTTTCCCGGGTTGGCTGAGGGGGAGGGGTTTTTCTTTGCACTGTTGAAGAAACCGGGCAATAGGCAATGGGCAATAGGCAATGGGCAACAGGCAGTGGGCAATAGGCAATTGGCAATGGGCAATGGGCAGCCGGATCATGAGTACGCGCTTTCAATAAATTATAAGGGGGAGTGGCCTTCTGTTGAGTTGAGCAAGGAGGATGCTTTAAAGTATCTTTCGCGTAACGCCTTACGATTAGAGGGTGCCCCTATGGGCTATTTGCGGGTTACTTATAATGGTCTTGGCCTTGGTTTTGTAAAAAACGTGGGGAGTCGTGCAAACAATCTTTTGCCAATGAACTGGCGTATCCGTATGGATGTGTAGTAACTCTGTTGAGGTTTTCCAAACATCTTACTCTGCGAGTAGCAGTTAATTGTAAATGAGAGGTATGCATATTTGCCTGTTAATCAAAGATATGCTAAAAGCTCTGCCAGAGTAATCAGCATAGAATCCTCCTCATCACCAATTACCAATTTTCAATACTGTTTTTTTGTAAACTTCGCATTATTCAGTACCCTTTGCTGTTTTACATGATTTTGTGGACATGTGGAAACTTTCACAGAGTATTTTGTGCTTTCGCTCGGAGTTGTACGCAGTAAGGGTATGCGAACTCTTCAAGATCACAATGTTCCAGCCACCTGTCTTCATCTTCTGCCCTTAATATGACAGGCATTCTTTTTTTGGAATTATGTATTTGCGACATTAATTCGTTGGCTTCTGTGGTCAAAACGGTATATGTATTGTAGATTTCACCTGTAATGGGGTTTGTCCACGAGGAGTACAGGCCGGCAAAGGAAAAAATCTCTTCGTCCGGAAGGGTTATAAGGAATTTTTTCTTTTGGATCTTGCCGTTTCGTGTAGAACTTATCGAACTTACATCCTTTTCAAATAGATGTTGCCATTCATAAAAGCCGTCTGCAATAACAAGACATCTGTTATTCACAGAATCTTTGAATGACTTTGTACTCCTTACGGTTTCTATGCGCGCATTAAGTGTGTATTTTCTTATAGACAGGTCGGCAATTCTATATTTATCGGCAATTACACCGGAATTCTCAGGGGCCAGGCGCCAATAAGGAACCAGTCCCCAGTTGAAATTCTGTATTACCGAAGGGGCCATGTCAGTCACAACAGGCGTTGAAGGGTAACTGTATGCGTTTATAATATCTTTTGGTACATAGTTGCCGGCAGAGGGATAAGTTGCCTTAAATCTCTTTGCAATCGCTAAAGCGTCTTGAGATAATTTGCTGTAAAAACACATGATCTAGCCGCCGAAATCGTCGAAGGCAATGTTTTCCGGTGGTACTCCAAGATTGTCGAGCATTGTGGTTACTGAGCTGTTCATGATTGGAGGGCCGCAAAGGTAATATTCAATATCCTCAGGGGTCTCGTGTTTGCTCAGGTAGTTGTCGTACAGAACCTGATGTATGAAACCGGTATAGCCTTTCCAGTTGTCTTCTGGTTTAGGTTCGCTCAAAGCGATATTAAACTGGAAGTTAGGGAATTCTGCTGCAATCTCTTCAAACTCCTTTTCGTAGAATACCTCGCGGACAGATCTTGCTCCGTACCAGAAGCTTACCTTGCGAGTTGTCTTTTCTGTCTTGAAAAGATGGAAAATGTGCGAACGCATTGGCGCCATTCCTGCTCCACCTCCAACGAATATAATCTCATTCTGAGTCTCTTTTATGAAGAACTCACCGTAAGGGCCGGAAATTGTAACCTTGTCGCCCGGCTTGCGAGAGAATATGTATGATGAGCAAATACCGGGGTTAACGTTCATGAATGTTCCTCTGCTTCTGTCCCATGGTGGAGTTGCTATACGAATGTTGAGCATGATTATGTTGCCTTCTGCAGGGTGGTTAGCCATAGAGTAGGCACGGAAAGTAGGTTCAGTGTTCTTCATTTTGAGGTCCCAGATATTCATTTTGTCCCAGTCCTCACGGTATTCAGGTTCTACATCAACTTCGGTCTTGTAGTCAACCTCACATACAGGGATATCAATCTGGATATACCCACCCGATTTGAACTTCAGGTGCTCGCCTTCAGGCAATCTTACTACAAATTCTTTTATGAAAGTTGCAACGTTGTGGTTACTTACTACTTCACATTCCCATTTCTTGATACCAAGAACCTCTTCAGGAATCTCAATCTCAATGTCTTCCCTCACTTTAACCTGACAACCTAGTCTCCAATTGCTGTGCTGTTGCTTTCTGGTAAAAAAGTCAACCTCTGTTGGGAGAATCTCTCCTCCACCCTTTGTCACCCGGCATTTGCACATTCCGCAGGTTCCACCTCCACCGCATGCCGAAGGAAGAAATATCTTTTCGTTTGAAAGTGTTGTAAGTACAGTCGAACCCGGGTCAACTATTAGTTCCTTCTCCTCGTTTATGGTTAGTTTAACCTTCCCGGACGGTGTCAGCTTAGCTTTTGCATAAAGCAACATAATTACAAGAAGGAGTGTTACAATAAGGAACGATACTATTGCTACAGTTAATATTGTTGTTAAATTCATGATTTTCTTTCTCTTATAGTTTAATACCCATAAAGCTCATAAAGGCGATGCCCATGAGTCCTACTACAATAAATGTGATACCTAAACCACGTAAAGGTGCCGGTATATTTGAATATTTGAGTTTTTCACGTATGGCAGCCAGTGAGACAATTGCCAAAGCCCAGCCGATACCCGAACCTAATGCGTAGGTGGTTGCCTGACCAAGTGTTTCGTAGCCTCTCTCCTGCATGAAAAGTGAACCGCCAAGTATTGCACAGTTCACGGCAATAAGTGGAAGGAATATCCCAAGAGAATTGTAAAGCGATGGCGAGAACTTTTCTACAATCATCTCCACTAACTGAACTATAGAGGCAACAACAGCTATAAATATTATGAAGCTTAAAAAGTTCAGGTCGAGGTCGGCAAAGCTGGGGTCTAACCACGCTAATGCACCTGCTGTAAGGACATATTTATAAATAAGATAGTTGACAGGAAGGGTGACCACAAGAACAAAAATTACTGCTATACCCAGGCCTGTGGCTGTCTTGACACTTTTGGAAACCGCCAGGAAAGAACACATCCCCAAAAAATAGGCAAACACCATATTCTCTACGAATATGGATTTGACGAACAAATTAACTAAATCTTGCATATTGGTATGTGTTTATTATTTTTCAATTAATTCCTTTGTAAAGCTTCTTTGTATCCAGATAATCAACCCCACAAGAATGAGGGCAGCAGGTGGAAGAATCATGAAGCCGTTGTTTTCGTAAAACCCCCCATTGACAGAGTACCAGCTTAACGGAATTACCTGAATCCCGTATAGTGTTCCAGATCCAAAAAGTTCACGTACAAATGCGAGAGCTACAAGAATGAGCCCGTATCCAAACCCATTTGCAAGCCCGTCAACAAGTGAAGGAATAGGTTTATTGCCAAGGGCGTATGCCTCTATCCGGCCCATTATTATACAGTTAGTAATTATCAGCCCCACAAATACCGACAGCTGCTTGCTTACTTCATAGGCGTATGCCTGAAGAATCTGGTCCACGAGAATTACGAGCATTGCTACAACAACAAGCTGGACTATAATACGTATCCTGTTTGGAATGGTGTTTCTGATAAGTGATATTATGAAACTTGAGAATCCTGTCACTATTGTTACGGATAGAGCCATAACTATGGCGGGTTCAAGTTTTGTTGTTACTGCCAGGGCAGAACATATACCCAGTACCAGTACGGTAATTGGGTTCTTTAGAAATATTGGTTCTATAAATATCTTTTTGTCCATGTCTGCTAGTTTTTAGTAGTGTCAATCTGATTAATCAACATGGTGCTGTCCGACGGATTAACCATAGTAGAATCGTAAAGAGGAGCCGTTGCTTTATTAAGGTTTGCTTTAAAGAAGTTGAGATAATCGCCAATGCAGCTTTTCAACATTGCTTCAACAGCCTTGCTGGTTATTGTACCTCCCGATATGGCATCGACCTCATGGTTTCCCTTTGCTCCGCCACCTTTTACAACCAAAACAGAAACAAAATTTTCTCCTTCAAATATGGTTTTATCAATAAACTGACCAGAAAAATGGTCAGTAGAAATTTCTGCTCCAAGACCGGGAGTCTCTCCCTTATGGGCAAACACTGCTCCGTATATTGTGCTTAAGTCACTTTTAAATGAGATGTAACCCCAGATTGGCCCCCATAGTCCGGCTCCGTGAAGCTTGACAATGTAGTACTTATCCTGATTTTCCAGCCTGCAGATATAAAGGGGGAAAGTCTTGTTACCCTCTGTAATTGAAGAGTCAGTGATGTACTTTGAATACTCCTGCTCAATGTAAGTTGGCTTGTCATCTGCTTTGGAAGCATCCTTTGCAAGGTTGACAGATTTGAGTATCATCATTTTAGTCTCGATTGCTACGTTTCTCTGTTGTCTGTCTTTAAGCAGGTATGAGGCAAGAGCCAGAATTACTGCTACAACTACAACAAGAATTGTAGAATAGACTATGGTGTATAAGTTTTTATTTGTGTCCATTTTCATTCTCCTTATTTGTTATTCACAGCTCTCTTAAGCCTGCGTTTGATGTTTGCTTCCACGATGTAATGGTCAATAAGAGGTGCAAAAGTATTAAGCAAAAGAATGGAGAGCATCATACCCTCCGGATATCCGGGGTTGAAAACCCTTATTATTATAGCCATGGCTCCAATCAGAAATCCATATATCCATTTTCCCCTCTCAGTCTGCGACCCTGTAACCGGATCGGTTGCCATGAATACGGCACCAAACGCAAAACCGCCCATAACCATATGGTTCCAGGCAGGCATTGACATATAAGAATCAGGACCTGGTGAGAGCGCATTGAGAAGCAATGCAACCAGAAATCCGCCGGCAAATGTAGAGAACATTATTTTCCAGCTTGCGATGCCCGTATATAAAAGGAGTGCTGCACCTATAAGTATAGCCAGTGTAGATGTCTCTCCCACTGACCCGGGTTCGAAACCGAAAAACATGTCTGAAAATGAAGGTATTGCGGTGCCTGCTTTTGCATTTGCAAGAGCAGTGGCTCCTGAAAAACCATCAATAATACCCTCACCTTTAGTCAGTCCTGCAATCCAAACGGTATCTCCAGATATTTTTGAAGGATATGCAAAGAATACGAAGGCACGCGCCAGTAGTGCAGGGTTCCAGATATTCATCCCAGTTCCTCCGAATACCTCTTTGCCAACTATAACTGCAAAAGCTACTGCGAGAGCAAGTATCCATAGCGGAACATCGACCGGCATTATAAGTGGTATGAGTATTCCGGAAACAAAAAATCCTTCGTTAACTTCGTGACCCCTTATCTGTGCTGCTGCTATCTCTATTCCAAGACCTACAACATATGAAACAATAATCAGTGGCAATACCTTTAAAAATCCGAACCAGAACATTCCCCAGAGATCAAGTGTGCCGCCGACTGAAAGGTTATGCTGATACCCGGCGTTCCACATTCCAAATATAATTGTAGGAACAAGAGCGATTATTACAAACATCATAGATCGTTTTAGATCTATTGAATCCCTTACATGAACTCCCTTCCTGGTTACAGTATTTGGAACATACAGGAAAGATTCGAATGCATCAAAGGCTGAGTGGAGAAAGCTTAGCTTTCCTCCATTGCTGAATGTAGGTTTAATATTATCTAATAAATTTCGTATGGCTTTCATCTCTAATCTTTTAAGACATTTCTTTAATCATCAGTTCAATTCCTTTAGAGATAATCTCCTGGATATCTGTTTTTGAAGGACACACATACTCACAAAGAGCCACATCCTCCTCAATAATTTCATAGATTCCCAGAGCCTCCATCTTATCGATGTCTTCTGCAAGAATTGCCTTAAACAGGTGCATCGGATAAATATCCATCGGAAGGACCTTTTCATAAACTCCTGTCATTACAAACGCTCTCTCTCCTCCATTCAGGTTTGTATCCATGGAATATCTCTTATTTGGTGATAACCATGAAAAATAAGAGCGTGAGAAACTGAATTTGTTATGTCTTAAAGGCTTGATCCAACCGAACATTTCGTGATAATTTCCCTCTGAAAGGAGGGTAACCTGGTTATGATAAAAACCAAGATAACCATGGGGGCCTACATTGTCACCGGTGAGAACGTTACCACTCACGTATCTTATTGGCATTTTCTCAATTTTGGTCTCTCCTTTTATAAGGGCATACTCTTTAATGTCTGTCATGCACATCCCGGGGAGACATTCTACATAGCTTGGTCTTTTTACCCTTGGACCTGTTATAGCTATTAGCTTCCTGACATCGTATATTCCTTTTGTGAAAAGCTTTCCTATTGCTGCAACAGAATAGAGATCTACGGTCCAGATAACCTCGCCTTTGTTAACAGGGTCAATATTATGAATCTGCACACCTACGTTTCCAGCTGGATGAGGGCCATCAAATGAATGATTTATAACCTTTTCCAGTTTGTGAAATGGACTGCTGGCATAGTTCTGGGCATGAAGGCTTAGATGTATTCCTCCTTTTGTGAGCATATTCAGGATATCTATACCAATCTGCACCGTTTCGTATTCCGCTTTAAGGGCAAAATCTATGTCAGGGGCAAGTGGTGATGAATCGAATCCGGATATGAATATTGCCTTGGGTTCTATTTCAGGATTTGGAATTATGCCGTAGGGCCTCTGTTTGATTGTGGGCCAGAGTCCGCTTGTTAATAATGTATCTATGAGTTCTTTTCTTGATGCGGAGCGAAAATTTGGAGTTGGGATATGGCGATACTCGTTTAAATTGTCCGACTGAATTCGGATTTCAAGTAGTTTGCGTTTTTCCCCTCGAAAAATTTGAGTTACTATACCGCTTGTTGGTGAACAAAATACAATCTCCAGGTTTTTCTTGTCTGCCATAACCGGAGTGCCGGCTTTAACTGCATCGCCCTCTTTTACAAGTAGTTTTGGGTTCAGCGACTTAAAGTCTGCCGGTTTTACCGCAAGAATATCCGATGATATGGTCTTTGTTATTTGGTTTAATGCATTGCCTTTTAATGGAATATTTAAACCTCTGCGTAATCGAATATGGTTTGACATTATTATGAAAAATTTTGCGGCAAAGATACACATTATTTGTTATTTTTGTCGCCAATGAACACACAAATTTCGTCGATATTTGAAGGCCTAAATCCTGTTCAAAAGCAAGCAGTTGAACAATTTGAGGGCCCATCTTTGATTGTTGCGGGAGCAGGGTCGGGAAAAACAAAGGTACTTACTTGCAGAATAGCCAATATACTGAGCAATGGCAACAAAGCAGGCTCAATTCTGGCTCTGACATTTACTAACAAAGCTTCTAAGGAAATGAAAGACAGGATATCAGCTTTGGTTGGTCTTGAGAGGTCGAGGTATCTCTGGATGGGAACCTTTCACTCTGTTTTTGTCAGGTTTCTTAGGGAAGATGCTGAATTACTGGGCTTTCCAAAGAGTTTTACAATATATGACACATCTGATTCAAAAAGCGCCATACGAAGTTGCATAAAGGAGTTGTGTCTGGATGAAAAGCTATACAAAACAAATGAGGTACTCTCCAGAATCTCAATGGCAAAGAATAATCTGGTTACTTCGGCGGCCTATTTTTCAAATGTAAACCTTATCCAGAACGATGTTGCTTCGCGCAAACCCAGAATCTGTGATATTTATGCACTTTATGAAAAGAAATGCAAACAGGCAGGGGCCATGGATTTTGACGATATTCTGGTTTATACAAATATTCTTCTGCGAGATTTTCCTCAGGTTTTGGATAAACTACGTGCAAGATTCTCATATATACTAGTGGATGAGTATCAGGATACAAACTTTTCGCAATACCTTATTGTCAAGAAATTGTCTGCAGTTCACAAAAATATATGTGTTGTGGGTGACGATGCCCAGAGTATATACTCTTTTCGCGGGGCACGCATTGAGAACATTCTGAATTTCAAAAAGGACTATCCCGAGGCAAAAGAGTTCAAACTGGAGCAAAATTATCGTTCCACACAAACTATTGTCAATGCGGCCAACAGTCTTATTGCCAGGAATTCCATGCAGCTTAAGAAGGAGTGCTTCTCAGCTGCTTCCGTAGGGGAGAAGATCGAAGTTGTAAAAGCATATACAGATCAGGAGGAGGCTTTCCTTTTGGCTTCGTCGGTATTGTCTAAAATATATTCCACCAAAGCTCCGTATAGTGATTTTGCTGTTTTGTACAGGACTAATGCTCAGTCTCGTGCTGTTGAGGAGGCGCTCAGAAAGAGATCATTGCCATACAAAATCTATGGTGGCCACTCTTTTTATGAGAGGGCGGAGGTTAAGGATATAATGTCTTACCTGAGGTTGCTTACCAATAAAAAAGATGACGAAGCATTCAAAAGAGTTGTAAATGTTCCTCCGCGCGGTATTGGTGAGACCACAATCGGGCGTCTGGCGGCGGGGGCTAACTCTGCTGGTCTTTCTATATGGGAGGCTCTTCATAGCGGGGATCTGGCAGTAATGGGTATCAAACCAGCCACCGCCGCCCGTCTATTCGAATTCACCTCACTTATTACAGATATGAGTCAGAAAGTGGAGAGTGCAAATGCGTATGATCTGGCAATGGAGGTGTTCATAAAATCGGGCTATATGGAGTTTCTGCGCATTGACACCTCAGTAGAGGGGCAGGCACGGGTAGACAATGCCGAAGAGCTTATGAACAGCATAAAAGCATTTGTAGAAGAGGGTGAAGAGGAAACGGGAGACATGGGGGGGGACATGGGGACGCACCATGTGTACCCGGGGAATAACCCTGACACTGTCGGGTTAGAACCGGATGAACAAACAGAAGAAACCGCTCTGCCGATAATCATCGGAAATCCCCTAATTTTGTTGCCCAATTATCTGGAGAACATAACATTGATGAGTGCGGTAGATGAGAATAATGGCGAAGAGGACTCAAACAAGATAAGTCTGATGACGGCTCATTCTGCAAAAGGTCTCGAGTTTCCATATATCTATATAATTGGGATGGAAGAGAACCTTTTCCCTTCTATGAATAGCTCCAGCAGCGAAAGTGAACTTGAGGAGGAACGGCGCCTTTTTTATGTAGCAATCACGAGGGCAAAGTTAACTGTTACATTATCCTATGCACAGTCCCGCTTCAGGTGGGGCTCACATGTGAATTATCCGCCAAGTCGTTTTCTTAAAGAGATTGACCGCAAGTTTCTGGACTGGCCAGATCTTGAGAGCGATAGTATGCAACAGACGGGTAGTTGGGAGAGAATTTCGGAGTCGAAGCCTTCGAGGCCTGCCTGGCAATCGGGAAATTACAGAAATGATGGCACGAGAATTGCCGGACAAGAAAGACACTCACAGGAAAGGCGGCAATCTACGGAGGTGCCTCAGAGATCAGCAAACTCATCGTTATCGTCGTCCTCTTCATCGTCCTCTTCGTCGTCCTCATCCTCACCCAGACCTCTGCCTTCTTTTCCTCATAAGGCTCCCGATCCCAATTTTTGTGCAGATCCGGTATCGAAGCTTAAGGCAGGTCAGAGGGTAGAGCATGACAGATTCGGTTTTGGATTATTGTTAAATCTGGATGGTGACCAGCTGAACGCAAAGGCAATTGTAGATTTTGAGGGGAGTGGAAAGAAGACATTGCTATTAAAATTTGCAAAACTGAGGGTAGTTGAAGATTAAAGAGATTATTCAGAATTTGCATAAATAAATTAATATGCAATAAAACAGATACATAACTTAAATGATAAAAAATATTTTCTTAATTTTAATTTGTGGCACATAGTTTGTTACTATATGAGATGAAGTTTTTCATAGTTTAAGTTTAGGTTAAGTAATGGGGTTTTATCTCTTAGAGATAAGACCCCATGAAGTTTTTAGGGGGTGCAAGAAAACTCCCTTGAAGTTTTTTGAAGTTTCCCACATGTCCGGCAAAATCATGTGAAAACTGCAAAGGACACTGAGTAACAGCTACTGAGTAATGAGAAATTTACTAAAACAGTGTTGAAATTTGGCTTTGATTAGGATTCAAAGAGCTCAAGAAGGTATGTGTCGGCAAGATTTGCCTCCACATGGTTATATATTTAGCTGCAAATTAGGTATTTACTAACCGCTTTGCCAAAGCAGTTAGCAAATAATAGATTAGCAGACGAATACGTATACCTCTCATTCCCAGCGAAGTGCTAACCTCTCTGGCAAAGACTCTGGCAGAGTGATTAGCACATGTGTGATTTACAAATACTTGCAAAATGGTCTGAGAATCAAGCAAATACGTAGTTAATTGATTATCTGATAACTACTAACCGCTTTGCCAAAGCAGTTAGCAAATAATAGATTAGCAGACGAATATGTATACCTCTCATTTCCAAAGAACTGCTAACCCCTTTGGCAGAGCTGACTGGGAATCCCTTTGGCAGAGCTGATTGCGCAGAGCTGACTGCTCCTCCAGAATCTCTACTTAAATGCTTGCTCGCTCAGACCTTTGCCTGTGAGTTTGAGGTCATGGAAATAATCCGGAACCTCTTTTCCCAGAAGTGAGTCTACATATAGTTTTGCGATATACTGAGAGAGCATGAAGCCATGGCCGCGTAGCCCTACAAAGAGTCCCTGCTGAGGATCTACAATGTATCTTGGCTCTATGTAGTATCCCGACCAGACAGCCTGGAAGCCTATGCCTGAAAGTTGAGGAATCCAGTTTGTGAATATCTCAGTTGCCACTTCGAGGAAATCCTGAGTTGTAACCTTAAGGTTTTTGTCGGTCTCCCGGGCATCGATTGTCGGTGAGACACATCCTATAATCTGGCCTGTTTCGAACAGCTGTTGTCCGTATACAGCTGAAAAACCCTTGTATTTCCGTCTGTCAATAAGCATATCCAGACTTGATCCGTTCTTGCCTAGCATTGGAAGACGTTTTGTTATAAATGCCTGATGTTTGACAGGGTATAAACCTGTGTCAATCCCAAGTTTCTTAGCAAATTTATCTGCCTCGCTACCAAGTGCATTTATGAAAATTTCAGTCTGATATTCAATGTATTCGTTATTGGCATTCTGAAGGATCACCCTGTACTCCTTATCAATTTTGTAAACATCTACAAGCTTTGTATTTTCGAGAATGTTTCCTCCGTTTTCCCTGCCAATGTTTCTGATCGCGTCAATTGTCAGGCCCGGATTTGCCTGCCAGCAGTCATTTGTAATTAGAGCGTGAGAGTAGATGTCAAGATTTTTGTTGAAGAATGGAGATACTTCCTTTTGGAAATCTTTTTTATCTACCATATAAGCGTCGGACCAACCCTTAGAGGCATCAAGGGCGCGGTATGTCTCCTGGTCATGTGCAAAGCTGACGTATCTTGTTAACCTGAAGTCGATGTCTCTTTTTTTGTGCAACTCCTTGAATATTTCAAGATTGTGTGCAGCTATGTCGGCAAGGGCAGGAAGTGAAAACGCCGGACGTCCGCCTGCTATGTTTCTCCAAGAACTTCCAAGACCGTCATTTACCAGCAATGGTTTGTAGCCGGCCTCAGAAAGATACCTGAACAAAGAAGAACCTGCAGCACCTCCACCGGCGATTATTGCAGATACTTTTTTTACTGAACGGCCATTTTCTGTTTGTCCTTTTACAGTTGGTAAAATTATCTCTTCTTTTTTGTCGGCCCTCACCAGTTCACCAAGATTAACCAGATTGGACATTGGGCCACGAGGTGTAGGCTCTCCTACGACGGTTATCCCATATGACCCAAGCAGGGTCTTTGCCCGTGGAACGCAACGGCTCCCTCTGCAGGCACCCATTCCCAGACGTGATATATGTTTAAGTTCGTCAGAAGATATTACTTTCCTGTCTCCTATAACCTCAATCAATTTCTCTACTGTAACATCTTCGCAATGACATATATATGTCTTTGCATCGTGTGGCTCTTTCAGGGGAGTGAGTTCTAGTTTCTGAGGATATTTCTCTTTGATTATGAAGCCTCTTACTGCAAGAAGGGCCTCACCCTCCAATGTAGTTGCCTTAACTCTTGCGGTATTGGTTTTATTGTTGTTTTTCAGAATTTTCTCAATGGTTCCCTCTCCAAGTATTTCTCCGTTGTTATTTATCAGAAATACTTCCGATCCCTCCGATGCCTTATATTCAATTGGAAGGAAGAGCCAGTTTTTGTTGAACTGATATCCGAAAATTGCAAGACCCGGGCATTGATTAACACATTGCATGCAACCTGTACATTTGTCGAAATCTATTTGTGGAACTGTAGATGTGGAGGTCTTTGTAATTGCTCCGTATTTGCATGCAAATGCACAAGGGTTACATGCAAAGCCATAAAGGCAGTCAATCTGTACAAATCCTTTTGCATTCATACGTTCCGATGTTGGCACAAACGGCTTGTCCAGGATAAGTTCAGGATGTTGCTGAGAGTCTATGTACTCTTTTGAAACTGACAAATAGCTGTCATAATCATACCTGATTCCCAGATCCTGCATAATTTCATACGCACATTGTTTGCCTCGCAGCACAGCAGATGTACCCTCTCCGATTTTTACAGAATCGCCTACCCCGTGACACTTTCTTCCAAACACCTCTATACCCTTGCGGAACAGTTGATTATCGGGGATAAGACCTGTGCAGATGTTTATGCAGTCTATACCGTCAATTCTCATTTCTGTTCCTGGAATAGGTTTGAAATCTTCACACTTCGCAATTATTGCACCTACTACTCCGGTCCTCTCTTCATTAGGGATTGCTTCAAGTAAAATATGGGATGTTAGTATAGGAATGCCCAGTCTTCTGACTCTGTTTGCCTGTACCGGAAAACCACCCTCGCGCGGCATAGCCTCTATGATAACCTTTACACTTGCCCCGGCCTGCATAGCCTGATATGATGTTAAGTAACCAATGTTGCCGGCGCCGACGGTCAAAATATTTTTGCCAAGAAGAGTAAGTTCGTTGTTCATCATACGCTGCACAACAGCTGCAGTATAAACGCCCGGAAGGTCGTCATTTTTGAATGCTGGCATGAAAGGAACGGCGCCGGTGGCTACAACTATCTGGTCTGCATCTACATAAAAAATCTCTTGCGATGCTATGTTTTTTACAACGAGCCTTTTTCCCTCAAGAATATCCCAGACCACAGAGTCCAGAAGAATTCCCGAATGGTCGTCGCCTGCCAGAGAGGAGGCAATATCAAATCCTCTAAGCCCTCCGAACCTCTTCACCTTCTCAAAGAAGAAAAACTGGTGTGTCTGCATTAAAAACTGACCACCAATCTTGCTGTTGTTATCTATTACCAGATTGTGAACTCCTACTTTGTTGAGTTCTTCCCTTACTGCAAGACCTGCGGGACCAGCTCCTACAATAGCAACAGTTGTCTTATATACCTTGATATCATGCTTAAGGTCAGATGCCTTGATTTTTTCACCAACGGCAGGTATTTCCAAATCAGGAAGGTACGACTCATCTATCCTTCTGACGTTTTTTACATCGTCAACCTTGGTGATGCAGATACGGCGTACTTTTCCGTCGACCAACATTTCGCATGCACCACACTTGCCAATTCCACATTCGAGGGTGCGTTCCCTGTTCGCCAGACTGTGCTTGTGCACAACTAACCCAGACTGATGAAGTGCCGCAGCAATTGTAAAACCTCTCTGTCCAGCCACTTTATTTCCTTCAAAAATGAATTCTACTCTATCTTCCTGCGGAATTGGGAGAATAGGATGTTCAGTTATTCTATACATCGTAATTTTAAATTTGGACAAAATTAATAAAAATCCGAAATCATAATTTTAAAATTAAATATATTTTGTCTTTTGTACGATTCTGTTACATATTGATAGAGGTTTGTTATAAATTCGAGAACTATTAACCAATTAAAATTGTGAGGTATGAGGGGATTTTTTTCATTTGGGGCAAAGCTGAAACTATTCAAGGAATGGTCCATGCTTATCGGGTTTACACATGCAGTAAGACTTTTCTTGTCTGCAGGAGTGTTGTTATGTGCTGTTGGTGTCATTATTATGTCCGTTGCCGGGCTGCATTCCTGTAATGGACTAACCTTTGAAGATGACACCAAAGGTGTACTAAAAATTGTATTTACTCCTGAGAGTATTACAAAGGCAGTTGTTCGTGAATTTCCTGACAGCAACCAGTTTACACTGTCAATAAAGAGCAGTAGCGGTTCCGTGATTTACAACGGTAAGTATGGCTCAAGACCAACAAACATGCAGCTTGATGCAGGCAGTTACGATATTAGCATCTATTCAAAGATGTTTGTCACTCCTGCTTTTGAATCGGTTTGTTATTCAGATAACAAGACAGTTGTGATACAGTCTGGTAAAACATACCTTCTGTCACTAGTCTGCAGACAATCCAATGTGGGGTTAAGATTATGCTTTACCCCGGAATTCATAAACCGGTTTGTCAAGTATAAGCCGGAGGTTCTGGATATCAAGGGATCCATTCTCTATCCCTATACTGAGACAAGATTTGTCTATCTCAACCCAGGGAACATTTCTGTGAGGTTAAAAGAGGTTTTGCCGGAAGGTTCAACGGCCACTCCGGAGTTGATTCCCATTCTTGACCGTATTGTAGCAGCAAGGGATATGCTTACGATTAATCTTCATGCAAATCCCGATGATCCCTCTTCGTCAAAATCGGGAATTGTAATAGATACTTCTTCTAACTGGGTTTTTGAAAACATTGTAATAGGAGGGGGTGGCGATGGCATGACCAAGGAGAGTGCGTTCAAGGTAGAGCAGATTGCTCAGAATGTAGGAGCAAAGGATGTCTGGGTTACCGGATATATTGTCGGAGGCGACCTTACGGCATCGGGGATAAATTTTGATGCTCCTTTTGGATCTGCAACAAATATTGCTATTGCCGACTCGCCTACGGTGAGGGAGCGTATCAAATGTGCATCAGTTGCTCTTCCGGCAGGTACTATAAGAGACTTGCTTAACCTAAATACCACACCTTCCAATCTGGGGAGGAGAGTGTATCTTAAGGGCACATTGGTAGCTTCTTACTTTGGTTTGGCGGGTGTGAACCCTGTGTCAGCTGCACAGTTCTGATTTTATTATTTTTCATAGCTGCATGTGAAGATTTTATCTAAATTTGTAGCTATGGAAAATTCAGAAAAAGACTTTTATGCACATGAAACGGCTATAATAGACCAAGGTTGTGCAATAGGGAAAGGTACTAAGATATGGCACTTCTCCCATGTTATGAGCGACTCTGTCATTGGCGAGGAGTGCAATATAGGGCAGAATGTTGTAATCTCTCCGGGTGTTGTTCTGGGGCGTAATGTGAAAGTTCAGAACAATGTCTCCATTTATACCGGTGTTATTTGTGACGATGATGTCTTTCTTGGACCTTCCTGTGTCTTCACAAACATAACCAATCCGCGTAGTGCCGTGAACAGGAAAAGTCTTTATGAAAGGACCCATGTTGGTAAAGGGGCCACTATTGGCGCCAATTCTACAATTGTATGCGGACACGATATTGGTGAGTTTGCATTTATCGGTGCAGGAGCTGTTGTCACAAAAGGTGTTCTTCCATATGCCCTGGTTGTAGGAAACCCTGCCCGTCAGGTTGGTTGGATGAGCGAATATGGCCACAAACTGGTGTTTGATTCCAATGGGAGGGCAACCTGTCCGGAAAGCAAACAGAATTATTTTCTGCAAGAAGGAAAGGTTACAAAGGGATAATCTGCTAATTTCAAAATTGATGGATATAAAAAGAGATCTTCTGCACAGAATAATCTATTCTACAGATGCCTCTGCATATAGGGAAATGCCATCGGGAGTTTTCTTTCCCGAGAGTAAGAAAGATCTCTCCGATATTGTAATGTTTGCAAGAGAGAAGGGAATCTCAATTATTCCAAGAGGAGCAGGAACTTCCCTTGCCGGTCAGGTGGTGGGCAGCGGTTTGGTTGTAGATGTGTCTAAATACCTTAATAAAATACTGGAAATAAATCCTGAGGAGAGATGGGCACGGGTTGAGCCCGGGGTTGTGCTTGACGATCTTAATATTGCTGCCGGAGTTCATGGACTCTTCTTTGGTCCGGAGACATCTACCTCAAACAGATGTTGCATGGCCGGTATGGTTGGCAATAATTCATGTGGTTCACATTCATTGGTTTATGGCAGTACTCGTGATCATCTTCCGGAGGCAGAAGTAATATTGTCGGATGGTTCGATTATAGTTTGCAAAGATCTTACCAAGAAAGAGTTTGAAGAAAAACTTTTAGGTGACACTCTTGAAGCAAAGATATATGGTTTTGTTGCCGACCTTCTAGAGAATAAAAGGGCACTTTCTGAGATAGAGGAGAACTTCCCGGACCCTGTAATCCGCAGGAGAAACACAGGATATGCCTTGGATGAGCTTGTTCACTCTTGCAGATCGGATGAACACTATATTAATCTTTGCCCGTTGCTGGCCGGGTCGGAAGGTACTCTGGCATTTATTTCGGAAATCAAACTGAATCTTGTACCAATCCCGCCTAAGGAGAGAGCAGTTGTTTGTGCGCATTCAGCATCATTTGAAGATATTTTCAAGGCAAACCTTATTGCCCTTAGACACTCTCCTGTAGCAGTGGAAATGATGGACTCCACAATTCTGGAACTTAGTAAAAGCAACATATCACAAAATAAAAACAGATTTTTCATTAAGGGCGATCCTGCTGCGATTCTAATTATTGAGATAGCAAATGAGAGCAAGGAGGAGCTAGATAATGTAGTTTCGGCAATTGAGTCGGATCTTATCTCCTCCGGGTTGATATATTATTGTTCAAGGGTTTACGGTGCCGATATTTCCAGAGTCTGGGAACTTAGAAAATCGGGGTTGGGACTTCTCACATTAATGAAGGGTGATGCAAAGCCGGTATCGGTTACAGAAGATACAGCTGTTGCCCCGGCAAGACTCCCCGAATATATGAAAGAATTTGCAGCGATGCTCAGCAAATATGATCTTTCGTGTGTCTATCATGCCCACATTGGAACCGGTGAGCTACACCTCAGACCAATACTCAACCTTAAGGATTCAGGAGACGTGGAACTTTTCAGGACCGTTGCAAGAGAGACTGCTTTACTTGTAAAGAAGTATCGTGGCTCTCTTTCCGGTGAACATGGGGACGGAAGGTTGAGAGGAGAATTCATACCATTGATGTTTGGAGATTACATTTACGGAATTATGAAGAGGGTAAAGGAGGTTTTTGATCCGTTCAACCTGTTCAATAACAATAAAATCGTAGACACTCCTCCAATGAACTCCTCGTTGAGGTATCAGCCAGGTGCAGTTGTTCCGGAATTCAATACCTACTTTGATTTTTCTGCTCAAGGTGGATGGATAAGGGCCATTGAGCAGTGTAATGGTTCGGGAGATTGCCGTAAAGCCAGCCAGTTCGGAGACACCATGTGTCCGAGTTTCAGGGCTACGGGAGATGAAAAAGATGTTACACGAGGACGTGCAAATATTCTGAGAGAGTTACTGACCAGACCGTCCACTGCAAAAGTATTTGACCAGAAGGAGATAATGGATGCTCTTGAACTTTGCATATCTTGCAAGGCTTGTAAAAGCGAATGTCCTTCGAATGTAGACATGGCAAGGTACAAGGCAGAATTCCTTCAACACCATTATGACTTGACCTCACCGACATTCAGGGCGTTTATGGTCTCAAGAATGGCCGATATACAGCAAATAGGCTCTTGGTTTACACCGATATACAATTTTTTCGCGGCCAATAGGCTTACTTCTAAGGTAATAAAAGGCATACTTAAGTTTTCCTCTAATAGAGAGATACCATCAATCTCCCGCGTCACTTTCCGTAAATGGGTATATGGGGACGCACATTGTGTACCCGGTACAAATCCAAATACTAGCAACTCTGTGGGTACACAATGTGCGTCCCCATATACCCGCCCGGTGTATGTATTTGCTGACGAGTTTACAAATTACAACGATGCCGAAGTTGGAATGAAGTTTGTCAAACTTCTTGAAAATTTAGGTTACCGGGTTATTGTCCCTGCTCATTCTGAGAGTGGGAGGGCAGCATTTTCCAAAGGTATGCTAAAGAGGGCACGGAGGCTTGCTATAAAGAATGTGCATGCATTAAAAGATATCATATCTGAAGAGTCCCCTTTGGTGGGAATCGAGCCATCCTGCATACTATCGTTCAGGGACGAGTATCCGGATCTGGTGGGCAAAGAGTTAAAGGATGAAGCATTGAAGCTGGCAAAAAATTGTCTGTTGTATGACGAATTCATTATGAAAGAAGTGGCTGCCGGAAGGATAAGGTCAGAATTATTTACTGATAAGTATCTGAATATAAAGCTTCACGGACACTGTCATCAAAAATCCCTTGCATCAGTTGCTTTATCTAAGGATATGCTCTCTTTGCCGGTTAACTACAGTGTAGAGGTTATGCCAACAGGTTGCTGTGGAATGGCAGGTTCGTTTGGCTATGAAAAGGAGCACTTCGATATTTCCATGAGTATTGGTGAGCAAACTCTGTTCCCGATAGTAAGGTCGGCACCTGCCGATGTTGCAATCTCAGCTCCCGGAACATCCTGCCGTCAGCAGATCAAGGACGGCACAGGAAGAGTTGCAAAGCATCCTGTGGAACTTCTTTATGAGGCATTAAAAAAAGCACCCGAAACAGCTGAAGCTAAATCGAGTGCCTAAGAAAATGTATTAACTTTTTTAGAAAATTCTGTAAAGGTGTTTGCCAACGGTGTTGTAATGTCCCCTGTTACCAGATCCATTATGAGATGTTCTGCCGGAACCGTCACGAAGGCCTCTGCCTGAACCATCACGAAGACCTCTGCCTGAACCGTCATGCAATCCATTTCCTGATCCATTGTGGAGACCATTACCTCTTCCGGATCCGTCCATCAGTCCTTTTCCGTTGCCGGTTGTGCAGCTCTTATCTTCATAACTGTCGCATACACCATTCTTGTTTGCATCTACATAACATGTCCTTGAGTCATTTTTTTGAACTTCTGTTTTTTTATCTTGTGCAGACATAACTGCAATTGATGCTACCAAAGCCAATGCTATGAGGGTTACTTTTGTTTTCATTTTTTTAATTTTAATTGATTGTTAGTAAATTGATATATAAATTCTAGAATTAATTTCTATTTCTATTTCCATTCCCATTTCCATTTTTGTGGCCATTTCCTCCTCTTCCACCCATATTCTGATGGCCTCTTTCTTCAAAAAGGGGAGAAAACATGTTCTTTAAAAGCTCATTCTGATCTTGATTGCAGCACTCTTTGAGTTTCAGATAAAAGTCAACAGAAGCCTCTTTGAGATTGGCATGGGCGATTCCAATGCTGTCAGATATTTCACGGGTTCTTTTCCTATCGGGATGGGGCCTCTGCAATTCATTAAACAGACTTCCCTTTAATCTATTCATGTTCCCGATTATTTCATTTGCTTTATATCTGAAATCGCGGCTTTGTTCCCGGAACTTATTCATCTGTTCGTTGTCAAAATTTAAATTCTCTCTGAACATCCTTCCATTAAGCGGAGAATTTTCTGAATTAATCACTATTGATTCGTCCTCCGTGGTCTTATGGTATTTCCCATAAAAAATTGTAGTGAGGGTTGTGATATTCAGAATTGCCAGAAGGATTACTGTCCAAAAAAGCACTTTATTTATTCTTTCAGTTTTCATTTTAATCTTCTGTGTTAACATTAGGGTCTGAGAATATTTGTAAATTTTCTATCTGTGAATCATTTATATTGAGTGCATATGAGTCTGTCGTTTCCTTGTTATAGAGTGTCCCGAGTGAAATTCCCAATAGTACTACTATCGTTATGCTAAATGCTACAACTGCTTTTTGCAGAGAAGATAATTTATATGGTTCATTATGTTCCAACGACTCAAGTTTTGCCATTATCTGAGTTGTAAGATATGGATTAGGTTCAATCTTTAATTTTGAGTCTATAAAATCAGTTATGCTCTTTTCTGTTTTCATACTTATTTAGACAGGTGTTTATTAGAAATCCTATGAATTATTTTATTTTTTTTAATTTATTAGTGAGATTTACCTTTGCTCTCTGTAGCAATTGTTCAACGGCACCTTCTGATAAATTCATTATTTTTGAGATATCCTGCTGAGATAGGTCCTCGTACCTTTTTAATGTAAAGGCTGTTCTTTGTTGTTTAGGAAGAGAGTCGATTGCATCCTGGACTGCTTTTTCCTTCTCCCGGGAGAGTAACTTTTCTTCTGGATTTTTGTCGTCGGACCTAATGTTAAAAATACGAGTTACAGTATCCTCTGCTTTTTGAAAAAATGAATATCTCTGTTTCTTCTCAATTGCATTCAGACATGTGTTTACTGTGATTCTATACAGCCATGTAGAAAATTCCGACTTTCCCTTAAATCCGGAAAGTGATTGGTACGTCTTGATGAATACCTCCTGAACAATATCTTCTGCATCATCTTTCGTGTGCATGTATCCAATTGCAATCCTGAAAACACTCTCTTTGTACAGGTTGACAATTAGGCTGAATTTCTCTCTCTCACCAGCTAGAATATCAGAAATTATATTTTTTATCTCCTCGGGATTAGTCATTAATTCTCTTTTGATAGTATTTAGACACCAATATGTTCAAAAACCTACGGTAAAAAAAAATCTCACAGAAGAATCTGTGAGATTAAATGGAGTAAATGAGACCCAAATAGAAGTAACTACTTAACTATTTTACTTTTGCAGCTTTCACTGCTTTTGCTGGTTCTGCCGGTTTAGCTGGTTTAACACTCTTGTCAGCTCCTTCACAACAGCTTTTTGGTGCTGCCTTTTGCTCCTCACAACAAGCAGATTTTTTTACTTCCTTCTTATCCTTATCACAGTCTGAGCAATTACCTGAGCACTCATCTTTCTTTACAGCTTTCACCTCTTTTTTCTCGCAATTGCCTGTGCAATTACCTGTGCATTCTTGCTTCTTTTCAGCTACTTTTTCAGTAGTTTTAGCAGAGCATGGGCATGCAACGGTTTTGCCATCCTTTTTATCTGCAGTTGCCTTTTGTTCTGTTTGTGGGCAGCATGCCTTTTGTTCAGTTTGTGGGCAACATGCTTTTTCTTTAGTTGATTTAACCTCTTTTGTTTGTGTGTTCTGTGCAGATGCAATGCTTACAGTGGCAATAAGTGCCAGTGCAATTAGTGTTAGTTTAGATTTCATTTTTTTATTATTAAAGTATTTACTCAAATTGTCGGAAATGATCGCCGCAATTTTCGAGCCAACTTTAATAATTATTTCAACAGAACGTTTTCTATGGCCTCTTTGAAAGAAGCCTTAGGCAGTGCTCCCTGGGCCATTTGTGGCGGGCCGGACATAGGTACAAACAATAGTGATGGGATACTGCGGATAACCTTATAAACATATATTTTGCCTTCGTACTCAGCAGCAAGTTCCTCCAATACGGGGGCGATAGTCTTGCACGGGCCGCACCAGTCTGCATAGAAGTCAATAATTGCTGGCTTGTCACCAAGATATTTCCATTCTGTGGGATCGGTTTCATAATTAGCAACTTTTGCTAAAAACTCATTTTTTGTTAAGTGTATTGTTTTCATGATTAAAATATTTTTTCTGTTTTTATATTTTTTTTGCGATTATGATAAATTGGTCATAGTCACGGTTATTCTTTTTAATTGTATTGTATGTATATGTGGTAACAATGTCTAAATCGCACTCTTCCATTTGTTTGGAGAGGGATTCGATATTAAATCCGTTATGTGGGACACTCTCTTCACCATGAAATGATCCGTCTTCTTCGCACAAATCACCTATTATCAGAACTCCTCCAGGTTTGAGAATTTTTGAAATATGTTCTAAAAGAGCATCAATATTATCTATATGGTGAATTGCCATAAGAGAAAAAACTACATCCAGGTCCTTAGTTGTATATTTGTCTACAGATCCATTTATGATTTTTACTTTTTCTTTAAGAGCGGTTTTGCTGTTTTGCTCAATTTCTTCAAGTTTCTCTTTTAACTTGTCAATCATTGCCTTAGAGTTATCTACCATGATGAGTGACTTTATCTCATTGACTATGCTCAATCCCACAAGACCTGTTCCACAGCCCAAATCCATTGCCTTTACAGATTTGTTGAATTTTACGTTACTGACCATCTCTTCTACAAATCGTCCGGACATATCAACCTTCATAGGAGAGTCCCAATCTGATGCTTTATTCTTAAAATAATCAGTCATAACTAATTTTTCTTTTTCTCTTTTTTAAACATACTGAAAAATAGTCCTCCCATAATTGTACCATAGATTGTACTGTTGAGAGGTGATGAGGTTATGGGGCAAGTACCGCTTTGACAGCCGATAAAGTACCAGTAGAGGTAGCCTGCAATGGCACCTGTTCCTAATCCCGCAAAAATGAGCCAGTTAATCTTTATATAATTAAGTAATCTTTCCATCAGTTTTTTCTTTAAGAAATACAGTGCAAAGATAAATACATTTTCCATAAAAACAAATTTCCAATGGAAAATATATTTTATGTACGAGGGGTGAGTATTTGTGGGTATATATGTGGGTACATGGGTGGGTACATGGGGACGTGGCAAGTGTACCCATCGTATGATTACTTGCATCATTTGCATCAAACATATCAGAACTGCTATTTCTGCTTTTAAAGTTTTCCAGATGTCCAGCAAAATCATATGAAAACTGCAAAGGGCACTGAGTAATGCGAAATTTAGCTCAAGAAGGTATGTGTCGGCAAGATTTGCCTCCACATGGTTTTATATTCAGCTACAAATTAGGTATTTACTAACAGCTCTGTCAGAGCCGTTAGTAAATGATAGATTAGCAGGCGAATACGTATGCCTCTCATTTTCAGAGAAGTGCTACACCCTCTGGCAGAGTCTCTGCCAGAGGGTGTAGCATATGTATGACTTACAAATACTTGCGAAATGGTCTGAAAATCAAACAAATATATAATTAGCTGATTATTTGACAACTGCTAACAGCTTTGGCAGAGTAGTTGGTAAATTGGTGATTAGCAGATGAATATGCATGTTTCTCATTTCTAATGAAGTACTAAAACCTCTGGCAGAGATTGTGGCAGCAGAGATTGTGGCAGAGCGGCTGTCAGAAAAGAGCAGACATTAGATTGTAATCAATGTCCGTAGTAGTAAAACGGTAGAAAGATTCTGGCAGTTTTGTCAGACGTAATTACTGATAAGCATCTCTGCAGTTGTAGGGTCTACCTGTTCCCTTTTGCGAATCTCATCAAAGAGAGCAAGCAGGTCGTGAGTCTTGATCCGCTTCTTCTCCTCTCCCTTAATGTCATAGACAATCTTACCGTTGTTAAGCATCAATATTCGGTCACCCATATTTACCGCCTGTTGCATGGAATGTGTCACCATCATTGTGGTAAGGTTGTCTTTGCTTACAACCTCCTCGGTAAGCTGAATGACTTTGTTTGCTGTCTTTGGGTCCAATGCTGCCGTGTGCTCGTCAAGAAGTAAGAGTTTAGGCTTTAGCCATGTAGCCATTAATAGTGTAAGCGCCTGTCTTTGACCTCCAGAAAGTTTTCCTATTGGAGAGTCGAGCCTCTCTTCAAGGCCCATGTTCAACGATTTGACCCGTTTCTTGAATTCATCAACAGAACTCAGGGGAAGGGCCCATCCTAATCCTCTGCTTCTGCCCCTCCTTACAGCAAGGGTAATGTTCTCTGCAATTGTCATGTCGGGAGCGGTTCCGCTGAAAGGGTTCTGGAAAACCCTGCCAATATATTTTGCTCTTTTGTGTTCCTGCAGATTTGTAATATCCGAACCATCCAGAAGGATCTTTCCACTATCAGGGAAAAAGTTTCCTGCAACCGCATTCAGGAGTGTGGACTTTCCCGACCCGTTTGTACCAAGAAGAACAACGAAACTTCCCTTGTCTATTGTACAGCTTACATTGTCAAGGGCACAAACCTCGTTTGGGGTGCCGGCATTGAAGGTTTTTGATAAGTTGGTAATTGTTATCATTTTACTGTCACTCCTCTCTTTTTAAATTTTTTAGACAAACCCGGCAGGACAAGGGCTATGAATACAAATATGGCAGTAATGAGCTTAAGGTCGTTAGGATTCATGCCCCAGCGAAGAGCTATGGCAACTAATAACCTGAATATCAAAGAACCTAAAACTGCACCAACAATTAGTGAACCGATGGATTTGTCTCCAATGACTGCCTCCCCGATAATTACACTTGCCAGACCCCAGACCAACATCCCGATACCCATCTGGACGTCGGCAAACCCCTGAAATTGTGCAAGTATGGCCCCCGATAGAGCAATAAGAGCATTAGCAATAGCCAGACCCAGAATTATCATGTGGTTTGTATTTACCCCTAAGGCTCTTATCATTTGAGGGTTGTTTCCTGTTGCCCGCATTGCTGTCCCAAGATTTGTCTTCAAAAACAGATAGAGGACAATTCCAAAAACCGATACAATCAAAAGAGTCGAGAGCAGGATGGTCATCTCCTTGTTTGCCATAAGATTGAGAGATTCGATCTGTGTAATTATGGTATCCTCCGACAGTAGGGGGAGGTTGCTCTTTCCCATGATATGCAGATTTATTGAATAGAGGGCGGTCATTACTAAAATTCCTGACAATAAGCCATTGATGTTGAATTTAGTATGGATTATGCCCGTTAATGCACCTGCTATAAAACCGCCAAACATTGCAATTATTGTAGCTGTCACCGGATCGACCCCTGCTACTATAAGTGCCGCTGCAATTGATGCTCCCAGAGTTATTGAACCCTCTGCAGTGATATCTGCAAAGTTGAAAATCTTGAAACTGATAAAGATTCCCAATGCCAACAGAGCTAATATCAAGCCTATTGTGATTGCCCCAACTAGTAAAGACATATTTTTGTCAATTTAAGTTCATATTATAAATCCAAAGGACCCACCCAGCAAATTCCCTGATAAAATTCACTCTCTCCTATACCCACAGCCTCCCGCTGATCGTTGAGAAGATGCATTACGCTGTCAATCTTGTCATCTTCGAAAAGAGAAAATACTGTTTTATCTAAATCCTGATCAGACTTACTTAAAGGGAAGTAGCTGAAAATGGCTGAGTGCATATGCTGACGAAGCTCTCCACCCTCTGCTGAAGGCCTTGTGAACCGGGCAATGTCGCCACCCTCCTTTTTTGTCACTATACCCGTGGTCAGCGCAACACTACCTCTGAACTCAGGTTCTGTTGTAAAGTTGACACTCTCCTTAACCTCGGGATAGCCAAGCGGATTCTCTCCGGTTTTTGAGAGCGCAGGGGATTTATGAAGAGAGGCTCCTACAATTCCCGCACTCTCGCCGACCATAATCATGGCAAACGATTCATATCCTGTTAGAGAGGATATTGTATTAATTATTGAGCTAAAAGGCAATCTTTTTCCCGGGGTAAGAGGTGTGAATCTGATAAACCTGCTGAACTCTCCCTCGAACAGGATACCATAAAGGAGATTGATCTCGGGAATCAAAGTGCCCGCTGTTACCAGATAATCAGGGCTGTTGATCTTCCCAGACGGCATGTAGGCCACTGCTTCGCCAGCTGCAACAAACTCTCCGAACCGACCCTCACAATCCTTGTACCCTGTACCAAATGCCCCCAGTCCCAATCCATACTTTCCCTTTCCGAATTTTACACTCTTAAGGTCATTTTCGGTAAAACTGCTGTTGAACAACTTTTCAGGATGTCCAACTAATGTGCATTTGAGTAGTTTCTCTTCCAGATTTTCTGCCGGTTTTTCTGACAATGATTGCGACTTGAAGCAGAAACCTTCATTCTCAACCTTGCAGGCAGAAGGATTTTCTGTTTCTGTTACTGTGACTGATGGTTCCTGCCATTTAAGCATCGAATCCAATCCAACCATGTCAAGTATTGAATGAACATTCTGAGAGGCTTTTGTAATGCCGAATGACCCGTCGATACTCTTGAAGAGCTTTACGTACTTTACGAATACTCTTATCCCCAGAGAACTCAGATAATCTACCTCTTCGAGATCGAGCGCTATGTTCTGGTCTCCTGCGCGTATGGCAGCATCCAGGGCCTCGTCCAGCATTTTGGACCAGTATCCGTCTACCCTTCCGCTTACGTGCAACAAAAGGTAGCCTTGTTTGGGCTCATTGGTAATGACCAGTTTTTCGTCCATAGTTGTCTTTATTCTGAGATTATTACTCCCTCTCGTTTAAGAAGCTCATCCGGGAAAACAATGCCGTATTGAGCTGCTGCCTTGAGATTTATAAGGATATTTGTTTTGCTTACAAATTCAAAAGGTATATCTGCCGGTTTTGCTCCGTCAAATATTTTTTTTGCCAGATTAACTGCGTCTACACCTGCCTGGTGATAGTCTCTGGAAACAACCAGAACTGCCCCTTTTTTTGACTGGTCACTCACGAATCCGAACATTGGAACCTTGTTGCTTTGGCAGACCTTTATAATACTGGCAATTGATGAAGATGTTAGATTATCTACTATCTGACAAACGATTTCTGGCCTGCTTTCTATGAGTGACAGTGCTGCGTCTGTAACTTCTGTTGTGGAATTTACCGGAACTGTCACAAGTTCAATTCCTGCAAGTTCTGAGTACTTCTTAAGTTCGCTCATGTTTTTAACTGAGTTTGCCTCTGCGGGGGAGTAGATGGTTCCTATCTTTATTGTGCCCGGACGTATCAGAACTATCCATTTTACCATACCTTCATAATCACCAAGGGTGGAAATTCCTGTGACATTTGGCAGATGCTCTGTGAAACTTGTTCCTGCTCCTGCCACTATAGGGTCCGCTACAACTGAAAAAACTACAGGAATATCCTTGATTTTATTGGCCGCAACCTGCAAAGTGGGGGTGGAGGTGACAAAAATTAGGTCCGGTTTGCTGCCGGCTACTGCATCTATCATGAGGTTAAGCGTTGCCATATCACCTTGAGCATTGTTTACTGTGAGGTCATAATCCTTGCCTGCCTTTAATCCAATCTGCGACAACCCATCTTCGATCCCGCTTTGTGACAGCTCAGATAAAGGTGAGTCATTATACTGTATGAGAACTAGTTGTAGTTTTCCTTCTGAATCTTTTTGAGATGTTTTGTCAATAATGAGGAGGAGAGAAATAGCAATGGCAATCAGAACGACCACCCTAAGTAATGTTTTTACAGAAGTTTTCATTTGAAGCAGTTTAAGCGAAATTTTTAGGTTATCAAATGTACAAAAAAATATTTCAATTGGGTGGGTGGGTTAATGTGCTAATGTGCTAATTTGCTAATGTGCTAATGGGTTAATGTGCTAATGGGTAAGGTGGGGGATTTTCCGATACGTGTCCCGGCTTTACCCACTATGCAGTTGCAGCGCTAAAAAACAAATGCGGAAACTGATTGCCGGTAAAGACAGCTGCAAGTTTTCCGCTTGTTGGCTTTTCTAACGCACTGCTCCTTAAGTGGGTACCCAAAGCCTATTGGCAAGTATCTTCAAATCCCGCACCTTTTCCTTGTTTTGGCACACAATATGCGTCTCCATTTACCCATGTCCCCATTTACGCACCTTGCACCCTAAACAATTTTACAAAAGATGTGTTACTATAAAAAACATACGTATGTCTTATAATTTACTTAAAGGAAAAAGAGGGCTCATTTTTGGCGCCCTGAATGAAAATTCCATCGCATGGAAAACAGCGGTGAGGGCTTATGAGGAGGGTGCTGTATTTGTTCTGACAAATACTCCTGCCTCTATGAAGATGGGCACAATTGACCAGCTTGCAAAGCAATGCAACACAATTGTAATTGCTGCCGATGCCACAAACGTTGAGGATCTTGAAAACCTGATTCATAAGGGAACCGAATATCTGGGCGGAAAATTCGACTTTATCCTTCACTCAATTGGTATGTCGCCGAATGTTAGAAAGGGTCGCACCTATGATGACCTTGATTATCACTATCTGCATCAGACTATTGACATCTCTGCTCTCTCATTTCATAAGGTATTGCAGACATGCCATAAGCTGGATGCCATAAACGACTGGGGGTCTGTAGTTGCTCTCTCTTATATTGCCTCACAGAGAACACTTTACGGTTACAACGACATGGCCGATGCCAAGGCTCTGCTGGAGTCTATAGCCAGGAGCTTCGGGTATATTTACGGACGTGAGAAAAATATCAGAATAAACACTGTCTCTCAATCGCCTACAATGACAACTGCAGGAGGTGGAATCATGGGATTTGATAAAATCCTTGACTTTGCCGACCGCATGTCGCCTTTGGGAAATGCAACTGCGGAGGAGTGCGCAGACTATCTTATCACCCTCTTCTCCGACCTCACCCGTAAAGTCACCATGCAGAACCTCTTCCACGATGGCGGATACTCCAGCATGGGAATGAGCAAGGCCGCAATGAGTGTCTACAATGAGGGGTTGGAATATACTGACGTTAAGATAGACAGGAGCAAGAAAAAGTAGGGAGGGTACAAGGGGATGCATATTGTGTACCCTATTTACCATTAAGGTGCGGGATTTTCCGATACGTGCCCCGGCTTTACCCACTTTCAATTCGTTCCGCTAAAAAACAAAGGCGCAAACCAATTATGCCAGTACAAAAGGGCTACAGGGTTTTGCGCTTGTTGTTTTTCTTTACTCTTCTCTCATTGAGTGGGTGCCCAAAGCCTCCAGCCAAGCACCTACAAATCCCGCACCTTATCTTTTTTGGGTACACAATGTGAGTCCCCATGTACCCCTGCGTTCCCTTGTAACCTCCTTAATATCCCCAAAAACTCCGACGTTTCCTGACACTCATTAACCTAAAAACTAACTTTACAAACCTAGTACTATTGGGAAAATCAGACAACGCCGGAGAATTTATGTTTAGGAATATTGTTTATGGATTATTTACAAGTCTTGGGTTTTGTTCAAGAAGTTTTGGATTAAACCTCATAGTGAGTCTTTCCGGTTTCAATGTATATTTAGTCCCTTCCGATCCATCGGCATTATATACTGTATGGGTATATTTTACCAGATTACTGTACTCGGGATCGACAGATAATCTGCGCATATCAAACCATCTGTGTCCTGTAACAAAATATTCTCTGATCCGCTCATCAAAAATATATTTGACAAGAGCTGCTTTATTTGTAGCAATATTTACAGGAACAGGAACATCTGCTGCAGGCATTCTTTTTGATCTAAGTATCTCTACATCGGATTTAGCTCCAGGAAGATCGTTCAGTCTTGCCTTACATTCAGCTCTTAATAAATACAAATCAGGTAAATGAACGCCCATCTGAACCTGTGGAAATCCTAACCTTCTAATTATTCCGTTAGGAAAAGGTACAGAAGCAAAAGCCGGTAGGGTTGATGTAAATTTTAGTCTTAAGTCGTTAGAAGAGAATAGTGCCTTTGTTTCGTTGTTAAGTACAAAATCACTCCACAAGTATGCAAAGTTATTCATTGAATATCTATAATAGAATGTCTCTTCAAAATTATTATATGTTGGTGCTTTTGGTCCTGTTGATGAGGATATTGGTAAAAAAATTCCGCCAGATGCAAACGTGACATTATAGTCATAAAGTCTTATAGGTATAACAGTTGATGCAGTTACAGTTGAAATTGATGAGTTTAAAAGCGGGAGAGCATCAGTGAATTTCCCCATAAAGACATATACTTTAGCAAGCATTGCTTCTGCTGCCGGTCTTGAAGCTCTGTAACGGTGTGTCACTGTCTGAGGAAGATCAGGCAAAGCTTTTGTTAAATCTTGTATAATAAAATCGTATACCTCTTTTGATGTAGGTCTTATAAAATCTGATGAAGATGCATCGGCTTCTGTAATAATTGGAAATCCAAGATCGGTAGATGCCGTGGCACTGGTATACGGTTTCACATAAAAATTAACAAGACTAAAATAGCAAGATGATCTTCCAACACGTGCTTCAGCAAGAATAGATTTCTTTTGAGTTTCACTACCACCTTCAGCGTTCATCACGCCGTTAATTATCATATTATAAGTATATACCTGTCTCATAATAACGGTAATTTCTGATGCATCCTGCCCCGGATCGTAGATGTCATCCTCCCAAGTAAAATATCTGCGGGGATTAATATTCCCATTTGAGCTGAAGTATGGCTCCATTGCAGCCACTTCGTCGCCCAATTGAGTGGGAGAGTAAAGCTGAGTAAGACTGATACTGTTTAACAAAAAGTCATAATCTGATGTTTTTGAAGCAACCAGTTTCCCTTTTGGAATGATTTCAAGAAAGCTCTTCTGACAAGATAATAATGTGGTCATTATTAAAAAAAGCGAAAATATGATTTTGTATATATTTTTCATAATTCAAACGTTGACTAATTTAAAATGATATATTTACCCCTATTGTAACTGTTTTTTGATTTGTTGGCATTGTACGGTTTGAGCCAATCCCTGCCACAAAAGTATTTTGAAATTCCGGGTCAATTCCATATTTATTTGCTTTCCATAACATTAAATTTGAAAGTTGAATCCTTAATGTAATGTTATCAGCCTTTATCCTCTTTACAATTGATTCAGGAGCTGAATATGAGAAAGTAATATCCCGAAGTTTTATATACGAGGCATCCATAATGTTATTATCCCCTCTTGCGTAATAGTTTAGATCTCTCCTTGATGAGCTAATAGAAGATGGCATTACATAAGATGGAATATCTGTAATATTCTCATCTCCCGGATTTTTCCACCTGTTTAGAAATTCAGAATTTATGTTGGGAGTTTCGGAGAGTAAAGGGCTGAGTGATGTAATTTGCGAAGAACTAGATAGATATAGCCGTCCTCCAGTATAGAAAGTATTTACATCTCTTACTAATACATGTCCCAAATTGTAAGATATATTGGCATTTAATTTAAATCCTCCGTAGCTGAATGTGTTTGAAAATCCACCCGACCAGACAGGCTGATATGTACCACTCCAAACAACATCTTCTCTTTTTGCAATATTTTTTTCTTTTGTTATTGTACCATCAGCAAGCATGATCTGTGGATCACCCATAGCATCCAGCCCGGCAAACTTATATGAAAAGAGACTGAATGCAGGGTATCCGGTTACAAAGGAACTTGTTATCATGGCCGATCCAGTTGAAACCACTGTATTATTGTTCATTTGAGTTACCATATTTTTATTGTAACCTAAAGCCAGAGAGCTTCTCCATTCGAATCCTTTATTTTTCAAAATCAGTCCAGATAGAGATAGTTCAATACCTTTGTTTGTCATATTGCCATAATTTCCTGTTACCGAAGCATAACCTGTGAATGCATTTGCATCCATAATCCCAATAAGATTATCCGTAGCTTTACTGTACAAATCAATAGAACCAGACAATCTGTTATTTAAAATTGAAAAATCAATCCCTAAGTTAAATGTTTTTGTACTTTCCCATGTGAGCTTTCTGTTTGCAGGACTGGATATATTCATGTATAGTCCTCCGGGAACCAGAGTGCTGCTATAACCTTTTATAATATCTGAAGATGAAGCTGTCCCTGCAGCCGGCGAATTTCCTGTGATACCGTATGTAACTCGAGTAGATAGATTGTTTATCCATCCCCTCTCTTGGATAAATTTCTCTTTATCCATGTTCCACTTTAACCCTACGCTCCAAACAGGCTTGTTCTGAGCCGATTTGTCAATCCCGAAGAGATTGCTCTGGTCAATTCTCCAGCTGCAGTTGAAAGAGTATTTTTTATTGAATGTATATGCTCCGTTCGCATAAAATGAGGTAAGCCGGCTCTGAATTTCACTATTTGAAAAATTGTCATTTACCAAAGTGCTCTTACCGGCATAAATTGGAAAAACAGGACTGCTTATACCAGAAGCAAGCACTGCATAATCAATGGATGAATATGTAAGAAGATCTGGATTGTACCCTCTAATAGTTGTCTTATTGATCGATGAAAGTTGCTCCTGTGCCTCCTGTCCGGCCAGCAGTGTCAGTTGATGAGTACGATCTTTCCACGATTTGTCGTATATGAACTGATTACGGATGGTCCAGTTTGACTGTCCTGTATTCGTAACTACGTATTTACCTCCGCTTACAGGTAGATAGTAGACAGGTGTGACAGATGGAGTAGCTGCAACAGAGAACTGTGCTGCTTCTGACCTTACAAGATAGCTTTTATCACTATCAAACGCACCCATATTATTTTTCACTGAAGTGTAACCATAAGTGCCCTCGAATTTAAGGCCATCTATAAGGTTAATTGTAACGCCACCCACAACCCTGTTTATATTGTTGTCACCATTGGTATATCCATATTCTCTCTCGTTAAGAGGGTTGTAATCAAGGTTTATACGGCTCCTGTTTTGATAGCTGATTCTCAATGAGTCACTTAAATATGCCATATGGTTTACATTCAGATTGTTACCCTGAGAATCCTGAAATAGCTGGTAAGGATAAAAAAGAGAATTCAGTGAAATATTTCTTTTCGAATAAGTTATGTTTTTTGTGATATCAGTTATTAAATATATTTTAATACTCTTATTTAAATTAAGATCTTGTCTGAAATTGATTTTAAATGTATTATTCTTATCGCCCGGTGTGCTGGACCGTGTATTAGTAAAAGCGAACGAACCGTAGAACGAATATAGTTTTCCGCCTCCGGACATTGAGACAGTATGATTCATAAGTGATGCATTCCTGTAGAAGAGATCTTTCATCTGCTGGCTGTTATCTATAGATGCAAGACTATCAAGACTTTTTTCTGCCTGTGCGGCTGAGATTAATCCTCTGTTTCTATTGTAAAGAATCTGTTCGTGGGGAGGTATACCGACACAACTATAAATAGTAGAACCCAAACCTGATACTGTACTCCATTTATTGTTATTCGGGTCAAACAGCTCCTTTGCTACATCTATAAATTGTCTGCTGGTTAGGGATGGAAAATAATCAATGTCCGGCTTTCCCTGAAAGTTTATGAATGCATCATACTGTACCTTTATCTTTTCGTTTTGTGTTCCCTTTTTTGTTGTGATAACAATAACACCATTTGATGCTCTTGAACCCCAGATAGATGCAGATGTAGCATCCTTTAGAACGGTCATATCGGCAACATCCTGTGGGTTGATAGAAGAGATATCTTCAATAGGTATCCCGTCAACAACATAAAGAGGATTTCTATTTGTAACCAATGCATTTGTTGATGATGCAGATAATGTCCCAAGTGTTGTTAGCCCCCTTATCAAAAGCGGATTCTTTGATGCTAAGGGAGAGTTGTTTACAGTCAAACCGGCAATCAATCCGTCCAACCGTTGCAGTATGTTCATACTTCCCGATCTCTCCTTTATCGTCTGGATATCCGGTTTTGTGAATGAACCGGAGCTCCTCTCCTTGGAAAGAGTCTGATAACCGGTAACTACCAAATCGTTTAAAAACATTGGATTAATTTTTAGGCTTATCCTGATATCTGTCTGTTTTCCCAATAGTAGTTCCCGAGGTTCAAAACCCAATAACGAGAATATAAGTATTATGGACTTATCGGCAGGTACTTCAATTGTAAAAAAACCATTGGCGTCAGTTTCAGTTCCCTTTTTGGTCCCCTTTATAATAACCGCCACGCCAGGTAAAGTGACCCCCTGCTCATCTGAGACTGTTCCTGTGATTTTTATTGGTTGAGGAGGTTCTGCCGGTGATTTTTCATTACTCTTTGCCGGCTTCGATTTTACGATGATAGTTTTCTCAACAATGCTGAATGTCACAGGCATATTGCTGAAACACATATCAAGAGCTTTTTCCAAGGGAGTATCTTTTACCTCAATACTAATATTACCTGCCAGGTTTGCAACTGCATCTTTGTAAAAGAACTGGTAACCAGTCTGTTTGTTGATCTCCTTGAACACCTTTTGAATAGTAGCGTTCTTCATAGAAAGTGACACTGTCTGAGCAGAGCCGATTGCACTTAACTGCAAGCAGGTTGCAAGAAGGATAAATGCTGTGAGTTTCATGATAATCAGCGCTTTGACAATTTCTTTGCGCCTAAGCGAGAGAAATTGATGTGTAAATAAATAATTCATACCTTTGTTTGGTTTTGGTTAAACAATTTGTGAGAAGTTTAGGACTTGTCTATATTTATGTTGACCAGGACTGTTGCCGTGCGGTGCGCCAACACTGCACGGTTTTTTTAATTTGGGTCATTAATTACAGTTATTTTTTTCCCTTCAATTTTGAATTTTATACCAGCCTGCTCCATTATCATTAACACCTGTGATATATTGCTCGACCGGCTGACGATACCCGAGAATGTTTCCTTGCTGATTTGTCCGTTGTACTCTATGTCTACATCGTACCATCTTCCTATCCTTAGCATTATCTCTTCAATATTAAAGCTATTAAATTCGAACCACCCATTTGTCCATGCAACTATTTCATCGGTATTGACACCCTTGGTTACTGTAATATCCCCATCTTCATTAAGCTGGGCTTGCTCTCCTGGAGATAATAATGCCAGGTTTATACCCTGAGTTACCTTAACAGAGCCTTCCAGCAATGTGGTTTTTATGCTTTTATCTTCTTCGTAGGCCGAAATATTAAAATGGGTGCCAAGTACCTCTACGTTCATTCCTCTTACTGTTACAATAAATGGCATTTTCCGGTCTTTTGTTACCTCAAAATATGCTTCACCTGTAATCTCAACTTTTCTCTCTGCTCCTTTAAAAGCAACAGGGAAGCGAATTGATGATGATGCATTAAGCATTACCCTGCTTCCATCGGGTAGATTAAGTTCATATTGCCCTCCTCTTGGTGTCGAGATCATATTATAGACAGTCTCTGTATCATCACCGCCTATTGAGTTGTATGCTATTCGGCCGTTGTCAAGTTTCAGTACTTTGGTATTAGCCTGACTTGCAACTACTCCATTCTGAGCACTGTCCAGTAATATAGTTGACCCATCGGATAATGTAAGCAAAGCCTTATTCCCACCAGGAGGGAGATCTGGTTTTAAATCAATGACTTCATTTTTAGCAAGAGAAGAGGTTTTAATATTAGAATAAATAAAGTAACCGCCCGTCCCTAGTGTTAGAATCAATGCGGCTGCAGCTGCAACTTGTCTTAATAGTACACTGCGCTTAAATTTCACTACTGGTTTTTCTGTCCCGGTTCTTTTTAGGATTTCTGAGAGCATCTCTTTTTTAAGACTCTCTTTTTCAGATTCTGAGAGTTTTTCAATAATGCCGGATTCTTTGTCAAAGTATTGGTAGAATTTTTCCAGGAAACGTATCTCTTTCTGCGATGCTTTGTTATGCAGATACTTGTTTATGAGTCTTAATATTTCGTTTTGACTATCAAGGTGTGCCATGGTATAAAGGATTAATCTTTCCCTTATGTACCATGAGCTGTAAAAAATCCCAAAAATATTATTGTGTTATTTTGCAAGAAGACTCATTGCAAAAAAGAGTACCGATGAGAGTACCATTTTTTCATGAAGGTCATTAGTTGCCCGACCCAACTGGTTTTGCACAGTCTTCTGTGAGATATTCAGGTGGTCGGCAATCTCCTTGGTTGTCATATCTTCCCTGTAATGTAAAATAAATATCTCTTTTCTCTTTTTTGGCAATGTGTTCAGCCACTCACCGAGGAGCTCCTGAAGCTCCTTTTCCTGTATGTTGTTTTCTGCACTATATTCCAAAGAGGTTATAGTGTCTAACAATTCAAAAATGAGGGGAGCACTCTTTTTTCGGGAGACTAACTTGAAAAACTGAAAGCGGACCGCAGTATTTAGATATGCACCAAGGTTTTCGATATTCACTTTTCCTCTTCTTTGCCACAGATCTGTGAGCACATCCTGTACAATGTCCTTGCTCTGATCCAGGTTTTTTGTTCTCCTGTAAGCTGTATCCAGAAGCGGAGCCCAATATCTATGGAAAATCTCTTCAAAAGCGATGCTATCATCCTGCAATAGCAAGTGAAACAATTCTTTATCGCAATATGAAGAATATGCTTTCAGAATAATATTTTTTAGATAGTTACGTCAAATAATTGCTCCACTAAGTTATATTATTATTTTGATGTTTCGAATGAATAACGCTCTTTTTTCTATGTACCGCAAATGTGCAAAACTCCCAAAAAGGGGTACATGGAGGGGGGGTAGATGGGGACGAAAAAATAGTGACCAAGTCATTCAAGGGATAGCATTCATAATCAAGGCGTTGTAATATTTGGCAACTTTTTACAAAGTGTTGATTATCTGCCATATCCCTTGAATGACTTGGTCACTATTCCACCTCTTTAATCATAGCCATCATTTCATCAATCAAATGGCTATAAATGCCACTGCCAAGGGCTTTGTAGCGTATTATGCCATTTTTGTCAATTACAAATTTGGCAGGTATGCTTTTTACTTTATATTTTGCAGCTACCGTATCACCTGAATCAAAGAGTACTTGAAAGGAGAATTTTTTTTCTTCCATAATTTTTTTGGCTCCCGGCTTCATTTTATCCACAGTGGTTCCTCCGGTGTTACCTTCAAATGTGTCTATGAAAAGAAATACAATGTCGGGGTTGGATTTATAATGATCTACTAATTGTTGCATGGCAGGAAAGCTTGCACGGCAAGGTCCGCACCATGTTGCCCAGAAATCAAGAATCACGGTTTTTCCTTTTAAATCAGAAAGTTTCACTGTTTTCCCATCCATATTCACTAATGAAAAATCCGGGGCAGTTTCGTTGACTTTCATTTCCTCCAGTTTTTTGGTAATTTCAGTATTGTCAGTTTTCTTAAACTCCGTCATAAATGCGTTAAATCCATTATCGTTGCCGTTTTTCTTCACATACAACTCTTTTAGGATTTCAACAATATCTTCACTATACTGTCCATTACTAATAATTTTCCCGATTGACTTGACGGCTTCGTCTAATGGCATGCACTTAGGTACAACAACTGCTATAGTTGACATTAAATCGAGTTCCATGGATTTCTCAGTATATCCCATATCCTGTGCCTCTGGAAGAGTGGCATAATTGCGACATTCATTTAATTTTGACAGAGCATTCTTACAATCTCCGCTTTGTGAATAAATTACCGCTTGTGTCTTAGCCAGTTGAATCATCTCCCTCAACAGATTAAACTTCATCTCCTGCTTGGTAAGATAGGCCTCGCTCTTATCGCCAGGACTGAAGCTGGCAGGGTTATTTTTAAGTAAATTAAATTTTTGCCTGCAAATTGAATATAAGGTATTGCTGTAGTTAAGAGCAGCATTATAATTTTTGATTGCCATCTCAGCGTTAGATAATTCCATGTATGGGAAATATTTTTCAAAGCCACAGTTTATCTCATTTTGAATATAATTAAGGGCTTCGTCAAATGTCTTTTTATCTCGTGTATTATAAGCTGTCACCAGATAATTATCTATCAATGAAGATAAGAAACCGCCAGCCATTGCTGTATTGTACCTAATGTAAAAATCCATGTTTTTAAAGCTGACAATGGATGAATCCAGCAGTAGCTTCTTCTTGGCTAAATTTGTCTCATTAATTGTCCTGTCATATAAATTTGATGTCCTGAAATATCCCTCAACATTGTTTTGTGTAGCATATTCCGTGAAATAGGATGCTGTCCTCTTTAACCCCATCGCATAAAAAAATGTATTGCAAGCCAGATAATCGGCATCGGTGGTTGGTTTGTCTTTAAATATCCTTTCTAATTGCTTTACAGCTAATTTTTTAATTTCAGCAGAATCAATTTTAGGATTGTAGGTCCGATAAATATCAACGGCAATAGCTGAGCTTTTTTCAGGATAGTTTTCCATCTCCTTAAGATAATACTCCCTTGCCAAAGAGAGGTTCTTGGGTTGCCATTTATTGAAGAACGAATCAGACAAATGCTTTCCCATTTTTGCATATGCAGTGGGACATGGTTTGTTTTCAGCTGTGTAAAAAGGGACGAAATAACCGTTATTGTTATTGTTTTTCGTTTTATAATCTCCCCATGTAAAACGAAAAACAAGCCCGTAAACACTCTCTTCAGTAGTCAATTCTCCTACATATTCATTACCGCTTTTTTTAATTTCCATCTCTACCGGTTTTCCCAGAGGACTCATCACCCCGTAGAAGTCGTCATAGTTTCCCATTTTATAGATAGTACATTGCAAGGGAGCTTTTTCACCAGCAAATTCTTGCGGAGGAGTGTAAGAAAATTTAACCTTATCACCAGGATGTGGCTTCTCAGGCATTATTTTCAAATTGTTTTGTGCATATAATCCACTTGTGATTATAACTGCAAGTATTGTAAGGTATATATTTCTCATGCTTTGTTTTTAAATTGAGAAAATCCTCTCTTCCTCCCGGGAGGAAGAAAGGATTTATATTTTAAAAAGATATAATGTAGGTTTAGTAACCCGGGTTTTGAACTAATTTCTTATTGATAATAAGTTCATTGGTAGGAATAGGTAATAGTGATTTGTGTGATTTCCAGCCAGTTTTGTTGCTCTCTTTGCTTAAAATGGCATCGGCCCTTCCTGTTCGTACTATATCGTACCAACGATGAGATTCACACATGAATTCAATCCTGTTTTCATGTTCAAGTGCTAAAAGAAGCGCAGCCTGAGTAGTAGCAGTTGTGTTGGCTAGTTTCCCATGTGTTGTTCTTATCAGGTTAAGGTCTGCTGCAGCACCTGTCAGATCTGGTGAGGATTTACGGACTTTTGCTTCTGCCCGAATCAAATACATTTCTGCAAGTCTTAATATACAGAAATCTTGTGGATCTTCATCGGCCATCTCCTGGGTGATTATTCCATATGGGTATTTAAGGGTAAAGACATTTTTTTCTAATGAATAGGTGAATAATTTTGAAAACCTTTGGTCCCCGGTTTCGAATTCATTAATTGCACTCTGTGTCAAACATCCCCAGCCAGAATATTTCCACCTGTATGGAACCGGCATCATCTGATACATCATAGGCATTCCCTGCAATGAATAATAAAAGCAACTATTAGGTGCACTTGCCATAGATCCATCCATAGAGAAGATTATCTCTTTACTTCTTCTCATCAATACTGTAGTCAGGTCTGCTTCTAAAGCATATTTGCCGCTATTTATAACTTCTGTTGCGTATGTTTCTGCATTTATCCAATCACCCATATGTAGATAGACTCTTGCCAGCAATGCTTTAGCCACATTCTTGTTGGCACAACGTCTGGCATCCATACCACTTATATTGGTTTCCGGCAATTTATTTATGGCATCTTTAAGGTCAGTGATAATGGATGCATATACTTCAGCTTTGGGTGAACGAGCTAACATTGCTGACTCAATAGGATCGGAGTTTAAAACCAATGGTATATCTCCATAGAACCTGAGCAGCTCAAAATGCATTAATGCTCTTATGAATAGATTCTGTGCTAAATATTGATCAATAACCTGTGTGGAGAGTTTCGCTGGTGATATGGGTAAATTTTCCAGCATTACATTTGCCTCGTAAATTACCGAGTAAGGAACACTCCATAACGAGCTTAATGTTGCCGAATTGTTGGCATCGTATGCGGAACTTGACATAATATCCATAGCCAATGGGGGATTTCTACTTAAATTATCAGCTAAACATTCCGTTCTATAAACCATCGATCCGGAACCATAAAATTTTGAAGCCTTTGAATATATTCCCAACATGGCCATTTCTATGGTGCCTTTAGAGCCAAATACTTTTTCGGGGGTTATTTTATCCGGAGGAAGCGGTGCATTCAGAAAGTCTTCGCAAGAAGTTGTAAACAATGATAGTACCGATACTATAGCAAAAAGCGATATGGTTTTATATATGTATTTCATGATTTTCATTTTTTTAGATAATTAAAAGGAGAGTTGAACACCAAATACCCAGCTCTTTATTGGCATACCTCCTGATGCACTTCCTGCCTGGGGATCTTTTCCTAAATCAACTGGAGAGTAAAACAGAAGGTTTTGTCCGCGTGCATATACCGAAGCTCTGCTCAAACCGGCTTTTTCTACCCAGTTTGAAGGCAAAGTATAAGAAAGTGACACATTGCTCAGTCTGAACCATAGGATGTCATTATATGCAAGATTTGAAAAATTCGTATAGGATATTTGCTGGACATTAGCATTGTTCACCATACCTGTTATTGCCCTTGGGTATTTGGCATGGTCGCCCGGTTTCTGCCAGTAGTTACCCAACAGTTGGACAGGAAGATTTCTTGCCATTCCCGGAAGAGATGAGCCCATGAACCAGTTAGTAACCATTTGTTGCGCACATGTTACAGAAAAACTAAATTCAAAACCTTTGTAAGAGAAGATGTTTTCCATACCACCATAGTTTCTTGGTGAAGGGGAACCTAGTGTCACATAATCACCAGGAGTGGTAAGCGAGCCATCTTTATTTACATCTCTTAAAAAGGCATAACCGTTAATGGTAGAAATTGAGTCAACATAAAAGCTCCTGATTATATCAAGAGGTTTTCCTATCTCGTAATTACCGGCATAGGCAGATCCTGCTAAATCGTCATATTTGTATAGCGAATTTTTAGCAATGGTAAAATTGACATTGGTTCTCCATTGAAAGTTTTTATTTTGTATATTGTTAGTTCTCAGTTCAAATTCCCATCCGGTGTTCTGAACAATACCATCAAAATTGTTTACAAATGAACCAAAGCCAGATTGTGAACTAATTGGTTCAGATATCAGGAAATCGGTAGTCCTGTTTCTATACCAGGAAACAGAGCCAGAAACACGGCTTTTAAATAATCCAAATTCCAGAGCAGCCTCCAGCTTTTTAGTCTGTTCCCAATGGATGTCCTGGTTGTATAGATATTGAGTGTTCAGGCCAATTGCAGTACCATAGGAAACACTTTCGGCCGAGTATAGGTTTAAATAATAGTAGTCAGCAATCTGGTCGTTGCCTGTTACTCCCCAGCTAGCCCTTAATTTTCCGAAACTTAAAAATGGTAAAGCCTCTTTTATGAATGACTCATCGGAAAATATCCAGGAAGCACCAATGGCACCAAAGTCACCCCACTTGTAATTATCTCCAAACTTTGAGGAGCCATCCCTTCTGTATGATAGATTCAAAAAGTATTTTTGAGCCCAGTTATAGTTTACCCTGCCAAAGAATGAGCGGAACCGCTCATCTGCCCTTGAACTGGATTTTGATTGCACTGTGTTTGCAAAATCCCATGAGCCCATAAAATCATCTCCAGGGAAGCCTGTCAAATCTAGTGACCTATTGGAGCTGGAGGCCTTAAACCAGGTAGACCCCACCAGAACAGAGATGTTTCCATCTGATATTTTACCATTATAGGTAAGCTGAGGCTCCATATTAAGTGAACTGTAATTTCCAAATGATGAAGAGCTAAATGGTACTGATGTACTTTCGGAGAGTGGATTAAAGGATGTAGAAGGGGCTATTTTCTCAGACTCACTACCCTGATTACCATAAGAGAATGAAACTTTTGCTTTAAGCCCCTTGAAGATTAAATAGCTAAAATCTGCACTCATTAAAAAATTAGAACGTAATAACTTAATCTTTTGAGTCATACAAGCTTCAGGGTTTGAGAAAGTGAATGAGCTTGATGATCCCCAGTAGTAATCCCCCTCATCTGTATACAACGGGTAATTTGGAGGAAGAAAGCGAACGCCACCTACAATATTACTCGCAACCTGAGTAGGTTTTAATTTATCTACTGAATATTGAACCGACAAAGATGATTCGAGTCTGTCGTTCATACTTACACTATTCAGATTGAGACGAGTCGAGATTCGCTCCTGATATGGGTCACCGGGTTGTATGTCATACTGTTTCAGATAGCCGGTGCTGAAATAATAACTTAAACCCTTTGTCCCTCCTGACATATCCAGGTTTGCGTTCATAATTGGAGCGCTATTCCCTAATTCGTAATTTGTCCAGTCTGTATAACCATTCTCTTTCCAAGGCGAAAGATTTGTAAGGTCGGCTGCCGTACTTTCTGTAGGAACCTTATTGTCCAGTTTGAATGCCTCCTTGCGTAATGCTATGTATTGTTCTGTGTTTAATAACTTTGGCAAATACGTGGCTTTGTTAAAACCTGTATACATATCCAGATTCACTCTTGTCTTGCCTAATTCAGCCTTTTTTGTAGTGATCAGAACTACACCATTTGTTGCCCTCGAGCCATAAATTGCTGTAGCATCTGCATCTTTAAGAATATCGATGCTGGCGATATCATTTGGATTTAAGGAACCTAATGGAGAAGAGCTATGTAAATAGCTGGAGTAGCCTGCACTTGAATTAGCAGCATTTATAATTACACCGTCAACAATATACAAGGGTCTGGTACCTGAACCAAAGGAGTTCAATCCCCTGATTATTATGTCTACTCCACTACCTACACCCTCACTGTTATTAACTACTACACCTGTCATTTTACCTCGTAAAGCCATAGCAAAATTAGATACTGGCTGTTTGCTCAGATCTTTGGCTTTGACAGAGCTTATAGCTCCTGTATTTTCTCGTTTTGTAGTGGTTCCGTAGCCGATAATCTGAACTTCGTCCAGTACATTGGCTCCAATTTTCAGTATTACATTAACCGGACCGTCTCCTACAGTTACCTCTGCAGTCTGATAGCCAATGAACGAAAATACCAGAATATCTCCTTTTTTTACATTGATTACGAACTCTCCGTTATCGTTACTGACCACTCCGATTGTAGTACCCTTTATCACAACATTAACAAAAGGCATGGGCCTCCCTTGTTCGTCGGTTATTCTTCCTTTTACAGGAGGTGGAGGGAGCTCCTTCATCTTTACAATCACAGTATTGTCTTCATCAATTATATAAGTGATTGGTTGTCCTTCGAAGCATAGCTCCAGTGCCTCCTCTAGAGTTACATTTGTAAGGTTAATATTAACAGGATTTGTCGCCTTAAGCATAGTAGGAGAGTAGACAAACTTACTGTTTGTCTGTTTCATAATCTCGACAAACACGTCCTCAAGCTGAGCATTTTGCTGCTTGAGTGTAATCATCTGAGAATAGCCCCTTGCCTGAACCTGCATCATGGCTACTAAAAGAAGGATAATTGTGAGTTTCATTTTTAGTAAGAATGTGGAATTTTTCATACATTTGTGTGTTTGGTTAGTGAATTTGATTGTCTATCGTCGATTTTTAAATGGCACTTCCGAACTCGGGGCGGAGTCCTGCCCAACGGGACTTCGCCTTTTTTTCTTCGGTTGCCGGGTTATTGCAAAACAGTAATTATTTTTCCATCAATTTTAAAATGTATTGTCTCAGTCAGCTCCAGCTTACGCAGAACTTCTGAGATGTTTTTAGCCCGTGAAATATTAGCGCTGTAGAGAATGGATTCATCTGTAGTTTCATAAACCACATTTACATCGTACCAGCGTGACAGCTTCTGCATCACACTCTCAATAGGTTCGTTCTTGAAAATGAAGAATCCGTTTTTCCATGCGATTGCCTCTTCCATATCTGCCTTGACAACAGTGAGAGCATTGCTTATATCGAGCTGAGCCTGCTCTCCGGGTTCCAGTTTTATAACCGGAACGCCCTGTTCACCTTCTGCCTTTTTTAAGACAGAAACTTCAACGCTTCCTTCCAGCAGTGTTGTCTTTAGCAGCTTCTCATCGGCATAAGCCATAACATTGAAGTGTGTACCAAGTACCTTTATCTCTGAATTCCCCGCCTTTACTATGAATGGCATTGCCTCATCTTTAGCAACCTCGAAATACGCCTCACCTTTTACTTCAACCTTGCGTGTTTTACCGGCAAATGCTACAGGGAAGCGTAGGGTAGTGGATGCATTCAGCCAGACAATGGTGCCATCCGGAAGTGTCACGCAGTATTTTCCTCCGCGAGGAGTAGTGAGTGTATTGTATTGAATAATCTTTTCAAGAATTGGTGATCCCGATCTTGTATTGTATGCCAGCCTTCCGCTGTCCAGCTTTATAATGGTAGTGTTTCCCTGCTCATGGAGTTTTCCCTCCTTTGCATCGTCCAGCACCACCTTTGTCCCGTCGGCCAATGTTAGTATGGCTTTGTTCCCTCCTGGCTTTATGTCGTTCTTGTAGAGCGGTTTCTCCATTGGTTTTGCAATCTCCACAATCTTGTTTATCTCCTTTGCAGGGTTCTCTTTTTCATTATTGAAAATATACAGCGTGGCAGTTATGAAGATAAGTGCGACAGCAGCCACTGCGGCAATTCTGGTGAAATATCCACCTCTTCTGAAGGATGCTGAATATAATTTTGCAGAAGGTTTCTTAACAATCATTTTGTAAACTCTGTCGGCATCAGATTCTTTCATCTTATAGACCTCTTGCATATTGCCATAAAACTCATCTACCATTTCATGCTGCTCTTCATCTGATGACTCAGTCAACATCTGCATAAGTTCTTCCTCTTCATCTGCTGTCACCTTCTTCTCAAGGTATCGCTGGAACAGGTCATGCATTCTCTCAGTTTTCATATTATTTGTAATAATTTATTTCCGGTTTAAAAGAGATATAAATCCCCCTTCAATACTCTAGACAATTGGCAGAGCATTTGGAGGGGGGGTAGGAGATAAAAAAATTATTAATTAAGAAATATTTGTGCTGCTGCAAGAATCGTCAGCTCAATTTTTTCTCCAAGAGATTTTCTAATGGAGCGCAAGGCATTTTTCATATGCTCTTTGACTGTATAAACCGAAAGGTTCATTCTCTTTGCTATCTCCTCTTGTTTAAGACCTTTATGACGACTAAGGAGATATACCTTTCTCTGCTGAGGTGACAGTTTCATTATAGCCTGCTCCAGGATTGCCTGATAGTCGTTGTATAATACTGTATTCTCTGTGGAATCACTGCTAACCTCAGATTCATCGGTTATTCTTTTAAGTATAACCTTTTCGTTAGCAAGCCTTTTAAGATAGTTGCAGGCTGTGTTTACAGCAATTGTTCTCAAATATGAGTTGAAGAAATCTATCTTTTCGAGATCTGCCCTGTTATTCCAGATTTTACAGAAGACCTCTTGTGTAATCTCTTCTGAAATATATTCAGAATGAGTTACATACATAGAGAGAGAGTAAATTTTGTTCCTATATTTATCAAACACGAACCTGAATGACCTGTCATCACCTCCGGCTACTTTGCGTAACAGCTCTTTTTCAGATAAAGTTGAAGTTCCGGAAGGCATTATGTTAAGTCTAAAGTTTATTCCTAACAAAAATAGCCAATTGCTTTGATAAATCAGACAAATCAAAAATATTTCGGAGCTTTGTTATTTTATAGCTTTTGACTTGCAGCTGTCGTTACATTTGTTGCACTGTACGCAATCGTAATTTGACAGTGAGGATATTTTGTTCTTCCTGTCTATTACAATGGCCTGTGTAGGGCAGACCTTCTGGCAGGCCCCGCAATGAATGCAGCTTGCATTGTCAATACGGCGCTGTTTTACTGAGAAAAACGAGAACACACCCAGCAACACCCCGTAAGGACACATGAACCTGCAGAAAGGTCTCGGGAACCAGTAGCCAATTATCATCATCACAAGCAGATATCCCCATGCGAAAAAGCCGAATGACCAGAGTAGCTTGGCCTCCATTGGCTGACCTGCAATGAATGCCACCAGTTGCTCGAACCAGCTCTTTCCAATGAAGAACACAGCCTTATATGGCTCCAGCTCACAGGCCAGGAAATAGCTTGATTTGAGGGCGAAGTATATTGTGCCGACAAGCAGTGCAATAGGGAAAATCTTGATTATGGTATTAAGTTTCTGCGGTATTTTTACCAGTTTCTTCTTTTTCTGGAAGAGATGCTGCATTGCCCCGAGTGGGCATCCGGATGTACAGAACACCCTTCCTGCAATAAGCGCCACAATCAGAGGCGACAGGAAAACAACAAGAGTAACCAGCCCCACCATCCTCGGGCTTACCATGCCCATTGTCACGTTTGTTATCACCCCGACGGGACATATACAGCCACCACGTATGATTCCGAGGTATGCCAGTGCAATTATCGCCAGCATGCTGAGCATCCATGAAGCCTTCCTCTTAATGACGAAGAACACCCCTACAAGCATTATCACTATCAGCACAGCCATATCCACGAACACCATGTATTCGGGGGTAGGGTTGTACTGTATAGGAACATAATTTTCTCGGAACTCAGCCACGTTTCCGTTGGGATCTATCTCCTTTACACAATTGGGGTCATTGGCATCCTGAACTGCCTGATTGGTCTGTTGTGCCTCCTGCTGAGTCTGATCCTCCTGGGCTGCTGGTGCGCTGTTAACGGCAGCAGTTGCCGGAGAGCTTAATGAGAGCAACGCTATAATTACGGCTGCAAAAAACTTCAATATTGATTTCATCCTTTCATCGTGTTAAATGTATTCTCCACCATTCTCAAGGCTGTACTCGCCCTTGAAGTCATCCTCGGGACCAATGTACACCCTGTCGATTGCTTTCTGGGGGCATTTCGCAGCAATGTTGCAGCTGTTGCACGCAAGGCAAAGGTCGGGGCGAATGATGAGGAACATCGATTTTGTACCCTTTTCGGTGCAGTTCTTGACGCACTTTCCGCAAGCGGTGCACAACTTGTCATCAATTTTATAGATGAAAGAGCCGTCGGGGCCACCCGAGTAGTTCTGACGTTTGACGGCATCGTACTTGCAAACCTTTATCCCCTCTGTCATTATCTTGTCCGACTCGATATCCTTGTTGCTTATATGTCCGTAGCATACAACACAATAAGAGCACTTCTTCTGGTCGTTCACGGCCTTCACTGCCGACGGGTTGCGCACGCATGCCGTCTCGCAGATGCCGCAACCGTTGCACTTCTCGGGGTCTATTGCCCATACATACCTTGTGAGCGGGCCCGCCTCCTCTGGGTTTAACTGCTTGCTCACTATCCGGTAGGCAACACCACCAATTGCGAGTGCACATGTTGCCCTTCCGAAATTCACCAGAAACTTACGTCTGTCCATTACTATATAATTTTTTATTACTTTTTATCCTTTAAAAATGGAACTGGAGCCCATTTGGCAGGTAAAACAAACCCTTTGTTCAACAAACCCTTGGGCGCATTTTCTCCTGAAATTTCCAGAAGTGCATTCTGGAGACGGAGGGCATCTGCCTCACTTACCTTTGCCATATCCAGAATAACCGAACATAGTGGCATCTTCTCTGTCTCTGCTATTACCCTGAAATCCTCAGGTTTTGCAAAATCAACTGCACAGCTGGCCGTAAGTGCATAATCGGATATTATTGCAACATCGGCAAGGTTATCGGAGAGGGTATTGATGCACTCTGTGCAGCTTGCCTTGTTGATTATCTCGCCGGGCTCTATGCCCTCTTTCTCGAGCATTGCAAATGGAGCGTGATATTTCTCGTAGGAATCGGGCTGTCCGGCAACAAGTGTCTTTCCGTCAATATCCTTCATATCCTTTGAAGGTGAGTCTTGCTTTACGATGATTTTTCCTGTGAGCCATTGGTTGCCAGAAGGGTCAAGCAAATCTGCAACACGTTTGTATTTGATGTCATTGTCAGGTGTTAGCATGAATGCCAGCCATGGCTTGCATATTACACCATCGAATTTACGTGCCAAAAGTGAATCATTCAACTCGTATTCCTCAATGAAATAGCTTATCTGCAGGTCGATATTGTACTTTGATTTAAGTGTGTCCTGCAGCTCTTCATACTCCCTGGCTGCAAGATCGTGGATGCAGGAGCAGGCTGTCAGCTTGCAGTATGTCTCGCTGACGGCAATGCGGAGGGTTAACATTGAGTCATTCGCAGAAGCGATGGTTCCTGCTGTAGGTTCAAAAGCGGTCTCCTCAAACTGAGCTGCAACCGCGTTATTTTTCTTGTTGCCGCTGCAACCAGCAAAAAGAGTGCAGACTGCAACAATAATAAGGATTCCTTTAATGACACTTGCTCTTTTCATTCTATGAATTTTCATCATTTTGTACTATGTACTGTAAATTAGCTAAACTCCCAAAATTGAAGATTAGCAAAAAATATCTCCGGTGTTGTCTGACACTTATTAACCTAAAACTAACTTTACAAACCTAGTACTATATGAAAATCAGACAACGCCGGAGAATTATTATATGAGTAGATATTATTTTGTTATTTTTACCGGAGAACATTTAATAACCCCACCTGCCATGGATGCCAGGTATACATTATCTTTAGAATCCACGCTCATAGGGATATATCTGCAACCTTTAACCAGCTCGTCAATTCCCGAGATAGCCTTAGCACCAGCTTTGGTGTATGTTTTGATGCGTGTAGGGTCCTTCTCAACTGTAACTATACCACCGTTTGAAAGGAAGGCCACACTTACAGGGTTGCAGCAACCGTGGAAATCGTCTATTCCGCTGCCGCGCTGACCGAATGACAGTGTCGGTCTTCCTGAATAATCAAATCCGTTTACCCTGAAAGCACCCAGGTTTGCCACCAGAATCTCATTGTTGCGGATGCTGAAGTCCAGAATACCGCAGCATGTGCGCAACTTCTCAATTGCAGAAATCTTTTCTCCGGTTTCGGCATTGAAAATTGCAACCATTCTGCCTCTTGTGTCAGCAACCATGATTTTGCCATCAGCAACCCTGGCTCCTGTAGCTGTGACTACACCAGCAAGTTCAACGGCTCTTACCTTTGCCCCTTTAGCATCAAAAACCAGACACTCAACCTTTATCGGGGTCATAACCTCAAACTTCCTGCCTCTCGACTCTTCGCTTTTTTTCTCGGATATTGAGCCAAACACATAAATGTTCCCTGATTCGTCTGCAGCTATTGCACTTGGGTTTCCCTTAACCTCAGTCTTGAATTCACCTACCTTGCCACCTTTAGGGTTGATTATAGTTACAACGCCATCTTTCCTGAGAGCACAGATATTGTCATTGGGCAATGTTGCCAGATAGGTCATATCCTTATAACCGGCACCGGTATAGGTTTTGTCAACGGCATAACTCATCTCGGGAGCATTGTTGGTAAACCCCCCAATATCCACACTTGTTGTCTTGAGAATCTCAATTAGGTCGCGTAAGCTTTTTACAACCTTTGAATCGTTGAGCTTAGGATCAAGCATTGCAAGCTCCTTTTCAAGCTCTGTTGCACTTTTACCTCTTACAGATTGTTTAATAAGAAATGCAGAGACATAGGAGGCAGGGTTCTGCCTGATATAATCCTCCTGATATTTGTCACTTGCAGCACCTAAAGCCTTAGAACAGGTATCCATCTGTTTTTTTATCAGTGCTTTCTCTTTTTCATCCGTGGTGGTCCGATACAACTTAGAAAGAGAATCCATCTTGAACATTTTGTATACTGTTGCATATATATCGTTGAGACCTGTGCGGTATTTTGTTAGTCCATCATTAACACTACTACCGGATATGTCAATTTTTAAAGAATCTGCATCGACGGTAACGGTAATTTTAGCGTTTTCGGCATAGATTCTTAACGGATATCTAAATCCCTCAATTGTTAATGAATACGGAGCAGGCTCAGGAATATCACCTGTAAATATGAATCCGCTATTTTTGACATACGTTGTGTCAGAAATAGGCTCTTCCCCTTCGGTGTCAGGAGTCAGGATTACTTTACTGCCATCTTTAATACCTTTTAAAATGCCTGTGAGTTCGAACTTGCCAGTGCTTTGCTGGCATGAGGCAACAGAGACCAGAATTGCTGCCGGCAGTAGTAGTTTTACTAAATGTCTTAAAGTCATTTTATTAATGTGCTAATATAGATTATTTTACAGGAGAACATTTTATAACCCCACCAGTCATGGATGCCAGGTATACATTATCCTTAGTGTCAACAGCCATAGGGATATATCTGCAACCTTTAACCAGCTCGTCAATTCCCGAGATAACAGTGGCACCCACTTTGCTAAATGTTTTTATACGAGTGGGGTCCTTCTCTACAGTTACAATACCACCATTCGAAAGGAAGGCAACGCTTACAGGGTTGCAGCAACCATGGAAGTCGTTTATATCTCTCCCTCGCTTTCCAAAAGAGAGTGTGGGTTTACCGGAATAATCAAATCCATTAACCTTGAAAGCTCCCAGGTTTGCCACAAGAATCTCATTGTTGCGAATGCTGAAATCCAGCATTTCACAGCAAGTGCGGAGTTTTTCGATTGAAGAGATTTTTTCCCCTGTTTTGGCGTTGTAAACAACAATTTTTGAGCCTTTTGTGTCGGCAACCATTATTTTGTCGTCTGCAACTCTTGCTCCGGTGGCAGTTACTATACCTGCAAGTTCAACGGCTCTTACCTTGGCCCCTTTAGTATCAAAAACCATACACTCTACCTTTACCGGAGTTTCTACCTGATATGTCTTGCCTCTTGCTTCTACACTTTTTTTCTCAGTTATTGAACCAAATACATAAATGTTCTCAGACTCATCAATAGCTATTGCACTTGGTTTTCCCTTAACCTCAGACTTGAATTCACTTACCTTTGCACCTTTAGGGCTGATAATGCATACAACACCATCTTTCCTAAGCGCACATACATTGTCATTTGGCAATGTTGCCAGATAGACCATATCCTTATGGAGGTCACCTGTAAAGGTTTTATCAACGGAATAACTCATCTCGGGAGCATTGTTTGTAAAAGATCCAATATCAACAGATGTTGTCTTTAAATTTTCAATTATGTCGCGTATGCTTTCTACAATCTTTGAATCATTAAGCTTAGGATCAAGCATTGCAAGCTCCTTTTCAAGCTCTGCTGCGCTCTTACCTTCCGATGATTGTTTAATGAGAAAAGCTGAGAAATAGGAAGAGGGGTTCTGTCTGATATAATCCTCATAACGACTTTTGTATTCCTTCCCAGTTTCAAGGAAATAGGCTTCCATCCGTTTTTTGTAGTTTTCATCCTTGACAGCCAGTCTCATAAGGGAATCCATTTTGAACTTTTCACGGATTGATTTAAATAGATCGGCGACTCCACGATTGAAACTTAAATTTTCTTCATTGACTTTACCACCGGATATGCGTGTAGATAAAGAATCAGCATTAACGGTTACAGTTATTTTCGCATTCTCGGCATAGAGCATTATTGGAATACGATAGTTCTCAATTGTTAATTGGTAAATGGCAGGCTCCGGAACATCTCGTTTGATAGTGAATCCGCCATTCTTGACATACGTTGTGTCAGAAATAGGCTCTTCCCCTTCGGTGTCAGGTGTCAGTATTACTTTACTTCCATCCTTAACTCCTTTTAATATGCCTGTGAGTTCGAATTTCTCACTGCTCTGCTGGCACCCGGCAACAGAGACCAGAATTGCTGCCGGAAGGAATAGTTTTACTAAATATTTTAAATTCATATTGTTATGTAGATTTTTAATGTTTAAAAGAGACCCTGCAACTTATGCAGGGTCTCTGGAAATTTCCCGGATTTGATTAATTATATCCCGGGTTTTGTGTAAGCTCAGGGTTTTTTTGTATTTCAGCGACAGGAATCGGGAAAAGCTTCATATGTGACTTCCAGTTGGAAGCCTTATAAGAGATGGTGCCTAAAACGGCATCGGCCTTGTTTGTCCTTACCAAATCACACCAACGTGAGAAGCCCTCATAAAACAACTCAACTCGTCTCTCTTTAATTATAGCATCGACAAGAGCAGATTGTGTTGCAGCAGTTGTGTTAACTAACCCGGCACGGTTGCGGATAAGGTTAAGGTCGGCAGCTGCACCTGTAAGGTCAGGAGATGTTTTAGAAGCCCTTGCTTCTGCTCTTACGAGGTATATCTCTGCGAGCCTCATAAACTTCTGATCCTCCTCTCTGCCAACAGGGATCACTACAGTTGCATCCATACCAATATTATATTTATACTTATAGCTAAATACCCTGTTTAAAGGATTGGAATAGCCACCCGTATTACTTGTTATGGTCCAGTTTGTCCGTCTTAAATCACCCGTCTCAAAGCTGGTTACCAGACTCTCCGATAAAGATGGAAAACTGGTTTCCAAAGATCGCTTGGAGGTGCCGGCAGGCAGACAACCATAAGCACCCGGAACTGCGGCTTGTAATGCTTTTTCATTTGCATATTGTGTATAACCGGTTGCCATTATTGTCTCAGCACTTGTCTGTAAGAAAACGTCTGCAACATTTACAAGCTGGAACTTACCGCTGCCAATAATATCTGTTGCTGCAGCTTCTGCATCTGTCCATTTGCCTTGGGTAAGATAGACATTGGCAAGAATTGCCTCAGGGATGTATTTGTTGGTAATATAATATTTGGCACCAAGGGTCGCTGGGAGAAGTGTGACTGCCTGTTTAAGGTCTGTCTCAATCTTGGTATAGATCTCTGCCTTTGGTGTACGGGCCACAAATTTGTTCGCCTCTACATCACTTGTAAGAAGAAGCGGAACATCACCATAGAACCTTACCAGTTGGAAATAGGCCATGGACCTTACAGTAAGAGCAGCAGCTATATATTGGTCCCTTATTGTCTGAGTGAGACCGACGGCATTGGCATCGGGAAGTCCCTCCAGCATTGTATTTGCCAGATATATGGCCCTGTATAGCTGATTCCAGCCCGCAGATGGCACTGGCATTTGATCGCCGTTAATTTGGGGCGTAGAGCTGGATGTAGGATTATATGTATTGTCGGCATAGGCCTCCATGTTAAAGCTAGTGGTTATGGCCACATTGTTTACAAATGTGATATACATCTGGTTCATCATCCCGTCAATAGTTGTTTTACTCGAAAATGCAGTTTTGGTGGCAAGCGAGTTTGTTGGCATAGGTGTCTCCAGAAACTTTGCACAAGAGGAGACAGTAATTAGGGCAAATAGTATTGCCAATGTCTTGAATGGATTAATATATATATTTTTCATAATCTGTTATATTATATGTATTAAAATGATGTCTTTATACCAACTGTAAATACCCTCAACAATCCGGAGCTCCTTATCGAGCTGATTTCAGGGTCTTTAAATAACTTCACAGGAGTATAGACTGCAAGGTTTTCTCCGTTGATGTATATCATCACCTGATCCATTTTTAGTTTGGACATCAAGCTTGCTGGCAGTGTGTACGCTAGCTGTACATTCTTAAGGCGGATATAGTAGCTTCTGGCTACAGAGGCAGTACTCATAGTATAGTACATTGAAAGGGGCGCTGTATATGTTGAACTTCCAGGGATATTCGTATATGGTCTTGGATATTTCTTTACATCACCCGGTTTCATCCAGTAGTTGTCGATGACGTCTCTTGAAGGATTATACATACTACCTGGCGCATAGCTATCAACATTGTTCCATTTTGTAAAGGTTCCATTGGAGAACTGGAGGAACACATCCAGGCTGAATCCTTTATATCCAAAGCTGTTGCTCATACCTCCCCAGATCGTTGGACGTGAAGTGCCAATCCATGCACCGTTAACACCATAGTCACTGGTACTGAAGACTCCGTCGCCATTCATATCCTTGAAAACAGGCATTCCTGTAGCTGGGTCTACACCGTCAAAATGGAATGGCATCTCAAGACCTGAGCTACTCGGGAGAGCCCTCCCAATTTGCATGGTATTTTTATACGAAGAGGTTTCAAGACCAGGGAACTCTTTAAGGATGTTCTCGTTGTGTGTGATGTTGAACCTTGTTGTCCATCTTACCGGAGAGCCTGGGCCAAAGTTTTGGGTGTTCAACTCAATTTCCAGACCAGTATTTTGTATAACACCGGGGAAGTTGCCTGTATAGCTGCTATAACCTACCTGCGCAGGTAATGTCAATGTAGTAAGCAGATTGTCTGAGAGTGATCTGTACCATGTGGTGTTCAGCATTATCCTGCTGTTGAAGAATCCAAGTTCAAGCCCAATGTCAAGTTTTGTTGTTCTCTCCCACTTAACATGTTCGTTGGCATAGGTTGCAGGGTTCAAACCGATTGCCCCCTGGTACATTCCGGTATATGTGCTGGTTGGTACATTAAGAAGACTCAGGTATAAATTTTCTGATATATTGTCATTCCCGGTTGTTCCATAGCTCCCCCGTAACTTTCCGTAATTAAGAACAGACTTAATTGATTTAAGGAGAGGTTCGTCGCTAAATATCCATGCGGCCCCTGCAGAGGTAAAGTCGGCAAACCTGTTGGCAGGGCCAAACTTTGATGAACCGTCACGACGGTAGGTGAAATTTGCAATGTATCTTTTGTCCCAGTCGAAATTCAACCTTCCAAAAACAGAAGAGAACCTGGTGTAGTATGTGTTAGAGGCAGCAGTGGTTGGTTTACCGCTGCTCCAGCTATATAGCAGATCGTCACTGCCGGGGTCCTTTATAGTAACTCCTGTTCTATCCTGTACCTTATCAAGGAAAGTGGCACCTGCAAGTGCAGAAATTGTCCCTTTATTTATCTGTCTGGTATAGGTAAGCATGGGTTCGATGTTAAGGGAGCTATAAGTATTGGTGGTATGTTCGGCAGAAATTGTAGGGTAGCTGGAGGTTGTCTGAACACTCAATGCAGCTGTAGGAAAAAGAAAATGGTATTTATTTGATTGTATACCATAGTTTACCTGTACTTTGGCTACCAGACCCTTAATGAATTCATATGAGATATCTCCGTTAAGCATCAGGTTCCCGGTTTTGGAACTGCATTCCATATACTTGTTAGGCATAGGATTGTAATAAGCTCCTGCAGTATATCCTTTTCCTGCTCCAAAGTTAAGGGTTCCGTCTGTGTTGTACAGTTCAAAGTTGGGAACATTTATCATTGTGGCAGCCGATGTGTTACCCATGTTTAGCTGAGTGAATTTCTGATTCTCTATACCAAAAACTGTACTTATCATTAATTTAAACCTGTCGTCAGCCGATGTGTGATTAATTTGCATACGACCAGTGGCCCTCTCCTGATAAGGATCGAACATCTGTGTGTCATATACCTTATTGTAACTGCCCGATACCAGGAAGTTTATCGCTTTTGTACCTCCGCTGATCGTAACATCGGCATTATAGGCTGGGGCAGGGTTGCCGACTTCCATCTTTGTGTAGTCTGTATAGGCTGTCTGGCTCCACAACATAAGGTCTGGTGCATTCTGTGTAGTTGGGGTAATTGGGTTGATAACAGAGGTTGCACTCATTGTTCCTATTGCAAAGGCATCCTTACGAAGCTTGAGATACTCTTCTGTATTTAATCTCTCTGTGAGACCAACCGATGATTGTACACCAGATGCAAAGGTTACCGCAACCTTGGTCTTGCCTAGGGTCGCCTTTTTTGTAGTGATAAGGATAACTCCGTTTGTACCACGTGAGCCATATATTGCTGTAGCATCGGCATCCTTAAGGATATCTATGCTTGCTATGTCATTCGGATTTATGCTGTTGAGTACATTATTACCACCTGTGTAGGTAAGTGAACCTCCTTTTGTACCAGAAGCAGAGGCAGAAGAGATAAGGTCCCCAGGATTTGAGTTGATAATAACACCATCAACAATTATGAGAGGGTTTGTTCCTGATGAGATTGAGGTTACGCCTCGTACAAGAATACTTAGCGGAGCTCCGATACCCGGATTGTTGTTAGTTATGGAGACTCCTGTAACCTGTCCCTGTAGTGCCTGCATAATGTTTGTCACGGCCCGGGTTTCAATTTGCTTGCCCTTTATGGTAGCTATAGTTCCTGTACTTTGTCTTTTAGTTGTTGTCCCGTATCCAATGATCTGAACCTCGTCAATCAGGTTAATTCCACCTTTAAGAACCACATTAATAGGACCATCTCCGACAGTTACCTCAAGGGTTTGGTAACCTACAAATGAAAATACGAGAATACTCCCTTTTGCGGCGTTGATTGTAAAATTTCCCTTTTCATCGGTAAAAGTACCCGTTGTGGTCCCTTTTACCATTATATTAACGAATGCAAATGGGATACCCTGCTCATCCACAACCACCCCTTTTACAGGAGGCGGTGGAAGTTCCTTCATTTTAACTATAACTGTATTGTTTTCAATTATATAAGTAAGAGGCTGATCCAGAAAACATTGCTCTAAAGCCTCTTCCAGAGTGGCGTTAGAAAGATCTACGGTAACAGGTTTTGCAGCCATCAGCATCTCGGCAGAGTATACAAAATGGCTGTTGGTCTGTTTCATAATCTCTACGAATATATCCTCTAAATTAGCGTTTTGCCCACTTAGAGTTATCTGTTGGGAATAGCTTTTTGCCTGTACCTGCAGGAAAGCTAATGTCATAAAAAGAAAGGTTAGTTTCATCTTTAGCAGAAATGTAGATTTTTTCATACTTTTGTGTGTTTGGTTAGTGTTTTTACATTGTTGATTAATCCCGATTTTTAAATGCACTGCCGGATATCAGGCGGGATCCCGCCCCACGGGATTCTGCCTTTTTTATATTCGGATGCCTTTGTTATTAAAGTGCTATTCCATACTTTTTTATTTTTAGTTGTATATTTTAGGTTTTTTCAATTGATTCTTCCTTAATTGAATGGGAGAACAGTTATGTTTTTACCTTCAATCATAAAAGTTACAGTTTCTGTGAGTTCCAGCATTCTGAGAACTGCAGAGAGCTTCTCAGATCTTGAGATATTCCCGGTTAGGCGTATTGATTTATATGAAGGGTCATAGATAATATTAACTCCGTACCATCGTGAAAGTTTTAGCATTATACTCTCAATCTCTTCATTCTTAAAGATAAAGAGACCATTTTTCCAGGCGATTGCCTCTTCGGTATTGGCTTCTCTAACCTCTATCTCGCTTATATTATTCATTGATGCCTGCTGGCCGGGTGTAAGTGTTACAACACTATTTTCAAATCTGTTCTTACTAATCTTTACAGGAGAGACCTCTACGCAACCCTCTAAAAGTGTTGTTTTTGACTCATTATCCTCTGGATATGCCATTACATTAAAGTGTGTACCACAAACTTTTATCCTTGAATTGGCTGCAAAAACGATAAATGGTTTTTCAATATTTTGGGCAACCTCAAAATAGGCCTCGCCGCTAAGATCTACTCTTCGTTCTTTTCCTGTAAAGCTGGTAGGGAATTTTATTGTAGTAGACGCATTTAACCAAACGGTTGTTCCATCGGGGAGGGTAACGCAATATTTTCCTCCGCGTGGAGTAGTGAGAGTATTGTATTGAACAATCTTTTCAAGTGTTGGAGATTCAGACCTTGTATTGTATGCCAACTTTCCGCTGTCTAGCTTTATAATGGTAGTGTTTCCCTGCTCCCGGAGTTTCCCCTCTTTGACATCGTCCAGCACCACTTTGGTTCCATCTGCCAGTGTAAGTATGGCTTTGTTTCCACCCGGTTTTATATCGTTTTTATAGAGTGGTTTCTCTAAAGGCTTGGCAATCTCTACGATCTTGTTTATCTCCTTAGCCGGGTTCTCGGGTTCGGTATTAAAAATATAGAGAGTGGCGGTCAAGAAGATAATTGCAACAGCAGCGGCAGCGGCAAATCTGGTAAAAAATACTCCTCTTGCGAAGGATGGCAGATATGTTTTTGTGGATGTTCTTTTAACAAGAAGCTTGTATACTCTGTCGGAAGCTGCTTCGTCCAATTTGTAAGTTTCGGGCAAGGTGTCATAACACTCTTCAACTAACCTCTTAAGCTCATCATCTTTCAATCCGGCAAGTATCCGCATTAACTCTGTCTCTTCGCTCTCACAAAGAGTTTGTTCGAGATAGCTTCTAAAAAGCAGATGTAATCTATCTTTTTTCATAATTACGGGTGATTCTTTGGCACTAAAGACAATTGGCAGAAAAAAAAGTGGGGGTAGGGGAAATAAAATATTTACAAGAAAAGCATCAACTCCTTGCAAATTAGAAAAATAATTTTCTAGAAACAGTTATAATCAGTTGTTGAAAAAGATTTGTGCCGCAGCAATAATTGAATACTGAATCTTGTTATCTACAAATTTCCTTACAGATGTAATGGCACTTTTCATATGCTCTTTAACAGTATGGATGGAGATATTCATCTTTTTTGCTATCTCCTCCTGTTTAAGACCTTCCTGACGGCTAAGTATGTAGACTCTTTTTTGCTGAGGGGGGAGCTTCTGAATTGCTTGTTCCAGAATAGCCTGATAATCATTGAACAATACCGTATGTTCTGTTGAGTTGCTGCTCTCGGCGGACTCCCTGGATAAAGATTTAAGGATAAACTTTTCGTTTGCCAATCGCTTAAGATAGTTGTAGGCAACATTTGTGACAATTGTTCTCAGATATGAATTGAAGAACTCAATTTTACCAAGTTCTGCTTTGTGTTGCCAGACTTTGTAGAACACCTCTTGCGTTATCTCTTCTGAAACATATTCAGAGTGAGTGATGTACATAGACATCGAGTATATTTTGTTCTTGTATTTGTCAAACAGATACTTAAATGATTCTGCATCTCCACCGGCTACTTCTTGAAGCAGCTCTTTCTCGGTCAGTTTTGATTTATCTGTATGCATAAAGCAAAAGTAGCTATTCATTCCCGTTTCGCCAAATAGGCACGAGGGTACACATTCAGGGGATATTTGTCTCTAAGATTGTATCTTTAAACTGATGTGAGGCTCATTTGAGAATTTTTACCCGTAAAAACTCGCCCGGTTTGTTGTGTTAGTGTATCGTGTGGAGATAAAAATTATAAAATGTCCAGTTATTTTGTTAATATACTGGACAAAATTACTATCTTTGCATTAGGTTTAGCACAATGAAAACATCTCAATACATATTATTTACAATTAATAAATTTCCGAAAGGATTTGTTTTCACCTACTTAGATTTTACGACTGAGGTGAATCAAAAGGAAGCGGTAATAAAAGCATTGAACCGTTTGGTGTCTTCGGGTAAAATAGCCAAACTATCCAAAGGTAAATATTACAAGCCTGAGAATTCAGTATTTGGCAAACTTCAACCCATTCAATATCAAGTAGTAAAAGACCTGCTGGAAGATAACGGAAAGAATACAGGCTATCTAACAGGTTACAGTATCTACAACAAATTAGCATTAACCACTCAAGTAAGTAATACAATACAAATCGGCAAAAATCAAGTTCGCCCCAGTTTTAGAAGAGAACGCTATAAAATTGCTTTTGTAAAGCAAAAAAACACCATAACTAAAGAGAATATTCCATTGCTGCAATTGCTGGATGCCATACGTTATATAAAAAAAATTCCAGATGCAAGTATAAGCGATTCCTGTAGACGTTTTTTAGCTATCATAAAAGTCTTTTCTGATAAAGATGTCAACACCTTGATTCGTTTGGCTTTAAAATACCCTCCTTCTACAAGGGCTTTGTTAGGTGCTATTTTAGAGCAATTACAACGAACCCACGCCACAGATTCACTTTTAAAATCATTGAATCCAATTTCAAAGTATAAACTCTCTGGTGCATCAAAGGTACTATCCACCACCGAAAAATGGAATATTGTATGACGTTACATAATGATTTAAAACTATATTCTGATACCTTGAGAGCAGCATCGCAACATCTTGATATTAAATTGGATTTTATTGAGAAGGATTACTGGATAACTTTGGTATTAAGCCGATTGGCAAAAAGTAAGTATTTTGATGAATCAGTTTTTAAAGGAGGGACTTCGCTTACAAAAGGTTACGATTTGATTGAGCGATTTTCAGAAGATGTGGACATTGCCATCATAAGCGACATAGGGAGAACTGGAAATGAAATTAAAACCATCATACGAACAATTGAAAAGGAGATTACACCGGATTTATCAGAGTTAAAAATAGATGGTGTTACCAGTAAAGGTTCTAGGTTCAGAAAGTCAGTTTTTGAATATGTGAGTATAGAAAAAAACAATGAAAACAATAAATTGATTGTCGAGATTAATTCGTTTGCTAATCCCTACCCCTTTCAGAGGCTCAGTATAAAAAGCTTTATATTTGAATTCTTTATACAAACTGGGAATGAAAAGTACATAGAACATTATGACCTTCAATCTTTTGAATTAAATGTGTTAAGCAAAGAGCAAACTTTATTGGAAAAGATGGTTTCACTAATTCGGGTTTCATTCGAGGAAAATACAGTTGATAGTATCTCTAAGAAGATTCGCCATTTTTACGATTTATACTTTTTAATGAAAGATCCTGAATGTGAAAAATTTGTAGCATCAGATTCGTTTAAGACGCAGTTTGATACTATTTTGCAACACGATAAGAAAATGTTTGAAGAGCCCACTGGCTGGCAAACGAAACAGATTATAGAATCTCCCTTAATCATTGACTTTATGACTATTTGGGACCAAATAAAGGAAAAATATCAAACTGAACTATCCGCTTTAGCCTACAGAACAATTCCTGATGAAGAGAGCGTTGCAAAGAGTTTTATCCAACTAAAAAACAGGATTAAATGAAATTCACCGAAAAAAGCTGGAAGTTAGTTAGTTTACCAAGTGGGCTAAAGTGAACGTTAGTGGCGTTAAATTATGATTAATCGTTACAAAAAATAGAAGAAGATGACAAAAATTCCACAAAGAATATTTCTAATAGGTGTTTTACTATTCTGCACTATTTCAACTATTAAGGCAAGTAGTGTTTCCGGCAAACTTGGTAAGGATGAGCAATCTGAGGTTTTAAATATAGAGGTTGTTCGGGGCGTTGTGCTGGACGAGAGGGGCAGGGGTGTTACGGGGGTTGTGGTGTCGGATGGGTTTGGTGTGTACAGGTGTGGTGCAGATGGGCGTTTCTCGTTTGTGCCGGTGGAGCGGGCGAGGTTTGTGTTTATGAGTACGCCGGACGGTTATGAGCAGGTTGGGAGTTTCTTTTACAGGGTTGATGGCAAGGGGGGTATTGGTAGTGTGGATGGTGCAGATGAGTTAGTGTTTAGGGTGGTTAAGAGTGTGGCGGCACGTTCTGAGAGTGTGGGAGATTCTAAAAGGATGTCGGGAGGGTCTGAGAGTCCGGCGGCACGTTCGGAGTTTTTGCATTTGGGTGATACTGAGGCGAGAATCCATAAGGATTGGGTGGATGTGCTTAAGGAGTATGTTGTCTATAACAGGCCTGCGTTTGTGCTTTTCAATGGGGATATCTGCTATGAGAATGGGTTGAGGTTTCACGCCCGGGAGCTCACTTCGGGAAATCTTGGGGTGAGGGCTGTTTACACATTGGGAAATCACGATTTGGTAGATGGTGCCTACGGCGAGGAGTTGTATGAAGAGTTGTTCGGGCCGGTGTGGTACTCATTTAACAGCGGTGGGGTTCACTTTGTTAACATCCCTGTACTGCAGGGAGATAGAAAGCCCTCCTATAGCGCAGATGATGTATACTCCTGGCTAAAGAAAGATCTGGATGCAATACCTGCGGGTATGCCGGTTATTTTGATGGATCACCATTTTGTAGGTTATGGAGATGATTTCCATTTAAAAGGGGAGAAGGTATCTGTAAATCTACTGGATTATAATCTCAAGGCCTATCTGTATGCCCATTATCATATTAATCTATTGGAGAGATCTCCGAGGACTGGTGTAACAACCATTGCAACTATGTCTCCCAATAAGGGTGGGATAGATCACACCCCATCCTCCTTTAGGCTGATAAAATTTGACCGCAACGGGAATCTGGATTCCGAGATACGTTACGCATCGCTGAAAGGGCATATCGCAGCCACAATCTTCCCGTCAAATATTTTTGGAAAGCGAGCATCTGCAAATAGTAGTTATGAGCTGATAGCCAGTGTCTATGACACACGAACGGATGTGGCGGAGGTGACGGCCAGGTTTAACGGGGCAGATTATCATCTGCAGAAAGTGAGTGAATGGACTTGGCGGGCAACGCTTCCGGGCGGGGGGATGGCTGGCGGGAAAGGTGCTTTGGGGAAGATTTCCGGAGAGAGTGCTTTGGGGCTGGCTGGCGGGGCTGTTGTGACGGCGAAATTCGGCAACGAGATGGTTGTGAAGGGGGTGGCGAGGGTACCTGCAGATATTGGGGAGTTCACTCCGCGCAAGGAGGATGCCTTTAGGCCGGCAATCAAGTGGGTGACATCTTTGGGGAGCCATACATTTATGACATCGCCTTTGGTAGTGGGAGATTTGGTGGTATCTGCAACTTTTGACGATAATGGGAAGGGTGGGAGTGCGATTCACGCGATGCGCAAAAGTGACGGGTCGGTTGTTTGGAGGGTGCCTCTGCTCAACTCTGTCAAGAACAATATGGCGCTTTGGGAGGGGACGCTGCTTGCGTGTGATGTGGTTGGAAATTTGTATGCGATTGAGGCATTATCGGGGAGGGTTTTGTGGAGCAAGTCTTTGCGGGAGAAGGAGTTGCATCCTGTTTATACTCAGGGTGTGACAGTTCACAACGGGATTGTTTATGCGGGTCACGGTCATTATCTTACGGCGCTTAAGGTCTCAAACGGAGAGGTTTTGTGGAAGAATACGGCTTGGCGGGGTGGTGTGTGTACCGTGGCCTCCCCTGTGGTGGAGCCGGAGTCCGGCGTTCTGCTCACAGCGGCTTACTGGACAGGTAGGTTTGCACACAATGCCGTTACCGGAGAGCTTTTGTGGGAGAAAAGGGACGATGATACCAGGATTGCAGATAACTCGCCTGTTTTCTTTAAGGGGAGGTTCTTTTACGCTTCGCCGGGTCATATTATGGAGGTAGATCCTCTGAGCGGCAAAGAGTTGGTCAAGCACGCGATCAATTATACCATTAACAACAACTCCCGCCCTGTGGTGACTGATAAATTATTTATTGTAGGGACTACAGATAAGGGGGTTGCAGCATTTGACCGGGAGAACGGGTACAAAGAGCTCTGGAATTTCAAGACCAACCCGGCTCTAATTTACACTGCGCCATATACCAAAGATTTTCAGATGACTGTAGAGAGCGGGGCGTTTTTGGACAGAGTGGCTAGAAGCGGCAAGAGTCTCAGGGATGGCGGAGAACGCGGGGTTGCACCCGGGAGTGGCGTTGAGTATGAGGAGGTGATCTATTTTGGTGCAAATGACGGGTATCTGTATAGTGTGAATGCGCGTAACGGGGTTTTCCGCTGGCGGATAAACCTTGCGGCTCCTGTTTTGGGGAATATTGTGGTTAGTGAAGGGATTTTGTATGCGTCAGATTTTGCGGGGAATGTTTGGGCGATTTCTGTGAATTAATATAAGTATGATTATAATAATTGTTAAATTAACGTAGAATTATAATCGTAACGATAATAACAAGCTATGAAAATTCGGGGTCTGACCCTAATTTTCAATTTTAGGTGGATATGGTTTATAAAGAGTTTATTGAGAGGGTTGTGGAGATGGGGGGCCATCTTTATGGGAAGGAGGAGGGGCGGGCGATAGCCGCAAGGCTATTGCAGCACTTTTGCGGGATAAGTGCTTATGAGCATTTGGTGGAGCCCTACGGT
>Ga0209417_1000658_pt1 | contig 75918 bp, 59 predicted proteins | sample RifGroF2_FD_184002 | JGI IMG/M metagenome (GOLD analysis project Ga0209417, IMG submission 184002) | Groundwater microbial communities from Rifle, Colorado, USA - Groundwater F2 (SPAdes) (version 2) | ecosystem: Environmental > Aquatic > Deep subsurface > Groundwater | place: Rifle, Colorado... | reverse complement strand
GACATTATAGATAGTTCTTTTTTTGTATTCATGCAATGAATAATACCAAAGCATTGAAAATATGTCTAGATTTATCTTTATGACGATCAAATTTTATATTTTTTACCAAGACTTATTGAGCACATACTTTTTAGGTGTTTTGTAATAATTGTTGTTTTGAAAAAGCAAGAGGGCGCGATACAAAATTGTATTCTCTCTTGCTTTATGTGCGATAATTTAGTTGGCTAAATTTTAATTATAAGAATTATTTAATTTTTTAAGATTTAGCTGACCAGATTAAGTAGCTTTCTATGAATTGCATTAAGTCACCGTCTAAAACTAAATCAGGTTGAGGAGATTCTGTGTCTGTTCTATGGTCTTTGACCATTTTGTATGGATGTAATACATAAGAGCGAATTTGAGAGCCCCATTCTATTTTCTTACGTTCTAATGCTTGATCTTTTGTTCGCTCTTCATCTTTTTGTTTTTGTATAAGTTTGGCTTTTAGCATTTTCATGGCTATGTCTTTATTTTGTCCTTGAGAGCGTTCATTTTGACACTGTACAACTATTCCTGCTGGAATATGGGTTATTCCGTGCGGCGGAGTCTGTTTTGTTAACGTGTTGGCCTCCTGCGCCGCCTGCACGATATGTATCTATTCTTAAATCATCAGGATTTATTGTTATTTCAACTTCTGGAGCCTCTGGCGTTACCATTACGGCTGAAAATGAAGTGTGACGTCTTTTATTTGAGTCAAAAGGAGATATGCGAACTAATCTATGTATACCACGTTCGCCTTTTAATATTCCGTAAGCATTTTTGCCTTTAATAAATAGAGTAGAAGATAATATAGGTGGTGAAAAAAATAAAGAAAATAAAGATTCAAAAAATAAAGCCGCTTATGATTATGGGCTTTTAAGAGGGTTGACTCTGAAAATATAGATATTTGTGACAAGCAGGAAGTTAAATAGTTAAATTAATGATTGTTTGTTGTTAATATACATAATGGTAAATTTATAGCTTGTTACAAGTAAATAGTCTTTAATTTATATAAATTATTTTCTAAATAAAAAAGCCCTACGATGAAATCATAGAGCTTTTTATTTAATTATTTTATTTTAATTGTTGTTGTGCTTTTTCTTTATGCTCTGTTGGGAACAAGCTGTCTTTGTGGTCCCAGGTAAGGTATTCACCATTTTTTCTTAAATATATACTATTTGGTCTATCTAGAATTCTTGTTTCGTATTTTTTGTTGTCAGGTGTCGTCCATTCAACAATGGCATTGCATGTTTCTGGTATTGGTAAAAGTGATCTTGCCGTGGTTATCATATCGCTTTGAGTCCCTGACGAGCCACTTTTTCTTGTTGCGTTATATGGAAAATTAATTTTAAATGGTCTTTTTGGGCCGCCTTTTTCCATCTTGAATTCTTCTGTTATCGCTGCTGAATTTTGATCACCGTAAGGTGATTGAGATGCTTTAACAAAGATAGTTTCACCAGTTTCATTGTAGATGTCTAGCCATCCGTCGTCGCATAAAATATTTGCAGATAGTAGCATTGAAGCTGTAAAGATTAGTATTTTTTTTATCATAAATTTACCCCCCACTTTTTATTATTAAAATATTAACATTTTCCTTTAATAACAATATTAACAAATATAAGTTTATAATAGCGATAGTTTTTGTTTTTAGGTGTTTTGTGGTGCTTATTGCTTTGAAATGCAAGAGGGAATGATAAGGATTGCATGCCCTCTTGTTTTTATGAGATAATTTAGCTGGTTAAATTATAATTATAAGAATTATTTAATTTTTTAAGATTTAGCTGACCAGATTAAGTAGCTTTCTATGAATTGCATTAAGTCACCGTCTAAAACTAAATCAGGTTGAGGAGATTCTGTGTCTGTTCTATGGTCTTTGACCATTTTGTATGGATGTAATACATAAGAGCGAATTTGAGAGCCCCATTCTATTTTCTTGCGCTCTAAAGCTTGATCTTTTGCGCGTTCTTCTTCTTTTTGTTTTTGTATAAGTTTGGCTTTTAGCATTTTCATGGCTATGTCTTTATTTTGTCCTTGAGAGCGTTCATTTTGACACTGTACAACTATTCCTGATGGAATATGGGTTATTCGTACGGCGGAGTCTGTTTTGTTAACGTGTTGACCTCCTGCGCCGCCTGCACGATATGTATCTATTCTTAAATCATCAGGATTTATTGTTATTTCAACTTCTGGAGCCTCTGGCGTTACCATTACAGCTGAAAATGAAGTGTGACGTCTTTTATTTGAGTCAAAAGGAGATATGCGAACTAATCTATGTATACCACGTTCGCCTTTTAATATTCCGTAAGCATTTTTGCCTTTAATAAATAGAGTAGCAGATTTTATTCCAGCTTCTTCTGCTTGTTGATAGTCCATTATTGTTACTGTAAAGTCTTCTCTTTCGCAAAATCTTACATACATTCTTAGTAGCATGTGTGCCCAGTCTTGAGATTCTGTGCCGCCTGCGCCAGAATTTATATTTAAAAAGCAGTTTGATTTGTCTTCTGGCTCATTTAACAAAAGGCTGGCTTTAAAAGATAACATTTCTTTGATTAGCTTATGAGTATCCTGTTTTATTTTTTCGAGTTCTTCTTGGTCTTGAGAAAAAAGTTCTATTAGTTCTGGTAAGTCTTTATATGTGTTTACTATATATAGATATTTTTCTCTTTGGTGCTTTATGTTGCTTAATTCTTTTAAGATTTCTGCTTGATTTGGGTTTTTCCAGAAGTTTTCGTCTTTGCTTTTTAACTCAAGTTCTTGAAATTTATTTTCTAGATTAGAATTATTCCAATATGTTTGTATTATAGATACGTCAGGTTCAGCATTTTTTAGTTTTTCTAAAAGTTCTTCGGCTATTAACATCTTTATGGGCCCTATTTTATTAAAATATTTTATTAAAGCTAAGTTTAGGCATATTATATATTGCTATATATACAATTAATATAGAATATTTTATATCTATAGTCACATTATACATAAAAAGAAGCTTTTATGGGGCGTTTTTTGGGTCTTTTTGCAAATAAATTCTAGCTTGGATTATAAAACTTATATATAGTATGCGTATATATGTAATTTTATAGATAGTATTTTTATGTTTTAAGTAGTTATTTTTAGATTGGAATAAGTATGAATGGCAAGTTGTTTATAGTTTCTGCGCCTTCTGGGGCAGGAAAAACAAGTTTAGTAGAGTCTGTTCTTGATAGATTAAAGCCAAAATGTAGTATAGATCGTCTTGTTACTTATACCACTAGAGATGCTAGGCCCGGAGAAGTAAATGGAATAGATTTTTGCTTTGTAACTGAGACTGAGTTTGAAATACGCCTGCAGGAAGGCTTTTTTATAGAATGGAGCAGAGATTATGGATGTTATTATGGATCGCCAAAAACTGTTGAAGTTGATTTGTTGCATGGAAATTCTAGGATATTGGTAATAGATAGAACAGGGGCTAAGCAGCTTTGTGAGCATGTATTGGATGCTGTAACTATATGGATATACACAGAGTCAATATGTGTTCTTAGAGATAGGTTGTTAAATAGAGGTACAAATAGCTTGGAGCAAATAGAGAGTCGTCTTGAGCTTGCTAGAGCAGAATTGGAACAAGAATTTGAAAATAAATTTTATAAATATCATATTTTGAATGATGATTTTTCAAAAACTGTTCAAAATTTAGAAGAAATTTTCGTAAAAGAATTAAAAATTTTTTGATTGTTTTTTGAAAAAAATGTATCATTTATACTATACCTTTTAAATCTTTGATTTGTCGATCTAGAGCATCTTTTTGAGGTTTGATTTTGAAATAAAAAGGCCTTCTTGTTGATTAAAAATAGATAAGGCTTTTAGCCCCGCAAAAAAATATTTTAAAATATTTTACAAAAAGTGTTGATTTTAAAAAATATATGCGTATAATTTTAAACATCAGCTTGATTGAAATAACGATTAACCGAAACAAACGTCGAAAATATTTCGAGAAAAAATCGAAAAAAGATTTTGAAAATATTTTGATATTTATTTTGACTAATCAAAAAAATTAATTTAATCTAGTAACTGAAATTAGTTCTTTGAAATTCGCAAGAAAGTTTAGATACAAAAAAATTCCGTCTATTAGTTTTATGACGACTTAGTAGTTTTTGTAATGGAGAGTTTGATCCTGGCTCAGAATGAACGCTGGCGGCGTGCTTAACACATGCAAGTCGAACGAGAAAGCTCTTTCGGGAGTTAGTACAGTGGCGGACGAGTTAGTAACACGTGAGAATCTACCCCTCAGTGAAGAATACCTTCGAGAAATCGAAGTTAATGCTGCATACGTCTCTACAGAGAGATCTGTTTAGAGAAAGGTGGCCTCTTTGCTGCCGCTGAGGGATGAGCTTGCGCACTATTAGTTAGTTGGTGGGGTAAAGGCCTACCAAGACTATGATGGTTAGCCGGCCTGAGAGGGTGTACGGCAACGCTGGAACTTAGACACGGTCCAGACTCCTACGGGGGGCAGCAGTGAGGAATATTGCGCAATGGGCGAAAGCCTGACGCAGCGACGCCGCGTGGAGGATGAAGGTCTTCGGATTGTAAACTTCTGTTAAGTGGGAAGAAAGACTCTCTTCTAATAAAAGAGAGGGATGACTGTACCATTAGAGAAAGCACCGGCTAACTTCGTGCCAGCAGCCGCGGTAATACGAAGGGTGCGAGCGTTATTCGGATTTATTGGGCGTAAAGGGTGTGTAGGTGGTAAGCTAAGTCAGCTGTTAAAGACTCCGGCCTAACCGGAGAAGTGCGGCAGATACTGGTTTACTAGAGGAAGGAAGAGAGGAGTGGAATTCTCGGAGTAGCGGTAAAATGCGTGGATCTCGAGAGGAACACCAATGGCGAAGGCAGCTCCTTGGTCCTTTTCTGACACTGAAACACGAAAGCGTGGGGAGCAAACAGGATTAGATACCCTGGTAGTCCACGCTGTAAACGATGATCACTAGACGTCAGACCTGTTTTTACAGGATTGGTGTCGTAGCTAACGCGTTAAGTGATCCGCCTGGGGACTACGGTCGCAAGATTAAAACTCAAAGGAATTGACGGGGGTCCGCACAAGCGGTGGAACATGTGGTTTAATTCGACAATACGCGAGGAACCTTACCTAGGCTTGACATGCTTTTGACACCCATGGAAACATGGTCTTCCGGGTTTTTAATTCGGACAATTGCACAGGTGCTGCATGGTTGTCGTCAGCTCGTGTCGTGAGATGTTTGGTTAAGTCCTCTAACGAGCGCAACTCCTACCAGCAGTTGCTACCTTTTATTAGGGCACTCTGCTGGAACTGCCTGGGAAACCAGGAGGAAGGTGGGAATGACGTCAAATCATCATGGTCCTTATGCCTAGGGCTACACACGTGTTACAATGGTCGGTACAACGGGCTGCAAACTCGTAAGAGTAAGCTAATCCCTTAAAGCCGATCTAAGTTCGGATTGAGGTCTGCAACTCGACCTCATGAAGTTGAAATCGCTAGTAATCGCATATCAGAACGATGCGGTGAATACGTTCTCGGGCCTTGTACACACCGCCCGTCACACCACGAAAGTTTTTTGTACCCAAAGTCGCTTTAGCTAACCTGTAAAGGAGGCGGGTGCCTAAGGTATGGGAGATGATTGGGGTGAAGTCGTAACAAGGTAGCTGTAGGAGAACCTGCGGCTGGATCACCTCCTTTCGAGGGAGATTCAATTTAGCATTGGTTCGCTTTTGCTATAGTTTAGGTGTGATATACAAATCGTTGTAAAGCTGATAGACGGCTTAAATTTATAACTTTATATTAGGTGATGCGGGCCTATAGCTCAGTTGGTTAGAGCACCCCGCTGATAACGGGGAGGTCAGTCGTTCGAGTCGACTTAGGCCCACCATTATTATGGTGTCCATTAAGTTGGGTCTTCTAGTTATCGCGTGTCATTTTAGTATTGTAAAAAGAAATTTTTATAGACGGGGGTGTAGCTCAGTTGGTAGAGCGTCCGTTTTGCACGCGGAAGGCCAGCGGTTCGAATCCGCTCATCTCCACCAATATATTGTTAATAAGATGTAAATGTTAAGGGGTTTAAAAATTATCGTATCTTTCTTCTTGCGAATTATTAAATTTAGAGAGTAGAGTGATAAAAAATTACTTGTGATCTTTGAAATATTTGTAGATTAAGTATCCTGTAAAATAATAATAAGGAATTTTGTAATTAATTGAAAAGGGCTTTTGGTGGATGCCTTGGTATCAGGAGACGATGAAGGAGGTAGAAGGCTGCCATAAGCTTCGGGGAGCTGCCAATCAAGCTTTGATCCGAAGATTTCCGAATGGGGAAACCCATCTTGGCAAACCCAAGATATCCTTACTTGAATATATAGAGTAAGGAGGTTAACGACGCGAACTGAAACATCTAAGTAGCGTCAGGAAAAGAAAACGAATGCGATTCCCTAAGTAGTGGTGAGCGAACCGGGAACAGCCTAAACCTATATCATGTAAGCCTGTGCGCGTTGTGATATAGGGGTAGTGGGATATGAATATTCAAGAAGTACAGATCTTGAGTTGAATCTGTTTAATTTAGCTGAATTGTTCTGGAAAGGACAGCCAAAGAAAGTGACAGCCTTGTACGCGAAAATTTAAATAGATCAATATTTTGTACACCCGAGTACCACGGAGCACGTGAAATTCTGTGGGAATCCGCCCCGACCATGGGGTAAGGCTAAATACTACCTGATGACCGATAGTGAACGAGTACCGTGAGGGAAAGGTGAAAAGAACCCCGGGAGGGGAGTGAAATAGAAACTGAAACCAATTGTCTACAAACTGTGGAAGCGATGTCTAAGTGCGCGCAACCACGTACCTTTTGCATAATGAGCCAACGAGTTATACCTATACTGCAAGGTTAAGCTGTGAAAAAGCGGAGCCGTAGCGAAAGCAAGTCTGAATAGGGCGCTAGTAGTATGGGATAGACCCGAAACCAAGTGAGCTATCCATGTCCAGGGTGAAATCTCAGTTAAATGAGATGGAGGCCCGAACCGGTGTAGGTTGAAAACTGCTCGGATGAGGTGTGGATAGGGGTGAAAGGCCAATCAAACTTGGAAATAGCTGGTTCTCCCCGAAATATATTTAGGTATAGCCTTGATGGATTTGTTGTGGCGGTAAAGCACAGTTAAAAATTTGGGGGCGTAAGCTTACCGGTTTTTTACTAACTCTGAATGCTACAGCTTTTGAAATCAGGAGACAGACTGTGGGAGATAAGTTTCATAGTCGAGAGGGAAAGAGCCCAGACCATCAGCTAAGGTCCCAAAATATCTATTAAGTGGTAAAAGATGTGAAAATGCACGGACAGCCAGGAGGTTGGCTTAGAAGCAGCCATCCTTTAAAGAAAGCGTAATAGCTCACTGGTCAAGTGTTTTTGCGCTGAAAAACGAACGGGGCTAAATAGATTACCGAAGCTATGGCTTAGTTTAAAGTTCGCTTTAAACTAGGGGTAGGGGAGCGTTCCTTGATAGATACAAGTCTGACCGTAAGGACAGATCACGTGATCAAGGAAGTGAGAATGTTGGTATAAGTAACGAAAAAATAGGTGAAATTCCTGTTCGCCGAAAGTCTAAGGTTTCCGTGAGAGCGGTTCATCCACTCAGGGTTAGTCGATATCCTAAGCCGAGGCCAGTTGGAGTAGGCGATGGACAGCAGGTTAAATATTCCTGCACCACTTTGTAGCGTTTGAGCGATGGAGAGACGCAGTAGGGTAGGTTAAGTTGACGTATGGATGTCAATCTAAGCATTTAGGAGAGTTTCATTGGCAAATCCGTGAGACTGTTATCTCTGAGATGTTATGGGTATATCAATCTTTAGGGAGAGATATATTTAGCTGATCCCACACTGACCAGAAAATCTTCTAGCAAGTTATTAAAGTGCTCGTACCGCAAACCGACACAGGTAGACAGGATGAGAATTCTAAGGCGTTGAGATAACTATCATTAAGGAACTCGGCAAAATGGCCCCGTAACTTCGGGATAAGGGGTGCCTATATTGTGTATTTTGGGTTATGCTCAGAATATGCATACGTAGGTTTCAAAAAATAGGCCCAACCGACTGTTTAACAAAAACACAAGGCTCTGCAAACTCGAAAGAGGAAGTATAGAGTCTGACGCCTGCCCAGTGCCGGAAGGTTAACAGGAGATGTCAGTTCTTCGGAATAAAGCATTGAATCGAAGCCCCGGTAAACGGCGGCCGTAACTCTAACGGTCCTAAGGTAGCGAAGTCCCTTGTCGGGTAAATTCCGACCCGCATGAATGGCGTAACGAGTTGGGCGCTGTCTTGATGATAGACTCAGTGAATTTGTAGTGGCGGTGAAAATGCCGCCTACCCGCGACAGGACGGAAAGACCCCGTGCACCTTTACTATAACTTGGCATTGTTTTTTGAATTGATTTGTGTAGGATAGGCGGGAGACTTTGAAGTTAGGGCGCTAGCCCTGATGGAGTCGTCCTTGAAATACCGCTCCTATTAATTTGAAAAACTAACTCTGAATACCCGTGATCCGGGCAGAGGACATTGTCTGGTGGGTAGTTTGACTGGGGTGGTCGCCTCCTAAAATGTAACGGAGGCGTTCAAAGGTCTCCTCACGACGAATAGAAATCGTCTTTAGAGCGTAAAGGCAAAAGGAGGCTTGACTGCGAGACAAACAAGTCGAGCAGGCGCGAAAGCGGGACTTAGTGATCCAGTGGTTCCAAATGGAAGGGCCATTGCTAAACGGATAAAAGGTACGCCGGGGATAACAGGCTGATCTCCTCCAAGAGTCCATATCGACGAGGAGGTTTGGCACCTCGATGTCGGCTCATCGCATCCTGGGGCTGAAGAAGGTCCCAAGGGTTTGGCTGTTCGCCAATTAAAGCGGTACGCGAGCTGGGTTCAGAACGTCGTAAGACAGTTCGGTCCTTATCCGTCGTGGGCGTAGGGTATTTGAGAGGGGCTGTCCCTAGTACGAGAGGACCGGGATGGGCAAACCTCTGGTGTTCCAGTTGTTCTCCAAGAGCAACGCTGGGTAGCTAGGTTTGTAAGAGATAACCGCTGAAAGCATCTAAGTGGGAAACTCGCCTCAAGATAAGATACCCCTGTTAAGAACGCTTAGTGCGTTGGCTTCGGTCAATAATCTAAAAATACTTAACAATTATTAAGATCCCTTGAAGACTACGAGGTTGATAGGCTGGGTGTGTAAGTGCAGTAATGTATTGAGCTAACCAGTACTAATAGATCGAATGTTTTATTTACATACTAAGTACTTATTTATTGTTCGTAAGGTTTGCTTAATCGCTACTTGATCTACAAATATTTTTCACAAGTTTAAAAATTTGAATCTTGATTCTAAGAATCGCTGATTCTAGAAACTTTCTGGTGGGTATAGCTGTGGGGAAACACCCGTTCCCATTCCGAATACGGTAGTAAAGTCTACAGCGTCGAGAATACTTGCCTGGTAACGGGCTGGAAAGGTAGATACTGCCAGATCTAATTTAAAAACCTCGAAGAGTTAAAATCTTCGAGGTTTTTTTATGCCAAAAATAATTTATGCTTTATTTAGTTCTTTCGATAAAAAAATAGCTAAAAGTATTATAATTAATATTGCACTAATATTTCCAAAAATAACTAACGGGTATGCATTGAATACTATTTGTTTAAATATTCCTGATATTGCTATTATAGCAACAATAAAAGGTATTATTCGCAAATCTAGTCTTACAAAGAAAATGTAAGTTATGATACCGGTTATTGCAAGAGCAAGACTTTTTATTACCCAAAAAGACAGGTAATCTATATTGCATTCTGTTATTGCAAAACTTGATAGAATAAATAGTAAAGTGATTAACAAATATTTGTATTTTAAGCTTTTTTGCCAGCTATTATAAATGTAATTTAATGCCATTATAAAAATTATAGTATAACCTGTAAATTTCAGGTATTGGATAGTATTTTTTATTATAATACTGAGAATTGGCAAGTAGCCCGTAAGATTGCCATAATCTGGCCATATAGGTTCAATTGAAGGTTTAAAATAGGAAATGAAAGCATTTATGCCAATTATTATTAAGCCAATCCCTATAGAGGAGGATATTAAAATAAGCTTATTATTGCTTAAAATTGTGCCATTTTTTAATTTTATAATAAGACCAAATGCTAGGCCAAAAAATATTGACATAACTGTTGTTGATAGAAATATTGAGCTTATGGTTTGTAGTAATTGTGAGTAAAATGGTTTTATCGGGTCAAAAGTTGCGATTATATTTGAAATTAGGTTTAAATTAAGTAATAAGTTAGCTGTGAAATACGTAGATAAGCCTATTATAGCGTATTTTTTTGAGATTTGTTTAACTTTCATTCCGACAATTATTACCAAAAGCATTGAAAGAAATGTAAATAACAAAAGAAGTATTGTTTGCAAAATAGAAAGTAGATTTTGTTTGTTTATTTCGATTCTTAACCATTGCTCTGGAACTTTTATATATCTATAGGAATCACTTATATTATCGCCGTCTATTTTTATTACTATTCGCCCCTCTGTTTTGTCTATAGATATAATGCTAGGATCTACAAAGATAAATTTCCAGTTTGTGCGATCTTTTAATTTTTCGGATTTTGCGGTTATTTCTTTTAAATTTTTTGGGTTAAGTTTTAGTGCTTGTGAAAGGTGCGTTTGAGCAATTATTCGGGCTTTTTTTTCTGATAATTTTTCATCGGCTATATTTTCAGGTATTTTGTGATAAATTCTTGCAATATCTTTATTGTTGTCTATAAAGGCAATATATTCTTCGGTTTTTTCTTGTTGTGTTCCTGTGAATTTAATAAATCTTACAATCCATTGAGGTTCATTTAGATATGTTCCCAGAAGTTTTTTGTATAGATTTTTGTCATGCTGCCAAATAAATTTGTGTTGCATTTTATAGCTTTGTTTTTGAAGTTTTTTTTCTAAGCCATAGCCTGATTCAAAGTTAGCTGCTAATATTGGATATGCATTCCAGGCTTCTAAGTTTAGGCCTCGTTTGTTTAAATTTTCGCGTGCTACTTTTATTACTTCTTTTTGAGAAATATTTATTTTAATTGCATTGTGCTTAAATGGTGTAAAATATAAGTATGATGCAATACCTATTATTGCGCCTAAAAAAATTGACAAAATTATTTTATTATTTATAGATACTTTTTCTTGGATTATATTTTCTTCTTTTTTTTGGCTTGTAAATTTTTCAGGTTTTAGCCAGTTTTTATTTAAATATTCTTCTTTTATTTCGGTCCATTTTTTTGTTTTTAATCTAGCAAACAAGATTATAATAATTGGAATTGAGCCAAGTAAAATAGTGACTGTTTGGTTTATAAATGCGTATTTAGTAGAAGAAATAAAAAGAGGTAATGATATTAGTATAAGATCATATATATAGTGAGTAATAATTGATGGTAAAAGTCCAAATGAAAGATAAACTCCTGCGAACATAAACGATGGTAAAATAAGTTCAATTAGCCTTGCATAGGATGGTTGTACTGGATAGTTTGCGTGACATGCTCCAAAAATTATTGCTTGTAAAATAAATGCGCCTAATATCCACCAGTTTTTTTTGCCGTATTTTTGACCTATTAAAGCTGCGCAAGAAAGTGGAACTGCTCTAAATAAACATTCTTCCCAAAATCCGGCTCCAAGTGAAGTTACAAAAGGGTTTAGCCATGGTAGGTAGTGGGATAATATATTAGGATCAACAATTTCGCCGGCAGGAGACCACCAGCCAAGAAATTTTGTTGTAAATAGGTATGTTCCTGTAACATATGCGAGCATAAATGGTACGAGTAGGTAGCCGCCAACTGTTCTGCCGGCGACTTTTGTCGAGCTTGCGTTATCTTTTGACCATATTTTCCATAGTGATATGTGATTTCCAAAAGCTTTTCTTGTTAAACTTTCTGCAGCCATAAATGATATAGCGAAAATAAATAGTTTTGATAAAAATGTAATGAAACTAGATATAAGATAGCTAATAAAAAAATTATTTGAAGAGCTTACTGTGTTATAATTCATCCAAGCACATGGGATAATATTTATTTTTTCTGCTAAATTTAAAAATGCAAAAATAGTAGCTAAAATTATTGGGGTTTTCCAGATAACATATTCGCTCCTAAATAAGAAGTAAAGGCCAAGTATGCAACCGCCAATAGCATATAATATTAATAATAAAAATGAGCCTATGTACGCGATAGTATTGTTGTGAGATCGCATTTCTTTGTATTTATTTATAAAGCTTTCAGGGATTTTTATATAATTTTCAATAGTTGTTACTTTATCACCGCTTACAATTATTTTTAATCTGTAATAGCCTATATTGGTATTATTGCCAATTTTTGCGTCTGTTCTTTCGTATATAAATGTATGATCGCTTCTTTTGATTTGTTTTAGATTTTTTGAATATTCTGTTTCTTTATAATTATCGAAATTTATTCCCCAGTTTGTAGAGGCTTCTTTTTGAGCAATTTTTTGAGCCTCTTTTTTCGAAATGTCTTGACCTGGCGTATCGTCAGATATTATTTCTATAAAGCCATATGGTTTGCCTTCGTGTGTAAATTTTATGTATACTTCGTTTTTTTCAAATTCTTTAAAATGTCTGACAGTCCATTTGTATGGCATATAAAGACCATCTTTTACCATTTTTATAAAGGCCTCTTTTCCTCCACATTCTAGCTCTATAAATGTTTTTACGTTGTTGTCTATTTCAAAGATTATGGCTTGCTTATAATCTTTAGAGTCCAAATAATTTGGTCCTAATTTGTATAGTTTGGATAATTTTTTAGCCTCTTGCAGTGCTTGGTTGCGATCCATTTTTATGTCTATATTTATTATAGATTGTGCTTGTGAAAAATATTTTATTGTAAAGATTGTACAGGCTATTGAAAGAATAACGAAAATTGCCCAAAAGATTGGTTTTCTAGTAAAATTTTTTAGAAACATAAATTTACCCCAAAAGTTTTTAAATAATTTGCTATAAAATAATAATATAAATTTTACATGTGTTTGTAATGGTGTTGCAATAAATTTTTAATTTAACGTTTGCTATTAGATTTAGTTTCTATGAAAAGCTGCAGTTGATAATTATTCCCGTTCGCCCTGAGTTAAGCGAAGGGTTCTGAGACTTTATTTAAAATTTATTTTTGTTTTAATAAAAAAATAAATTTTTTAAAGTTTTTTTCTACGAAAATATTGTTGCGAAAAAATGTTAATCTCGCGACCCTTCGATTAACTCAGGTAGAACGGGAAGATTTATTAGTAGCATATTTGAGAAATAAGTAGAAAATTTTTTGTAGGATTGGTCCTATCCAAAAAGTGTCAATAACTCGTAAACGCTGCTGAATTTTGTGATCTTTTTGCAGCTATTTTTTTCCAATTTCTGATCATGGGCCATAAAAATTTGTTCAATGCCAAATTTTGTGGCCTCTTTTATATGCATATTAACTTGATTAACCGGTTTTATTTGTCCTGTTAAACTTATTTCGCCTAGAGCGATTGATTTTTCTGGTAAATTTTGTTGAAAGTAACTAGAAAGAAGCGAAAGTGCAATGCCAAGATCGCACGAGCTGCCCTTAATTTTAAAGCCGCCGCCGACTTTGAAAAATATATCACATGAGCTTAATTTTATTTTTAAATATTTTTCTAAAATTGCAGCTATTAATGCTACTTGCTTGTGATCAATTCCGGAAATTATGCGTTGAGGCATAGTGAGTTTAGATGATATTGTAAGAGCTTGCAGTTCAAGCAGTAGTGGTCTTGAGCCTTCGATAAAGCTGACAAGTGCAGATCCAGGAGCATGTGAAGCTTGTTCTATTAAATGTTGATTTATGTTTGGCATTTCTTGCAGGCCTTTTTGTTCCATTTGGAAAAAGCCAAGTTCATTTATTGTGCCAAACCTGTTTTTTTCTGAACGCAAGACTCTTGTTTGCCATCTGTCTTCGCCTTGTAGATAAAAGACGGCGTCTACCATATGCTCTAAAGTTTTTGGTCCAGCAATATTTCCGTCTTTTGTTATGTGACCACTAATTATTATTGCTATATCGTTTTCTTTTGCAAGCCTCATTAATAAAAATGCAGTTTCACGTAGTTGGCTTATGCTGCCAGGAGTTGTGTCTGTTTCGCTTGAATAGCAGTTTTGTATAGAGTCGATAATTAATAAATCAGGTTTTTGATTTTTTGATATTTCTATTATCGATTCCAAATCAGCTTTATCAGAAAATAATAGATTGTCGTTTATACACCCCAATCTCTCAGCTCTATTTTTAACTTGATTTAGAGATTCTTCTGAGGAAAAATAAAAAACTGTATAATTTTGGGCCAGATTATTTGATATTTGTAGTAGTAGGGTAGATTTGCCAATTCCAGGGTCGCCAGTTAAAATTATTAGCGAGCTTGGCATTATGCCACCACCAACCACTCTGTCCCATTCTGATATTCCTGATAGCATGCGCTGCTTTGTTTCTATTGATATAGAATTTAAGCTTACAAGATTTGGCTCGCTAGTAATTCTTTTTTTTTGATTACTTGCATTTGAAGCTGTGTAGGTTATTTCTTTAAAAGTTTCCCACTCTTTGCATTCTGGACAACAGCCTAGCCATCTTATTGCTTTGTAGTTGCAGTTTTGGCATTGGTATGAAGTTTTTATTTTACTCATATATAATAACTTAAGTTTGCGTTAACTGTAGCTAAGAATTTTGCGAATATATTTATCTATATTTCATGAGTTAGAGTCTAAGAATTTTAGAATTCCCCTTACCCGTTCGTCCTGAGCTTGTCGAAGGATATGTTTTCCTGCCAAACATTTTTTTGCTAAGTATTTAATTTTTTTACAAAGACATGCACAAATTTTTATCAAAGTTTGGTATGATTTACAACCCTTCGTTAGGCTCAGGGCGAACGGGTAAGATTATAATTCGCTTTATTTCAAATATTTCTTAGCTAGAGTAACTAATTTTTATAATTTTATTTTTTAAAAATAGTTTCGTTTTTTTAATGATTCAGTTATTTTCTCAAATTTGTTTTAGTTTAAATTCTTTAAAAGTATATCTATCTTTTTCAACTTCATATTCAACATGATGGCAATTTCTGCATCTAGCTTGATATTGTTCAGATCCGCCAACAACAATATCAGGATCGTTAAATTTTGCAGGTTTATCGTTAACCAATCTTTGTGTTAATGTTGCATCTTTACCACATAATGTACATATTGCTTGTAATTTTGTTACTTTGTCAGCAATTGATAGTAATACGGGCATTTGACCAACAGGTCTGCCTCTAAAATCAAGCTCATATCCGGCGACAATTAGACGTTTGCCCATTTCTATAAGTTGACTAATTATACTTACAATTGTTGCGTCAAACCATTGTACTTCATCAATACCAATAACTTCTATTTTGCTGTCTTTACCTAAGCGAAAAATATCATGAACATCGCCTATAGCTTCGGCTTCTAATTTTTTACCATCATGAGAGATTATGCACTCTATCATGTATCGATTATCCAGACTGTGTTTGCATGTCAAAACATTTTGTTTTGCAATTTGCGCTCTTCTTAGTCTTCTTATTAATTCTTCTGATTTGCCAGAAAACATTGGTCCGCATATTACTTCTAATGAGCCTTTTTTAGATGAATTTTCTGCTGACATGGGCATACCTTTTTTTATATAAATTTTTATAATTTTATAATTTTATTTTTTAGTTTATACTGTAAAACTATTTTAATAAATTAGTAAATTTATAGCACTATATTTTTATAGATATTTTGTAATAAAAAAGAGGGCTGGAATAATTTATTACAAATTCCAACCCTCTACAATTATTTTCAATTAATTGTACGTAATTTTGTATTTAAAGTTATTCTTGTGTATGTATTATTACGTCGGCTTTTAGACCGCTTTCCAATACTCTTTGTCCGCCGGTGGTTAAAAATGGATTTTTACCTTTTAGGCTATTTAACCATCTTTTATTTAATAAGTCATATTTTTCTTGGTCATTTTTATATTTTTCAATAAATTGTTTTTTGTTTTTTGCTTTATCGTATTTATGTATTAAGTCAGCATATATTTTATAAATATTTTTTTCTTTATGTTTTGTCTCTATTCCATTCTTAAAGCTAGACCATTCAGCAAATTCGTAATCCCCTGCGTTTTGAATAGCTATTTCGTCTAAAACTGCTCCATGGGCTAATAATAATTTTACAAGTTCTATGGATTTATTGTACATTGCAAAAGAAAGAGCGGTTCTTTTATATTCGCTACCATCATTCATATTAATATTAAGATTTGGATGTTTAAGTAATTCTTTTACTATCTCCAAATGTCCCATGCTGCAAGCTGTTATAAGAGGGGTGTAGCCATCAATATCTTTTTGATTAATGTCAAAAGTTTTATCTGCGACAAGTTCTCTTATTTTAGCTATATCTTTATCCCTTATTATTTGTGAAATATTTATTCCAAAAGAGAGTGGGGTTATGCATAATGCGACAAAAGCAACTGAGAATAAAATTTGTTTTTTTAGATTTTTCATTATAAATCTCCTATTTATTTAAAAGTTAATTATTAAAAATACTAATTAAGAAACGCGAATAAATATTAAATTTTTTTCTAGACCATAAATACACCTCCATAATTAGATATTTTAAAATCAACCATTTAATAACAACCATTTTACGTATTACTACTTTTTACCCTTCTTTTTTTTGCTTCTCTTACCTTCATACCATAATTCTATCAGTTTTGATGAAGAAAAATCAAGGAAAATATTGCAAGTTGTAATTATTTCAGGTGGAGGGGTGAGTAAATGTGCGTTGGATAGGGGCTTTTGTAAGGGTTGGCTTGGAGAGTTTTGTGCTAAAATTAGTTGAAATTTTGTATGTTTTTATAAAAAAATTGGGTTTTTGTAAGCAGTTTAGTGTTAGTTTGAGTGAAAATGTAAACAAGTTGGTTTTGTAAAAATAGCGATATTTTTAGGCACATATTTTATTGGTTTGTGGAGAATATGTTTCAGGGATATTTTTTTAACAATTAAAATATCTTTTTTGTTAACTAATAAGTAATATTCGGTTATTATATTAGACGCATATTGTGTGCACCAAATATCGATAAAAAACCTTAAATAATGCGATTTTTATATGAAAAAACAAGAAAATAATAGTGAATTAATGCCGTTAAATAAGTATCTCTCAAACGCTGGAGTTTGCTCCAGAAGAGATGCCGTAGAATTTATAAAATTAGGGCATGTGCAGGTAAATGGCAAGGCAATAAAAGAGCCGGGGCATAAAGTGTCGCAAGAAGATAAGGTGCATTTTAAGGGAACTATTGTAAGAGGTGAAAGAAAAGTTTATATACTTTTGAATAAGCCAATTGATTATATCACAACAGTTGAAGATGAAGAAGGTAGAAGATCTGTAATAGATTTGCTAAGGGGTGGTGTAAAAGAGCGAGTTTATCCGGTTGGTCGTCTAGATAGGCTTACAACAGGGCTATTATTATTGACAAATGACGGGGAGCTAGCACAAAATTTGTCTCATCCAAGTTCTGAGGTGAAAAAAGTTTATAGTATTGTTCTGGACCAAGAGCTTAAGGGTCAAGACTTGATAGATATAAAAAATGGCTTAACCCTTAAAGATGGTTTTATAAAGCCTGATAGAGTATATTGTGATTCAAAAAGAAATAGAAGGCATGTAGTAATACAAATACATAGCGGTAAAAATAGAATCGTAAGAAGAATATTTAAAGAGCGTGGTTACAACGTATTAAAATTAGACAGAATAAATTATGCAGGTATTATAAAAAAGGGTTTGCCAGTTGGTAGATGGAGAGTGTTAAAAAAAGACGAAGTAATAGCGTTAAAAAAAGCAGGGGAGATTAGAAGTGTATAAATCAAGCAGTGTTTCTTCAAGCGGTTCAAAATGCCCAAAAAAAATTAGGCAAGAACAGGTAATAAAAAAAACAGCAGATTATGTAAAAAAAAGATTAGATGGCGATTCTTCAGGCCATGATTGGTGGCATGTTTATCGTGTTTGGACTTTGTCAAAAAAAATAGGCGACATGGAAGAGGCAGACCTATTTATTGTTGAGTTGTCAGCATTGCTCCATGATATAGCCGATTGGAAGTTTACAAATGGGGACGAAACTGTTGGGCCAAAAATGGCAAGAGAGTGGTTGGAGTCTTTGTCTGTAGATGAGTCTGATATTCTGCATATATGTAAAATAATTAAAGATATTTCTTTTAAGGGTGCAGGCGTAAACCATAAGATGGACACTATGGAGGGGATGGTTGTTCAAGATGCAGATAGGTTGGATGCTATAGGAGCTATTGGTATAGCTCGTTGTTTTGCATATGGTGGATATAAAAATAATATTATGCATGACCCTTCATTTAAGCCTGTTGCACATAAATCTGCACAAGAATATCTTGAAAGTAAAAAGACAAGTATAAATCATTTTTATGAAAAATTAATATTATTAAAAGATAGAATGAATACAAAAACTGGTGTTGAGATTGCTGATAAAAGGCATGATATAATGATTGAGTTTTTGGATGATTTTTTGGAAGAGTGGGATGGCAAAGATTTATAGTTGCAGTGTACAATTACTTCTTCGCTTCTATGGGGCTTAGAGGGGAGTGCCGGGGTAGTAATGTTTATAACTGCTTATAGGGATGGCAAAAAATTATGGTTATATCTTGACCCTTCGATTAACTCAGGGCGAACGGGTTTTTGTATTGATTTTGTTGCTTTTGATAGTTGTATTTATTTTAGTCTGAGTTTGCGTATTCATAATAAATTTGTAAGTGTGTAGATTGTGTTTTTTATGTTTAAGAGGCCCGAATATGTCAAATGAATGTATATTGGTAGAGCAATCACTTAATTTAAAGGGTGAGGCAAAGTTAGTTGGCGCTAAGAACGCTGTTCTTGTGATAATGGCTTCTTTGTTGCTTGCTGATGGAGAGTCGAAACTTTATAATGTTCCAAATTCTCAGGATGTTTTGAATATGATAAAGCTTTTGGAGTCTTTGGGCGCAAAAGTTTTTTTCGATTCTGAAAATAATTTTCTTCAAGTAGATACATTTGGCGTAAATAAATATCATGTGTCTAGAGATATAATGAAAGAAATGCGGGCTTCTTTTTTAGTTATGGGGCCACTGCTTGCTCGATTTGGTTCTGCTGATATTGCTCTTCCTGGTGGCTGTGTTATTGGGTCAAGGCCAATAGATTATCATTTGAAGGGCTTTGAAAGAATGGGTGTGCATGTAGACGTAAGTGGTGAGTGTATTTCTACAAGGGTTGGAAAATTACAGGCCAATAAAATTGTTTTAGAATATCCATCTGTTGGCGCTACAGAAAATGTTATGATGGCTGCAACTCTTACTCAAGGTGTAACAAGAATTATTAACGCAGCTATTGAGCCAGAAGTTTTAGATTTGATAGATATTTTAAGAAAGATGGGCGCAAATATTGCAATATTACCTGCGGCAACTATAGAAATTACAGGTGTTTCTAGCTTAAATCCTGTTGAACATAATATTGTTTTTGATAGATTGGAAGCTGGTGCTTTATTATTGGCCGCAGCAATAACTGGTGGTGAAATTTATTTACCAGATGCTCCTGCTTTTGCAATGGATATTTTTTTGATGAAATTACAAGAAATGGGTCATAAATTAGAAATTGGAGTTAACGATATTGGCATTAGATTAAAAGCCACATCTGATCCTAAAGCTGTATCATTTAAAACTGGACCATATCCAGGATTTCCAACAGATTTACAAGCTCCTATGATGGCTGCACAATGTTTGGCTGATGGAACTAGTGTGGTTTGTGAAACTGTTTTTGAAAATAGATTATTGCATGTTCGTGAATTGCAAAAAATGGGAGCGCAAATAAAAGTTGATCATGATACTGCTATTATAACTGGAGTTGAAAAACTTTATGGGGCTTCTGTTATCGCAACGGACATAAGAGCTTCTTGTGCTTTAGTTTTAGCTGGTTTTGTTGCAGAAGGTCAAACTGTTATGACAGGTGTTCATCACTTTAAACGTGGTTATGATAGTTTAGATAAAAAGCTTCAAAAGCTTGGTGCATCTATAATATATAAATCTGGCCAAGATTATGATGATATTTTTAACAAAATTAATATTAATAATAATATAAAGTCTTTAAATTCTTGATTTATGTATGAATAAAGCGCAAGAATTAATAAGAGTATTAGAGCAAAAGTTTATAAAAAATTCTGATAAAGATAGGGCTTTGCAGCAGCAGAGGTATATGAAATCAAGTATGCCCTATTATGGCGTTACTATGCCGCAGGTTAGAGCGATAACTAAAGGTTCTTTAAAACAATATGCTCCTGAGAGCAATCAAGAGTATAGAGAAACGCTAATTTATATATTCAAAAATGCTGAGTATCGTGAATTTTGGTATTCCGGAATAGAATATGCTGATAATTTTAAAAAGTTTATCACGCAAGAGAATTTGGATGTTTATATAGAGATAGTTAGAATTACAAGATGGTGGGATATTGTAGACTATGTAGCTGCAAATTTTATTGGCAAAGCGCTGATTGGTAGTGAAAATATTTCAAAAATATCTAGAAAATTGATAGAAGATGAAGAGCTTTGGGTAAGGCGAACGGGCTTACTTTTGCAATTAAAGTACAAAGAGAAGACAGATTTTGACTTGCTTAAGGAACTTGTTTTAAAAATGGCGCATGAAAAAGATTTTTTTATTCGCAAAGCTATTGGTTGGATGCTAAGACAGTATTCTTATGTTGATCCTGATAGTGTAAAAAGTTTTATAGAAGAAAATAGGGATAAACTTTCTGGTCTCTCTATTAGAGAGGGTCTTAGGGTTATAAATAAACAAAATTTATAAATTAATTATTTTTATATAGGGGACGAACTTGTTAAAAAGAAAAATTTTTATAGTGTTTGGATTTTTAATATTAGCATTTTTAGCATTTATGCTTATTTTTGGAGATTTAGGGGGATTTGTTTCTGCCATATTTAGAAATCCAAAATCTATGGGGGCTGCTACGCCAAGCTCATCTTTTTTGGCAAAAAAAATAACTAAAAATATTATGGCAAAAGATGCACCATTAAAAATATTAGAGGTTGGCGCTGGAACAGGCGTTTTTACTCAAGAGATTATAAATAAAATTGGGCAAAATGATATAGTTGATGTTATAGAAATTGATTATGGTCTTTGTGAAATTTTGAATAAAAAGTTCAAAAATAATAAAAACGTTAATATTCACTGTGTTTCTATTTTAGATTGGGAGCCCGGGTATAAATATGATTTTATAGTTTCGGGGTTGCCTTTTAATGCATTCGATTCATTTTTTGTAAGTAATATTTTGGAAAAATTTAAAAATATTATCATAGATAATGGGGTTTTGTCATATTTTGAGTATGCTCTTGCTGGCAAAACAAAGAAACTGTTTCTATTTGGAGATGAAAAATTAGATTTAATAAATAATATTAAAATGAGAAAAGAGTTTTTAAAGAAATTTGAATTTGATAGAGATCTTATTTTTCTTAATTTTCCTCCAGCATATGTTTATCATCTTAAAATAGTTAAGAATAGCTAAAATATATATAGTAGGTTTTTATTGGACGGATTGACAGTTTTGTGAAACTGTGTTAATATTTTTATATGCTAGTAAATTAAGTATTTCTTTTTATTAATTATTCATTTGTATAATTAAACAGGTTTAAATAAATAGGCTTAAATTGTTTTATTTTCAATTAAAGCTAATAATTTTATTAAAGCTATGCGAGTATAGCGGAATTTTATGTAAATAATTTGAAGAAATAGAGGTTTTGTATGTTTTTTTTATGTAAATTTGAAAAAATATTATATGCATTTATCGTGTCGCTTATTATTTCGTCTTCATTTTCATTGTTTGCGCAAGATGGATTTAAAGCTCAAGCGAGGGTATTGTCTGACTTTGTTAGTGGCTATATTGATCAAGTCTTTGCTACTAATAAGATAGACATAAATATTGAAGATTTTAGTGCTCAATTAAGGCAAAAGGTTGCAAGTATAGGTCTAGATTTGAGTTTTAAAGCAGATAAAATAAATAATAATTATGTTTTTAATGGTTTTAATAAGATAACAGGTAGTAAAATATGCAAAATTATTATTAATAATTTTAGTTCAGGTAATAAATATAAATCTTGTGAGGTTGGCGTAGATCTTGATCCAAATTGCGATGGTTGTATTAAAAGTGCTCAAGATGGAAGTTTGATTTTAAATAAGCAAATTGAAGCAGTTTTTGAAAAATATAATAATAGTGTGAGTATAGTTGATTTACAGCGTTTCAATTGTGGCGATAAAAATATATATAAAGTTATTCAGCATCCAAGCTTATGTCAAATTAAGCAGGATGGGGTTTTTAACGGTGATGAAGATTCTTGTGGTTACTACGCTATAAATAATATTTTAATGGCATATACTGGTCAGATCCAAGTCGATCAATTTTTGAATCGTAAAAATTTTGGGTTGTTTTATAATAACTTAGTTGGTTTTAATAACGGTAAGACTGGCTCTGTCGCTAATAATGAAATTTCGAAAATTATTAATAAAAGACTTAAAAATTTATGTAAAAATAATGTTATGATTTCTGTTGAAAATATAAATATGTTCAATAGTATTAGTGATGAAAAAATTATTACTTTTGGCGGAAGAAATTATCCTCAAGATAGAATCGCGGACTTTCAAATTAATGGTACGCCTCAATACTTGATTGTTGGAACGGGAAGTAAGTCAAGTCAGTTAGTTAGCATTAATGGTTTAAGTTTGAATTGGGATAATTCTTTTGATAGGCATTTGTGCGTTAAAGAGCATTGGATTGTGTTAAAAATTGAGTGGAAAGACAAAAGTAGGCCGGGAAATTGTCCTGTTATTTTAACTATTTTTGATTCAAGTGGTCCAAAGGATAATAGATTTGCAAAATTAATACATTGGTATTATTATGTTTTTACGCATACAATAGTAGATGTAAAAAGTATTAGTAATAAAGGTTTTTTTTCAGATAAGTTTGATAAACTTAAGGGCGTATTTAGTCTTTTCTTTTAGTTGTTAAAAAGTTTTATAGTTTAAAATTTAATAGCAGGATTTTTGTTTTTTAGTACAAAAATCCTGCTATTTTGTTATTTGTATTGATTAATTATTAAATTATTATGTTATTGTAGCAAGCCAAATTTTGTTGTAGATGTGGCATGTTTGGGCAAGCTTCCATTGCCTTTATAATAGCGGCTTTTCCAATTGCATATTCGCCAACATACCAAGCAGATATTCCAAGTAAATCCCAGCGAGTGAAATCGTATAGATTTTTTTCAACAAATAAAATATCTGTCTCTGGGTATGGTATTTCGCATGCTCTTTTTGCATATAAATAGCAAAGTTCTTTTTCGCCGGAGAATAAATAATATTGAGCTAATTTTATTAGAGGTTCTACGCGTATAGGTCTATTGGAATAAGCTTTTGAATAATATAATAAAGATTTTGCCAATAGTTCGTCAGATTTTTTTAAATTCCCGTTAATTTTTTCTTTATTAGATAAATTTTCATAAACTTGAGCAAGCCTACAAAGAGCCACAAAATTTTCTTCGTACCAGCCAGGTGTTTCAATTCTTTTTTCGTACCAAAATCGAGCATTTTCTAAGTCTTCTAGACAGTCATATGTTTGGGCCAAATAAAATACGGTACGAGCGTCGGTTGGGTTTTTTAGATGTTCTTTCATTAATAAATCTTTATCTCTGTACCAACGAGTCTTTGATTTTTCTCTGCCAAAGCGGGATGTTCTTACTTCAAAATATGAATTGCTTGGAGCCTGTGATTTTGTTGTATTATCCAAAGTTTCATGAACAACTCCATAAAACCGTGATTTAGAAGACATTTTTATTAGTCTTGGAGCATAAAAATCTAGTGTTTCGTTCATGATTAATCTTACAAGATATGAAGGACATGTGTCGTGTTTTTTTGCTTCACAAAAATTTAGTAACTCTGGTATGCCGTGCATGTACCACTCTGCATCAAGCATTATCATAAATTCTGCATTTGGAAATGCGTCTTCTGTTAATTCTAGGCATCTGTTTCTTGATGTTGCAAAGTCAATAAATGGCTCTTGTTTAATTACTGCATGTTTAATATTATTTTTTTTAAATAATTCTTCTGTTATTTCAATTGTTCTGTCTGTTGATCCAGTATCAAAAATTAAAAAATGGTCTATTCCAGCGTCAATAAAAGGTTGTAATGTGCTTTCTATTACAGGTTCTTCATTTTTAATCATTATATTTACCACTAATAGCGGATTATCTTTTGCTGGAGATGCGTTTATAAAATTTATTTGTGAAAGTGTTGATAGTATTACATAAAAAAATAGAAGAAATTTTAGTTTCATTGTTTTTCCTTTTTTTGTTGATTTGTATGTTAAATATTTTGCTTAAAAATTTTTAATTTTAGTATCTGTTTATTCTTATATAACGAAATAAGGATTTGTACAATGTTTTTTTGAGATTTATTAGGAGAATTTACTTTAAGGTTTTGATTTGTGCTACTCGAAATTTGTAGCAAGTTCGGTAAGCTCTTTAGTGATTTTTGCCTGTCTTAATTTATTGTATTGCAAAGTTGTTTCTTCAAGTAATTTTTTTGCATTTCTTGTTGCTGTGTCCATAGATAAAAATCTTGCAGCTTGTTCTGCTAGTAAAGATTCTATAAGAAATGAGTTTACATTAGAAGCTATATATTGTGGCGCTAGTTTATCCAAAATTTCTTCTGCTTTTTGGCTCCAAAAATAATCTTGAGAAGAAAATGCAGTATTATTATTATTATCTAAAGTATTTTCTGGTAAATTCTCTTGGTCGCTATCTATTGGTATTAGTTGAATTAATCTAGGTTTTTGATAGAAAAATGTTTTTAGTTCATTGCTTAAAATTTTAACACTAGAGTATGGTGTTTTTGAATTGATTATCATATCTACGATTTCATTTGAGATTTGCGTAAAATTTCTAGTGTTTATTTCATTAAATTGTCTTAATATAGACTTAACATTTTTTCCAGTAAAATAATCTACAGCTTTTTTTCCTACTAATATGAAATTTGTATTCTCTATTTCTTGTAGAGTAGTTGTTTTTTCAAGTTCTTTAATTAAATTTATGTTAAATGTTCCACAAAGGCCCTTCTGTGAGCTTACAATTATGAATAATGGATTAGATTCTTTTGTAGCTTTAGGGTTAGTTATTTTATTTTGCCATTTTGGGGCGGCTAATTTCAATTTTTTGAATAAATCCTCTATTTCTTTATTATACTTTTTAAGTAGAGGAGTTTTGTTTCTTAGGCGTGAATGCATTGACATAGAAATTAATCTCATGGCATGTGTAATTTTTTTTATAGTTTCAATTGCTTTTATGCGTTGACGCATTTGAATAAGTTGAGCCATTATTTAAGCCTTTTATTAAAAACATAAAAATTGTGTATTTTAATATATAACATATAAAAACAATGTAATGCTTAGTTGTTAGTTTTGCAATTTATTCTGTATTTTTTTTAGTTTCTTTAGGTTTTTCAAGTTTTTATGTAAATTAAATATTAAATAAAACTTAATTTTTATATAGCATGTTAAAAAAAGTGTAATAAATATGATTTTATTAATAGATGGATATAATGTTGTAAAGCAAGCGCTGATGAAAAATGATGTTTCAGACAAAGAAAGAGATATTTTTATTGCGCAGCTTGGTAAATATTGTAAGATCAAGGGGCATAAGGCTAGGCTTGTTTTTGATGGTGGCCCCTCTGATAGACCTACAAAAGAGTTGTTGTATGGAGTAACTGTAATATATTCTGGTTATAGAGATTCTGCTGACGACTATATAAAAGATTATCTAGATGCGCATAAAGCCTTGGATTTACTTTTGGTGTCAACAGACAGGGATATATGTCGGCATGCTTCGCGTATTAATGTTGAGCAGTTGGATGCTAAAGATTTTTATTATATTATGAGTGTAAGCTTAAATAATCTTGGCAAGCATCTTGATGATAAAGTAGCTAATAGACTTGCTATAGCGACGAAAACTTCAGAAAGTGTAAATAAAGAGCTTGATGAGTTGATGCAGCTGGGAAGTAAAGTTGTTCCAAAAAAATTAGAAGATGAATTGCCTAGCGACTGTTTTTCTGGCCTAAAAGGTGTTAAGCATAATAAGCTGACTAAAAAAGAGATGAAAAAAATGAAAAAAATTAATAAATTATAGAACAAATTGGGTTGCGCATGACTGATTTTAAGGGTGAATCTGTGAATAATATATTAAGTGAGAGTAAAAAAATTGTTTATGGCATAAGCGATATTAGTTTTATAGTTAAGTTTTTAAAGCAAAAATTATTAACGTGTAAGGTTTTCGCTTTCTATGGGCCATTAGGCGCTGGAAAGACTACAATTATAAGAGAATTGTTAAGATCTTGTGGCGTACAGGGTCCTATCGCGAGTCCGACTTTTACTTATATGAATTATTATACAAGTTTTTTGGAAAATTCTTTAGACCCGGCTTTGAATGTTGCTAATGAAAATTTACGTAATCCAAAGTTTTATCACTTTGATCTGTATAGATTAAATAATCTCAATGATTTTTTTGGAGCAGGATTTGATGAATATTTGAATGATACACAAGGGGCGTCTTTTGTAGAGTGGCCGGAGATTATAGAGTCTATATTGCCGTCTGGTTCGTGTAAAGTTAAAATAGACTATGATAGTGATATAGAAAAAAGAGTTTTGAGTATAGAAATTATTGATTAATTTTTGTATAATTTTTTCTATAAATTTTTATAAAATATGATAGAGTATAATTTATGAAATTAAAAATTGAATTTTATAGCGAATATATTTTTTAATATTATGTTGGCATAGATTTTATTTTTGTGTTATTTTTATAAATATAATTTTGAAATTTTAAAAAAACAAATTTAGGCGAGATTCCCGAGCGGTCAAAGGGGACGGACTGTAAATCCGTTAGCTATGCTTTCGAAGGTTCGAATCCTTCTCTCGCCACCATTAATAACGATGCGGGAATAGCTCAATTGGTAGAGCGACAGCCTTCCAAGCTGTAGGTCGCGGGTTCGAGCCCCGTTTCCCGCTCCATATTTTGTTTTGTTGCTGGCGTAGCTCAGTTGGTAGAGCAGCTGATTTGTAATCAGCAGGTCATCGGTTCAAGTCCGATCGCCAGCTCCATATTTGTTTATTTGAATGATATGCGAAGTTGAAGGTATTCCGAGCATCCTGAGCTTGACGAAGGACAGCTCCATATTTGTTTATTTGAATGATATGCGAAGTTGAAGGTATTCCGAGCATCCTGAGCTTGACGAAGGACAGCTCCATATTTGTTTATTTGGATGATATGCGAAGCTTGGTTTTTTGCCGTATATATAAATCTTGTCTTATTCTTGTAAAATGGGTGTTTTTATAATAAAATACTTGTTTTTTGTCTATAATTTAATTAATATTATATAAAGATATTTTTTGGGTAATTAATGTTAAGCTCTTAATGAGATTTTTTAGCTTTAGGCGCAATTTCTGGTGATTTTTTTGTATTTTTATTCTTAGGTCTAAAAATACAAAGAGCACTAATGCAAATGATTTTTTAAAATAAATTTGTCTTTTTCCTTTTTTTAAATTAATCTATTGAAAGGAAAGAGTGTAATTGCCGCCCACGTAGCTCAGTTGGCAGAGCACTTCCTTGGTAAGGAAGAGGTCACCGGTTCAAATCCGGTCGCGGGCTCCAGGTTATTTGATAGTTGTTGAATAGCTTGATGTGTTGAAGGATTACGAGCATCCCGAGCTTGACGAAGGACGGTTCAGATCTGGTAGCAGGCTCAAAATTGCGCACATTTCAGATATAAGATAGTTGTTTTATTAATTAATTTTTTTTGAAGAAGAGTTATATGGCTAAAAATAGGATTATCTCTCACTTAACATGCACAGAATGCAAAGAGCGTAATTATACTCAGGTAGTAGGCAGCCAAAGGTCTGTGGGCTCTTTAAAGTTGAAAAAGTATTGCTCTAGGTGTAGAAAGCATATTGAGCATAAGGAAAGTAAGTAGGTTTGATATATTTAGGCCAGTAGCTCGAATTGGTAGAGCAGCAGACTCCAAATCTGATGGTTGGGGGTTCAAGTCCCTCCTGGCCTGCCAATATATTAATATTGAATAGTTTTTGTTTGCCGATTTTAAATTATATAAATTTTCTGTGGGTAGAATAATGAAAGACGTGGGAAAATTTTTTAGTGAAGTCAGATTAGAGCTTTCTAGGGTACTTTGGCCTAGTTATGATGAATGGATGGGGGCTACAGCAGTTGTAGTTTTTTTGACTACCGTTTTATCATTGTACTTGGGTCTTGTGGACAAGGGCTTTGACTTTGGCATGAAATATCTCATTGAGTGGTGGGTTTCTTAGTTTTGTTAGAGATTTAAGGCAGGCTTTAGGAGCAAATTTTAAATGAAACGTTGGTACGTTCTTCAGGTTTTCGCTGGATATGAAGATTCGGTTAAGGCTGATTTAGAAAAACATATTTTTAACTCTGAGTTTAGGGATCTTTTTGGTGAGATATTAATTCCCTCTGCGAAGATGAAGAGTATTTTTGAGTCTGTGGATGAGGCTAAGGATCAACAGCTTTTTCCTGGGTATCTTTTAATTGAGCTAGAGATTAATCCAGAAACAATTAAGCTTGTTTTGGATAGTCCTAAGGCTTATAAATTTTTGGGTGGAAAAAGCCCTATGCCTTTGTCGGCTAAAGAAATTGAAAAGATAGTTTCTCAGGTGAAAGGTGAGGTTATTGTTTCTTCTGAAAAAGAAGGATTTTCAGTTGGTTCTGAAGTTGATATCAGTGAGGGGCCATTTTCTGGTTTTGTTGGCGTAGTTGACAAAGTTGATTGTGAAAATGAAAAGCTTACTGTTATGGTTAGTATTTTTGGTAGAATGACGCCTGTTGAATTAAGTTTTAATCAGGTAAAAAAATAGTACTTGTTGGGTGTAAAGATGGCTAAAGAGATAAAAGCTAAAATTAAACTTCAAATTCCTGGTGGGGCAGCAACTCCAGCTCCTCCGGTCGGTTCTTCGTTAGGTCAGCAAGGCGTAAACATTATGGATTTCTGTAAGCAGTTTAATGCTAAAACAGCTGGCAGAAAGGGAGAAACGGTTCCTGTAGAGATCCTGGTTTATACTGATAAGTCGTTTGCGTTTACAGTAAAGACTCCTCCTGCGACGGAATTAATAAAGAAAAAAATTAATCTTGCTAAGGGTTCTTCTAATCCTAAAGAGATCAAAGTTGGAAAGATTTCTTGGAAGGATATAGAGGATATAGCTAGAATAAAAATGCCTGACTTGAATGCGCATGATATAGAGCAGGCAAAGAAGATAATTGCTGGAAGTGCGCGCAGCATAGGTATAGATGTTGTAGATTGATGTTAGGGGCTTTAATTATGTCTAAGCGAGGTAAAAAGTATATCTCAGTTTCTCAGAAGTTGGACAAAAAAGAAATTTTGGGTTTCGACAATGCTCTTTTAAAGATGAAAGAATTGTCTTATGCCAAGTTTGATGAAACTGTTGATGTGCATATAAGTCTTGGTATCGATCCCACTCAGGGCGATCAAGCAGTTAGAGGTTCTGTTTTGTTGCCTAATGGGCGCGGCAAAACTGTTAAAGTTATTGTTTTTGCTAAAGGTGATTATCAAGATAAGGCACTAAAAGCAGGAGCAGATGCTGTAGGCGAGCAGGATCTTGTTGATAAAATAATTGGTGGCTGGATGGATTTTGATTATGCAGTAGCAACTCCGGACTTAATGGGTATGGTTGGCCAATTGGCTAAGCTTTTGGGTCCTCGTGGTTTATTGCCAAATAAAAAGACTGGAACGGTTACTTTTGATGTTGCAGAAATTGTTGAGGAATTGAAGAGAGGTAGGGCTTTCTATAAAAATGATAAGAGTGGTCTTGTGCATTTTTCTTTTGGAAAAGCTTCTTTCGGAATAGATAAGTTAAAAGAAAATTTAAACTCTTTCCTTAAGGCCTTAATTTCTTCTAAGCCTTCTTCGTCCAAAGGTAAATTTTTGAAAAAAATGACGATATCGTCCAGTATGGGTTTGGGAATTCCTGTTAACCCGGATGATTTTTCACGTTAATTAGGAGATTTCATATATGAATCGCCAAGAAAAAGAGCTTATAGTAAATGAATTGAGAGGCGACTTGTTATCAAGTCAAGCTTCGTTTTTGGTTGTCTATAAGGGCTTAAGCGTTAAAAAGTTGCATCAGTTGCGTTCTGATTTGCGTGCTAAAGATGGTAGTTTTAAAGTGGCAAAAGCAAGATTGATGAAGCGTGCTGTTGATGGGGAAGCTGGAGTTGATGCTCTTTCTGGATACTTCAAAGAACAAATTGGTTTGGTTTTTGCAAAAAATGATGTTGCAAGCGTTGCAAAGATTTTGTCTGATTTTGCAAAAGAAAATTCAAATTTGGAATTAGTTGCTGGATATTTTGAATCTAAAGTTTTGCCAAAGCAAAAGATTATTCAGATAGCTTCATTGCCTTCGAGAGAAGTTTTACTTGCTATGTTGTGTGCAACATTAAATGGACCTGTGTCGCGTTTGGCTAGGGTTATAAATATGATTGCAGATAAGCGACAAGAAGCTTAAGTAAATTAAAATAAAAAAGAGTGTAAGTGTTGCAAATTAGTTGAACTTAATATTTGGTTATATGTTGATTTTTATTATAGCTATGTACGGGGAAGATCATGTCTTTTGAAAATTTGATTGTTGAAATAGAAAAAATGTCAGTTTTAGAGTTGTCTGATTTTGTTAAAGCTTTAGAAGAAAAGTTTGGTGTTTCTGGCGCAATGCAATTCGCAGCAGCTCCAGTAGCAGTTGCAGGTGAAGTTGCTGCAAGCGAAGAAAAATTAGAATATAAAGTTACTCTAAAATCTGCTGGTGAAAAGAAAATAGATAATATAAAAGCTTTACGTAAGGTAACTCAATTAAGTTTGTCTGACGCTAAAAAAGCTGTTGATGAAGCGCCTTCAGTTATTGGTGAAGCAATTCCTACAGAAGAAGCAAAAAAAATTAAAGCAGAGTTAGAGGCAGTTGGAGCAGTAGTTGAGCTTTCATAATTTAAAATAATTTAATTGTTTTAAATTAAATAGCTTGATTATTTTTTGATAGTTTGGTTTTAAATATGGGGATTTAAAATACGAGGAGCCGCTTAATGTCAAACTTGCGTATTGGCAAGGGTAATATACGTAAAGCGTTTGGGGTTGTTAAGGACATAGTAGAAGTTCCTAATTTGATTGAGATTCAATCTCACTCCTTTAATGACTTTGCACAATTAGATTACTTGCCTTCTGAGAGAAAAAATATTGGTCTTGAGAAGGTATTAAGAGATGTTTTTCCTATAGACTATAATGGCAAAATGTCTCTAGAATATGTCTGTTATACCTTGGGAAGCTGGACGTGTACATGTGGTAAATTGGAAGGTATTGAAAATAGATATAGATGGAAATGTTCCTCGTGTGATAAATCCGATTGTTCCAGGCTACCAGAAGATCTTTCTTGTAAATTTTGTAAAGAAAAAACTGCGAAATATAAGACTTGCCCAAGTTGCTTGTCTAGAGTTGCTATAAATATGCCGATGACGCTGGATGAATGTAGATCAAGTGGACAGTCTTTTCAGATGCCGCTTAGAATAAAGATTCAGTTAGTAAGTTGGGATGTTGATGATGCTGGAAATAAGTCAGTAAGAGATATCAAAGAACAAGAGATATTTTTTGCAGATCTTCCTGTTATGGCCGATATATTTGAAGAAAATGGCAAATATAGACTTGGAAGTTTTGGTACGTTTTTAATAAATGGCGTCGATAGGGTTGTTGTTAGTCAACTTCATAGATCTCCAGGTGTTATATTTTCGCAAAGTAAAAAAATAAAAGATTTAAGAGGAAGACCTTATTACGTTGCACGTATAATTCCTATGCGTGGTTCATGGCTTGATTTCGAGTTTGATAGTAGTGATTATATTTATGTTCGTATTGATAAAAAAAAGAAAGTTTTAGTTACAACTTTCTTGCAAGCTTTGGGTGTTCCAAGGGAAGATATAATTTCTACATTTTATAGTTTTGATAAAACTTACGCTAAAAACGGTGATTTTTACAGAATTGTTGATGACTCGTTAATTGGGCAACGTATAGAAAAAGGTGTCTTGCCTGAAGATTTAGAAAAAAAGCTTTTAGGTAAGAAAATTACAAAAGAGCTTGTTGGTCAGCTTAAAAAAGAAAAAATAGATAAGCTTCCTGTTAGATCTACGTCATTGGTTAATCGTGTCTTCGGAAAAGATTTAATTGATCCAGAGACAGGCGAAGTTTTATTAGAACAAGGTAAAGTTTTTACAGAAGAACATTTTGGGTTGTTTAGAAATATAAAAAAAGAAGTAGAATTTGATTTAATTTCTTCTTCTGGTTATGTATTTCAACCAACTATCGCAATGACTCTTACTGCAGATAAATGCTTTTCTGAAAATGATGCTCTTAAAGAGCTTCACGCTAAAGTTTGGCCAGGTGATAGTTCATCAATAAAAGGGGTTAAAGAGAGATTGTTTAACTCTATATATAATGAGCGTTTTTATGATCTGACAAAAGTTGGTCGTATAAGAATGAACAGAAAGCTAGGTCTTAATGTTCCAGAAGATAAAGTTGCGCTTACTCAGGAAGATGTTATTGCTTCAGTTAGATATCTAGTAAATCTTAGAGAAAGAGGCGAGGGTCAACTTGACGATATAGATCATTTGGGAAATAGAAGAGTTAGACTTGTTGGCGAGTTGCTTGCAAACCAAATGTATCAAGGTTTCTTAAGAATAGAGCGAATCGTTAGAGAACGCTTTAGGATGCAAGAAGCTCATGGTGCGACAATGCCTCAAGATTTTCTTAATGTTAAGCCATTAAGCGCTGTTTTGCGTGAGTTTTTCGGTCTTGGTCAATTATCGCAATTTATGGATCAAACAAATCCTCTTTCTGAGATTGCTCACAAAAGAAGACTTTCTGCTCTTGGGCCCGGTGGTGTTTTAAAAGATAGGGCAACTTACGAGATACGAGACGTTCATACTTCTCACTATGGTAGGATTTGTCCAATCGAAACTCCTGAAGGTCAAACAGTTGGTCTTATTTCATCTCTTTCTACATATGCTATGGTTAACGATCTTGGTTTCATAGAAACTGCTTATAGAGGCGTTAAGAATGGTAAGATACAAGATGAAGTGGTCTTTTTAGATGCATTTCAGGAAGCTAAACATTATATTGCGCAAGCAAGATCGGCTGATTCAAAAGATAATACTAAGTTAAAAAATGGTGAAATGGTTGTAAGACACGATGGTAACTATTTAAATATTGGAATTGATCAAGTTGATTATATAGATTTATCTCCTAAGCAGTTGGTTTCTGTTTCTACGGCACTGATACCATTCTTAGAGCATGATGATGCTTCTCGTGCCCTTATGGGTTCTAACATGCAACGTCAAGCTGTTCCTGTTATAAGAACGCAGGCTCCTCTTGTTGGTACGGGAATGGAAAAAGAAATTGTTAAAGCTTCTGGAGCGGTTCTAATTTCAAAAAAACCAGGTGTTGTTGAATATGTTTCTTCAGAAAAAATTGTATTAAGATATAACAGAGAAGCATTTAATAATGCAGAAGATTGGGTAGCAAACGGAATTGAAACTTTCTATTTAAGAAAGTTCGAGCGTTCAAGTTATTGTACATGGATTCATCATGCTCCAATTGTAAAGCCTGGCGATATATTAGAGGCTGGTGATATTCTTACAGATGGCTCTGCTATTTCTAATGGCGAATTGGCTCTTGGTTCAAACCTTATTGTTGCGTTTATGATGTGGCATGGTTATAACTTTGAGGATGCTATAGTTCTTAATAAGCGTTTAGTTTCTGAGGATATTTTAACATCTGTTCATATAGATGAGTATGTTGTAGATTCTAGAGATACGAAGCTTGGGCCTGAAGAAATCACTAGAGATATTCCAAATATAGGCGAAAAAGAGCTTGAAGGCCTAGATGACGATGGAATTGTTAGGGTTGGAACTAGAGTTAGACCTGGAGATATTTTAGTAGGTAAAGTTACATTAAAAGGTGATATACAATATTCTCCAGAAGAAAAACTTTTAAGAGCTATTTTTGGAGAGAAATCAAGAGAAGTGAGAGATACTTCATTGAGAGTGCCGCCTGGGGTAGAAGGTACCGTTGTTGATGTTAAAATATTTTCAAGAAGCGGCATAAGAAAAGACAAAAGATATAAACAAGAAGTTGAGTTAAAGGGCGAAAGAATAGAAAAAGATTTCGCACTACATTTTAAATTTTTAAGTCAAATGGTTTCAAGTAAAATAGTAGAAGAGCTTGTAGGTAAAAAACCTGCCGCTAAGACATCAACTACACTGTTAACTGGTGGAGTATATGATAAAGAAAAGCTTGATAATCTAGCTTTAAGTCAAATTTTATTGTTAAGAGCTCAAGATAAAAGTGTAAATGATAAAATTCAACACTTGTCTGAGACTATAGAGATTCAGGAAAGAGTTCTTGCAAGTTTGAAAGAAGAAAAAGTTAATAAGCTCAAAAAGGGCGATCCTCTACCTTCTGGTGTTATTAAGATGGTAAAGGTTTATGTGGCAATGAAACGTACTGTGTCAGTTGGTGATAAAGTTGCAGGACGACATGGTAATAAAGGTGTTGTATCTAATATTGTTTCAAGAGAAGATATGCCATATTTAGAGGATGGAACAGCTGTAGATATAATTTTAAACCCTCTTGGTGTGCCATCTCGTATGAACGTTGGGCAGATATTAGAAACTTTGTTAGGTCTAACTTCTTATGAAGTAGGAAAACGTTTTGGCAAGTTGATTGATGATGGCGGCTACAAAGAAGTTAATCAAATGCTCAAAAAGTATTATGGTTCAGATTTGATAGAAGCTTATGAAAAAGAGCATGGACGTGAAGAAGTTATGGAGCTTGGAAGAAAAACGGCAAAGAGCGGTTTATTTTATAAAACTCCAGTATTTGATAGTGCTAGATACAGTGAAGATATAGAGCCTTTATTAAAGGACTTGGATTTGCCAAAAGAAGGATCATTTATTCTTCGTGATGGTATAACTGGCGAATGTTTTGATCAGCCAGTAACTGTTGGTATTATGTATATCATGAAACTTAATCACATGGTTGATGATAAGTTGCATGCTAGATCTGTTGGACCTTACTCTCTCGTTACTCAGCAGCCTTTGGGTGGAAAAGCTCAAAAGGGTGGTCAAAGATTAGGAGAGATGGAAGTGTGGGCACTTGAGGCATATGGAGCTGCATATACTTTACAAGAAATGTTAACCTATAAGTCTGATGATATTACGGGAAGACATAAAGTTTATGAGGCTATAGTTAGGTCTGAAGAAGTGCCAGATCCAGGACTTCCAGAATCTTTCAATGTGTTAGTTAAAGAACTTCAAAGTTTAGGTTTGCGCGTAGATTTGTTCAAGAAGGGCAAGGAGGAAGTCTGTGAGTAATAAGAATAATATATTAGAAAGATTTAGAGAGTATATAAGCGTTGGCAAGTTCAATTGCATAAGACTCGGTATATCTTCTCCGGAAAAAATTAAATCTTTGTCTTATGGTGAAGTAAAAAAAATAGAAACCATAAATTATAGAACTTTGAAACCAGAGAGAGACGGGCTTTTTTGTGCCCGTATCTTTGGTCCAGTAAAAGATTGGGTCTGTAATTGTGGTAAATACAAGAGAATGAAGCACAGAGGTATTACATGTGAAAAATGTGGTGTCGAAGTTATTCAGGCTCGAGTAAGAAGAGAGCGTATGGGACACATTGAACTTGTGGCTCCTGTGTGTCATATTTGGTTTTTAAAAGGAATACCTAGCTATTTGGGCTTAATATTGGATATGCCTATTAAAGATCTTGAGAGAATCATATATTTTGATTGCTATGTTGTTGTTGAACAAGGAGATTCTCCTTATCCAAGAAAAACATTGCTAACAGGTGTAGAGTACGAAACCTATATGGAATCGCACTCAGATGATTTAGATTTTGTGGCAGAATCTGGTGCCGAGGCCGTTAAATCTCTTTTAGAATTAATTAATTTAGATTTAGAAATAGCAGAATTAGAAAAAGAATATAAAGGCACTGCTTCTGTAGCTATTCGTCATAAAACGATGAGAAGAATAAAGGTCTTTGTTGGATTAAAGCAGGCAGGTATAAGGCCAGAGTGGGTTATTATGACAGCTTTGCCAGTTTTACCGCCAGATTTAAGGCCATTGGTTCCATTAGAAGGCGGTAGATTTGCAAGTTCTGATTTAAATGAGCTTTACAGAAGAGTTTTAAATAGAAATATAAGATTGCAAAGATTGTTTGAAATAGAAGCGCCTTCTGTAATCGTAAAAAATGAAAAAAGAATGCTTCAAGAGTCTGTTGATGCATTAATTGATAATGGTAGACGCGGACAACCGGTAAGGGGATCCAATAGACGAACATTAAAGTCTTTGAGTGAAATGTTACGAGGAAAGCAAGGTCGTTTTAGACAAAATTTGCTTGGTCGTCGTGTTGATTACTCTGGACGTTCAGTTATTGTTGTTAACCCTGAGCTGGATATGGATAAATGCGGGCTTCCAAAAATAATGGCTCTTGAGTTGTTTAAATCTTATGTTTATGCAGGTTTATTGGAGCGTGAAATCGCTGCTAATTTGCGTATAGCTAAAAAGATGGTTGAAAACTTAGATGAAGAAGTCTGGGATGTATTGGAAGATGTCGTAAAAGATAGAGTGGTTTTATTAAATCGTGCTCCAACTCTTCATAGGCTTGGTATTCAAGCGTTTTATCCAATATTGGTTAATGGAAAAGCTATAACATTGCATCCACTTGTTTGTTCAGCATTTAATGCTGACTTCGATGGTGACCAAATGGCTGTACATTTACCATTAAGTAAAAGAGCACAAAATGAGTCTAAAGCTTTAATTTTATCTACGAAAAATATATTATCTCCTGCTAGTGGTAAGCCTATTACTGTACCATCTCAAGATATGGTTCTTGGTATTCATTATATAACCAAGATTCGTAATAATAGCAAAGGCGAGGGAATGATATTTGCTGACCTAAAAGAGGTAATAGCAGCATTTAACCATAAAGAAGTAGATCTTCATAGTAAAATTAAAGTTAGATTAGATGATAAAACTATAGTAGATACTTCCGTTGGAAGAGTTATTCTTTATGATTCTTTGCCTGAAGGTTCAGATTTTAGCTGGATAAATAAAGTTGTTAAAAGAAGTGATTTAATAAAATTAGTAGAATATGTTTATTATGGCTTTGGATCAGAAGTTACTGCTAAATGTTTAGATAGAATAAAGAAACTTGGTTTTTATAATGCTACAATGGGCGGTGTTTCTTTCTCCATAAAAGATCTTTTAATTCCAGCTAAAAAAGATTCTATAATTAGGGAAGCAGAGAAAAAAGTTTCCAAAATTGAAGAATTATACAGAGATGGTGTTATAACAAATGGTGAGAGATATAATAAGGTCATAGGAATATGGGCTCACGCAACAGCTGACGTTGCAAATCAAATGTTAAATGATTTAGAAGAGCAAAATGAAGTAGCATTTTTAAATAAAGATAAAACATTTGAACCATTTAACCCTATTTTTATGATGTTGGTTTCTGGAGCAAGAGGCTCTAAAGATCAGATTAAGCAGCTTGTTGGTATGCGTGGTATAATGGCTAAACCAAACGGCGAGATTATGGAAAATCCTGTTAAGAGTAACTTTAAGGATGGACTTGAGGTATTCGAATACTTTATTTCTACTCACGGTGCTCGTAAAGGTCAAGCTGATACGGCTTTAAAAACTGCAAACTCTGGCTATTTGACTAGAAGATTAGTTGATGTTGCTCAAGATACAATTATATCAATGAAAGATTGTAAATCTTTGGGATATGTAGAGCTAGAAGATTTGAAAGAGTCTGGAGATGTTATTTGTGATTTGGCAGACAGAGTTTTTGGTAGAGTTTTAGCTGCTGATGCAAAAGATCCTGTTACTGGTGAAGTTATATTAAAACAAGGACAAATTGTTGATAGAGAATCTGTAAAACGAATAGCTGATTCTGCTATTTCAAAACTTTATGTTCGTTCAGTTTTGACATGTAATGCAAAGCGCGGTGTTTGTGCAATGTGTTATGGTTACGACTTGTCAAAATGTGGGCTAGTTGACATCGGTGTAACTGTTGGCGTTATAGCGGCGCAGTCTATTGGTGAACCTGGTACACAGTTGACTATGAGAACATTCCATATCGGTGGTACTGCTAGTGGTATGGCTGAATTGCCTTATTTTGCAACAAAACAAGATGGTATTGTTCAGATTAGAAATGTTCGTTGTTTAACCAATCAAGATGGTAAAGAAGTAATTGTAAGTAGAAAAACTAAAATTTTAATAGTTTCTAAAGATGGTAGAGAGCTTCAAGAAAATTCTCTAGAATATGGTTCAGTTTTACTTGTTCAAGATGGTCAAGAAGTTAAAAAAGGCACAAGACTTGCAGAATGGGATGCTAATAACAAGGTTCTTTTGACTGAAAAAGGCGGCAAGATTGAGTTTATAGATGTAATTGAAAATATTACAATTCAAGAGAGATTTGATGAAACAACTGGTGTTTCGAATTATGTTGTTTTAGATAGAAAAGGTGAGAAATACCAGCCAGCAGTAAGTGTATTGAATGAAAATAATGAAGAAGTTGCTCAATATTACTTGCCTGCAGGATCATTTTTAGATGTAAAAGATGGGCAGATGGTTGTTCCTGGCGACATTTTGGTTAAAATGCCTCGTGAAGTAACAAAAACAAAAGATATTACCGGCGGTCTTCCACGTATTGCAGAATTATTTGAAGCTAGAATGTCAAAAGATCCTGCAATTATATCTGATATAGACGGAGAGGTTGTTTTTGCGGGCTTGCATAGAGGTATGAGAAAAATCTCAGTTGTCTCTGGAGCAGAATCTTTTGATTATTTGGTCCCTAGAGGAAAACAGCTCAACGTTGTAAACGGTGAAAGAGTTAATGCTGGTGATCTTATAACAACAGGTGTTCCTGTTTTACATGATATGTTAAGAATTTTAGGCCCTGAAACAGTTCAGAAATATCTAGTTGATAACATACAAGAAATTTATTTGCTGCAGGGTATTAAAATTAATGATAGACATATAGAAGTTATTGTAAGACAGATGATGCGTAAAGTAAGAGTTGTAGACAGTGGCGATTCTGATTTCTTAGTTGGAGATAGAGTTGACAAGGTTCACTTTAAAAATGTTAATTTGTTATTAAAATCAGAAGGTAAAAAAGCCGCAATAGCTAAACCTATTTTGATGGGTATAACTACTGCATCGCTCGACACAGAGAGCTTTATTTCGGCAGCATCTTTCCAGGAGACTACACGTATTTTATCTGAAGCAGCAATTTCTGGACAAATTGATTGTTTAAATGGCTTGAAAGAGAACGTAATTGTTGGTAAATTAATACCAGCGGGTACCGGTATAGAATCTTTTAGAAATAAATATCTTGGAGATGATATATCTAGTTTAGAATTGCGAGCAAGACAAGAGGAAGAAAAAGAGATTGCTCGACAGCTAGGCAAATAAAGAAAATTGAAATATTATTAGGTTAGGCGCGTAGCTCAGTGGTAGAGCATTGCTTTGACGTAGCAAGGGTCGGAGGTTCGATCCCTCTCGCGCCTACCAGTAAATAATATTAGGTGTGTTTTATAGTATATGTTTAACATTGATAGGAAATGCGGGTTTTTTATATTATGGCAATAATAAAAGAAAAAAAGCAAAATATAATTTCTAAGTTTAAGATAAATAGCAATGATACAGGTTCTGAGCAAGTTCAAGTGGCTTTGCTTACAGAAAATATCAGTAATTTAACAGAGCATTTGAAGATTAATAAGAAAGATTTTTCTTCAAAGCGTGGGTTATTTAAAATGATCTCTCGCAGAAAAAAGTTTCTAAAATATTTGGAAAGCGAGAAAAAAGATCAATATAAAGAACTCATAAAAAGTTTGGGTTTAAAAAAATAGTTTTTAGTTGATATTTTAATTATCGTAGGTTTTACTTATGTCGAAGATTTTTAAATTAGATGAGTTTGGATATTCCGTTGAGATAGGAAAAGTAGCTGGTCAAGCTGATGGTGCCGCTTGGTTTAGGCAAGGCGATACATTGTTGCTTGCAACTGTTGTTTCTAATCCATCAAAGGAATTTCCAGGATTTTTACCATTGATGATAGATTATAGGGAACCTTTTTCTGCAGCGGGTAAAATACCTGGTGGTTATTACAAGCGAGAAGGTAAATCTACAGATAAAGAAGTATTGACGTCTCGTTTGATTGATAGGGCTATTAGGCCACTATTCCCAGAAACATATTTTCATAATTTACAAGTTATTGTAACTGTTTATTCAGTAGATAAAAATTTTACACCTGGAAAATTGGCATTGTTGGCATCTTCTATTGCGCTTACAGTTTCTAAGGTTCCATTTTTAGGGCCTGTCGGATCTGTTGAGGTTTCAAAAGTAGATGGAAAATGGATATTTGATCCATCATATGATCAAACTACTGTTGGATCAGATGCTCGTGTTGTTTTTGCTGGAACAGAAGAAGGTATTTGCATGGTCGAAGGCCATTTAAATCAAATATCTGAATCTGAGTTTTTAGATATTATGTTTCAATCACATGATAGAATTAAAAAACAAGTTGAGTGGCAAAAACAGATTAAAAAAGAATTAGCAGTTGTAGAAGAATCATACGATGATGGAATCGATTGGGTTTCTTGGAGGGCTAGAGTAGACTCTTTCTTGACTTTAGACCGTGTAGATTCTATGTATATTTCTGATAAAATTGCTAGAGGTAAAAATCAAAAAAGTTTAAAAGAAGAATTTAACAAACAATATTCTAAAGAAATAGAAGAATCAAAAACGCACGATTCAGTTATAGACTATGTTTTAGATATGATCTTGAAAGAAAAACTTACAGATCGTGTTATAGATAAAAAATCTCGTGTTGATGGTCGCGCTTTTGATGAAGTTAGAAAAATCGCAACAGAAGTTGGTTTACTTCCTACTACTCATGGTTCTGCGCTATTTAATAGAGGAAAAACCCAAGCCTTGGTAAGTGTAACTTTGGGTGGTGGACAAGATGAACAAAAAATAGAAGGTATAATGGATGAGCCTAAAGGTTCAGCTTTTATGCTTAATTATAATTTTCCACCGTTCTCAGTTGGTGAATGCAGACCTATGAGAGGTCCTGGACGTAGAGAGGTTGGTCACGGACATCTTGCAGCATCTTCTTTTACTTATGTTTTACCAAGCAAAGAAGATTTTCCTTATACAATACGTATAGTTGCAGATATGCTTGAGTCTGACGGTTCTACTTCTATGGCTACAACTTGTGGTTCAACAATGGCCCTTATGGATACCGGCGTTCCATTGAAAAAGATGGTTGGTGGTGTTGCTATGGGTCTGCTTAGACGTTATTCAGACGGCGCATGGGCAGTTTTAACAGATATTTCTGGATTTGAAGATGCGTTTGGATTAATGGATTTTAAAGTTACAGGTACCGATAAAGGTATTTGTGCAATTCAAATGGATATTAAGAGTAAAGCTGGTTTTTCAAAAGAAGTTTTTGAATCAGCTTTAGATCAAGCAAAAAAAGGTAGACTTTATATCTTGGGTGAAATGCAAAAGGTTATGAGTCAATCAAATACTGAACTTTCTCCTTTAGTGCCTAAAGTTGTTACGATTACAGTTCCAACTGATAAAATTGGTGCAATAATCGGAACAGGTGGTAAAGTTATTCGTGAAATTACAGAAAAAACTGGTACAACTATTGACATAGACGGTAACGATGGAAAAGTAAGAATATACGGTGGACCCTCAGCTGATCTTGATAGGGCAATTGCTTGGGTAAAGGTTCTAGGTGGCAATATAGAAAGTGGTTCTCGTTATATGGGAATTATAAGAAGGATTGCAGACTTTGGACTATTTGTTGAGTTAGTTCCAGGTTGTGACGGTCTCGTTCACGTTTCAAATATCCCTAGAGAAAAACAAAGGGCATTTATGAATGAGTACAAGATAGATCAAAATGTTCTTGTAGAGGTTATAAGCTATGAGGCTGATACTGGAAGAATTAGATTGAAATTAATAGAAGAAAATAAGTAACTCTAATACGCTCATACGGGGTTATGAAGGGAAAGATTTATTTTCCTGTAATTAGATTTTATTTTGGGAGCAAGTTCAAAAAAGGGCTTGCTCCCAAAGTGTTTTTTATGGGTAAGGTTATTTAAAATTATGTGTTTTATTTTGTTATTTTTATTATAAAAATGTGATGTACTATGAATGGTATTCGTAAAGATGGGCGTTCGCCACAAAATTTGAGAGAAATAAAAGTAGAGTTTAATACTTTTGGTTATGCCGCCGGTTCTGTGTTGTTTGAAGTTGGCAATACAAAAGTTTTGTGTTCTGTTAGTCTACAAGTTGGTGTGCCAAAGTTTTTAAAGGGGCAAAAAAAGGGTTGGCTAACAGCTGAATATTCTATGCTCCCAATGTCTTCGCAGCAAAGAATTGAGCGAGAGGCTACTGTAATGCGAAAAAATGGCAGATCGGTAGAAATTTCTAGATTAATAGGTAGATCGTTAAGAACTATTATAGACTTTGATTTACTTGGTGAGCGTACAATTTATATTGATTGTGATGTTTTGCAAGCTGATGGCGGTACGCGTACTGCATGCATAACTGGTGCTTGTTTGGCGTTACGTACAGCTGTAGATTTTTGGTTGAGAAATAAGATTATTAGAGAGACAATTATAAAAGATAGTTTGGCTTCTATCTCCGTTGGTGTTGTAGATGGCTTAGCCGTATTAGATTTAAGCTACGAAGAAGATAGTCGCGCCGATGCAGACTTTAATTTTGTGATAACAAAATCAAATAAGATTGTTGAAATTCAAGGTGCATCTGAAGGGAATTTTGTCTCTTGGGAGCAGTTTGAACAAGCCAAAGAGTTAGCTTGTTCTGGAATTAAAGAATTATTAAAAGTTGGCGATAATATTTTTGAGCACAATTTTGGCAAGTCTAAAGATTCTAGCGATCTAGATAAACTTAATGAACTTGGCAACCAAGATAATAATAAAAATTTTAAAGCCCCACTTTTTAGTTTAGGAAATAGACAAAATATCCAATCTTAGTTAATCTTGATTTTATTTTTAAATAACGCGAGCTATATTTAATGAAGTCTTTGAAGGCAAATATCTATTTCCCGTTCGCCCTGAGTTAAGCGAAGGGTCCAGAGATTTTGCAAGAATATTTAGCTTGTATTTGTAAAATTTTGAAAATAATTTTTATCGTGGAAGTACAAGTTAGCATGCTTGATTTTTATGTTTATATTTTAAGATGCAGTGACGGCTCTTATTATACTGGTTACACTGATAATATCTAAGCTAGGATTAGTGCTCACAAGCAGGGATTAATCAGAACATGTTATACGTACAAAAGGCGTCCTGTTGAAGTTGTTTTTAGCGATACAGTTGGATCAAGAGGTGAGGCTATAGAAGCAGAGCAGCAAATTAAGGGTTGGTCTAGAAAAAAGAAAGAAGCTTTGATTAATGATGAGATTGATTTGTTGAAAGAATTGTCTAATGAAAAAAATAAATCGAAAATTAGGGACAAAGTCTCTAGACCCTTCGCTTAACTCAGGGCGAACGGGGGAGGGTTATATCGTTTTATTAGGTTTTTTGATCTTGAGTGTTTAAAAATTTAGCTTCGATTTGTAAAATTTAAAAATTTTAATTTATAGCAAGAGAACATGAAACTTATAGAATTTATAGATAAAATTAAGACACCTATATTTGATAGTGTTGGTAAGTTCGGAGAAGCTGATAAGCCTAGCGCTATTTCCCAAATTATATACCACTTTAAGTTTCAGGAAAAACAAAATCCTTCGATATTTTTATCATTTTTTATTAAAAAATTTAGAGAAGCAATATCACAACAAATAAGCTCAGAAATTATAAATTTAGTTTCATGTGAAAATATGATATTAAAATCAAAGCTTGAAACTACATTTTTGGGACAAAAAAAGTTGTATTGGCTGGATGGCCTAATGGATCTAAAGCCAAAAGAACAGGTGCCTTTTATTAATTATCTAGAAAATTATAGTGGTCCAAATTATATAGTATTTTGTTCAGATGCTTCCATAAATTTAGGCCTAAATAAAAATAAAGTAATTGTAGATATCGATAATTTTGTTGACCAAAAAATGTTTGCAAAATTAGCCGAATTTCTTTTAGGTGTAAAGCTGAATTCATCAAAGTCTTTTAATAAAATTATATTAGATATTTTTTCTAAAAATAGTAGATTAACGCTTGATCAGTCGTGTACAATAATGAATTATGCATATTTGGCTGGCGCGAGTTACAAAGAGTTTGCAGATAGCTGGTTAGATAAAATAATAGCCCCAGACAAATCACTATTTACTTTGAGTCAATACTTTTTTGATAAAAATGCGCAAGTGTTTTTAAAATTATGGCTTGAAATAAAGGACGAATATCCTGAGCAATTTTGGCTGACATTTTGGTCTGAGCAAGTTTGGCGTGCATGTAATTATATAAAGCTTATGCAAGAGAAGAAGATGGTAGAAGCAAAAAAAATTAGCTTTCGGTTACCATTTTCTTTTATGCAAAAAAGCTGGAAAAATTTCACTGTTATTGAACTTGTTAATGCTCACAGCTTTTTGTACTCTGTTGATTATTCGCTCAAAAATGGTGGCGACGTATTTTCCATAGACCTGTTTTATTCTAGATTTTTATCCGGAAATTTTGAATAATTTTTTGTATTAACCTGATTTAAAAAATTATTGTGAAAATAAATTTGTTAATAAAAAATTAAGGCCTTGGAGTATTTTCTATCCAAGACCTAATAATATTTTATAGTAAAATTCACATTATTTTAGTGATTTTTATTTAAGTTTAATTAAATTCATTAAAAGCACGTATTTCTTTTTTTGTTTTATCGCTAAATAAAGTTTCTGGTTGTTTAGGTTTTTTTATATTACCTTTTGAATCTGGATGGCTTGTAAAAGTTTTGCCAGTTTTTTTAGCTAAATTCATTAAATCAGTCATTTTTTCTTTATCTTTTTTAATCTCATTAATTTTTATTACTATTGAATTTATCAGTTCAATGAAATCAGTTTCATTTAGAGAATCAAATACAATTGTTTCTTTGATAGATTCTAGTTTTTTAATTTTTTTCAATATTTGTAGTCCATTTAGCATATTTCTTAAATCATTTTCTGTTAAATATTTATCTGTTTCTAGTTGTTTTTTTATTTTTTTCAAGAATAAATCTTTTATTTTAATAATTAAATCTTTTGCATCTTTAATATGCCCTAAGAATTTTAAATCTGAAAGTGCTTGCAACATCGACGACAAGCCTTCGATATAGTAGTTTTCACCATTTTCTTCAAAATTTTCTTTTATTTCGTCAACTTCATTTTTTTCAAGTAAAAGTATGTTTTTATCATTTTGATTTAAATTTTGTATATCTATACGTTTCATGCTAAAAAGATGTGATGAATTTAAACTGAGAATTACAATTAAAAATTTGGTAATTTTTTTACTAAACATGCCTCTCTCCTTAAATAAAATATAAAATTATACAAAAACTTAATTTTAAGCTTATCTATCTAAAATAATATTAGCATGTTTTTATATTTTGACGCAACTGTTTTTTACAATTTGTAATCTGATTTTGTTTTTGTCTTTTTTCTAGCTTAGTTATTTTTCTATTTATTAATCGTCTGAAGTTATTATTTTTACGTCGTATAGGTGCTTTTTTTGATTGTTTGCGCTTTAGCCATAAAATTAAGCTTTAAGATTCAATTTCTTTCTTCCAGTCGACATAATAAGGGTAATTGGATACGATAACTTCTTTGTGCAGTAATGCCTGGCTTAAAAATAAGCTTGTTTGGTTATGTAATAAATAATTTTCCCAGGTGCTAAAAGTAATAAATTGAGGCATTAAGATAGTAATTATCTCATTATTATTTTTTTGCTTTGCCAAGTTATCTATATATTCCACTAACGGTTCTATTATTTCGCGATATGGCGAATATTTTATAATTAATGGTATTTGGGGGTTCCATTCGTGCCAACGATCGCGTAGGTGCAATGCGTCTTCTTTATTTATCGCAATATGAATTGCTGTTACATTTTTAAATAAGCATTTTGCATATTTTAAAGTTTCAACAACAGATTTGTTTAAATCTGAAATAGGAACTATTGCATGATGCGTACATTCGATATGAAAGTTTGTTTTATTTAATGCTACAAGATCTATTTTCAAATCTTTTTCAACTGTATCGTAATGTTTTTTTATAGTTAGCATTATTTTTACAATAATTGGAATTAGTAATATTACTATCCATGCACCACTTAAAAATTTAGTTACGCCTAATATTAATACTGTTGCTGCAGAAAATATAGCTCCTAAACCATTTATTAATGCTTTAAATTGCCAGAATTTTCCTTTTATTTTTATCCATCTCAAAAACATTCCTGATTGCGATAGCGTAAATGAGCTAAATACGCCAACAGCATATAATGGAACTAAAGCTTGTGTGCTTCCACCAAAAATAATTATTAATAAACTTGAAATGAAGAATAAAATTATTATGCCATTAGAGTAGCTTAATCTGTGGCCTCTAAGCATTAATTGTCTTGGAGCAAAACCGTCTTTTGCCATTATAGACATTATCATTGGAAAGCCGTTAAAAGCGGTATTCGAAGCCATAAATAATATAAGTGCCGTAGAAAATTGAAAAACATAATACATTATATTATATCCAAAAACTACTGACGCTATGTGAGATAAAACTGTTGGGCCACCTTCTTCAGGTATAACTCTATATATAGTTGCGAGCAAAGATATACCACCAAATATTACAAGAGCCATTAATGCGAGCAAACTTAATACAATATTGGCATTTTTTGTTGTAGGCTCTTTAAAGTTTGGCACAGAATTGCTTACAGCTTCTACACCAGTTAATGCTGTACAGCCAGCAGAAAATGCTTTTAATAATAAAAATAGGCCCAATGTTCCTGTGCTTGGAAGTAAAATTTGAGCAACTTCTGCTGTTGGAGCGCCATATAACTTATATTTTATTAATCCTGTTATTATTAAACTTATTGTACTAAAAACAAATATGTATGTTGGAACACTGAAAATTTTGGAAGATTCTTTTAGCCCACGTAGATTTACAACTGTGATTAGTAGTAAAAACCCTAAAGATACAGCTATTCTAACGGGATAAAGTATAGGGAATGCTGAAGTTATAGCATCAGTGCCAGCTGTTGTGCTAATTGCAGCCGTGAGTATATAGTCTACAGAAAGAGATGCTCCTGCAAATAAGCCTGGGATAAGTCCTAAATTTTCTGATGCTACAGTATAAGCTCCGCCGCCATTAGGATAAGCATTAATTGTTTGCCTATAAGAGATAACAAGAAGTATTAGTAAGCCGATAATTCCACCAGATATTCCTAGCAAAACCCCATAAGCTCCTGCTCCTAGAGCGGGAATTAATACTAACAGTATTGCTTCAACGGCATAAGCCACAGAGGAAACTGCGTCACTTGCTAAAATTGCTAATCCAAATAATATAGAAAATTTTTCATCTTTTATTGCAGATGAAGATAGACGCTTACCCATAATAAATTTTTTAAATTTTTCAAACATATTTTCTCTCTTTTGGTATTAACGCATAGCAATTTATTTTTAGCGTTATAAATTTAAAATTATACACAAAATTAAATAATATTTATAATAATATATATATAGAAATTTATTATCAAGTTGATTTATGTTTTTTTCGTAAATCTATCTGGAATAATTATTCCTCCTGACATTATTATTGCCATAGCTTCTTGTTTGGTTAGTTCTGTTTTGAGTAAGTCTTTTTCTGGAACTATTAGATAAAATCCTGTTGTTGGATTTGGAGATGTTGGGATAAATACATTTAAATATGGTTGATTTTTTTCTGGGGACAGTTCTTCTGGGAGTTCGCCAGTCGAAAATCCGATTGAATAAATTTCTTTTCTTGGAAATTCTATTAAAACAACATTTGTAAATGAAGCAGTTTTTTTGTCGCTATAAAAAGAGTCGACCATTTGTTTTAAGCCTTTATAAATAGGTCTTATGAGGGGTATTTTGTATATTAGTTTTTCTATTGCATGAATTATTCGCTTTAATATAAATACTTTTAATATTATGCCTATTAAAAATATTGATAAAATTGTTAAAAAAACCTCAGAATAAGGGATATGTTTTATAAAATTTGGTTCTATCATTCTGATTGGTTCTAGCCATTTTATAAGTAACTTGAAAGAAAAATTTAAAAAAACTACAGTAAATGTTAACGGTAAAATGGTAAATAGCCCACTTAAAAAAAGAGACCATAAATATAAAAAAGTTTTTTTAGTGTGTTTTTTTACTTTACTATATAACATATTTTTTTATCCCTGTTTTATTTAAATAATTGTTTAATTTGTAAAATATTTACTTTTATTATATTTACTTGTTTGCGGTCAGTATAAAAGTTTATTAATTGTTTAATTCTTGTGCGAGTTCTTTAGATAAATTATTGCAAATATCTCGTGCTAAATTTTCATCGTTACTTTCTGTCATAATTCTTAATAAATTTTCAGTTCCAGAATATCTGACAATTAATCTACCATTATTTAGTTTATTTTTATATTTTAATATTATTTCTTTAAATTTTGGTTCGTTTAGATCTTTTTTTTCTTTTACTTTTATATTAATTGTTATTTGAGGGGTGCGTTCAAAAGTATTTAGATCCCAGTTATCTGCATGTTTTATTGATTCAATTATTTTTAGTGCTGCAAATATGCCATCGCCACAAGATAGATAATCTCTTAGTACAATGTGTCCAGAAGGCTCGCCACCTACAAGTAAATTTTTATTTACCATTTCTTTACAAACGTTTTTATCGCCAACATTTGCACGTATTAATTCTTTATTATATTTATTTAAATAAATTTCAAGGCCATAATTACTCATTATTGTGCCGACAATAGCAGTTTGTTTTTTATATTCAGGGTGCTGTGAAAGTATGCATAATATGTCGTCACCGTCTTTTGTTTGGCCATTTTTACTAATCGCGGCTATTCTGTCGCCATCGCCGTCAAAAGCAAAGCCAATATCACAACTATTATTTAGCATGAATTTTTGTAAATTTTCTGGATGTGTTGAGCCGCAATCTTGATTTATGTTTTTTCCATCTGGAGTATGAGATATTAAAAGAATTTCTGCACCAAGTTGTTTGAAAATTTCTGGTGCGACTTTATAAGTAGCTCCATTTGCACAATCTAGTGCTATTTTTATATTTTTTAGTAAGTCTTTTTTGAAGTAACGTGTAATTGTTTTTACATATTCTTCTTGTAGAGTTTCCAGGATTTTATATTGGTCATTAGGCCCTTTGATTAACTCAGGGCGAATGGGGGATATATTTTCACATGAACATTTGCATTTGGTATCATGCTCTTGTTGCGTATTGCCAGAATTTTTAATGCTATCTTTTAGTTTCAAGTATCTAGAGTTAATGGTGTTGCTATAAAAAAACTCTGTGATTTTATCTTCGTCGCTTTTGTCTAGTTTGCCTATTTTGGAATCTACTATCTTTATGCCATTATCTTGGTATGGGTTGTGCGAAGCCGTAATTATTATTCCAAAATTAAAATAGTCACATTTATTATTTATAAATTTTACTATTGCAGGCGTTGGTATTACTTGTGCATCGCGTATAATTGCATTGTGAGTTAGCAGGCCTGCGGCAAGACCTTGTTTTATGCTATCGCATGAGATTCTTGTATCGTGTCCAATTAGTATATTTAGCGTTTGGTTATTATTGGTTACGTATTTTTCTTGTGCCCATTGGCCTATTGCCAGCCCCAATTTTATTATACTTTCATTATCCAATGGGAATTCGCCGAATCTCGCTCTTATGCCATCTGTACCAAATATTTTTAGGCCAGATAATTTTTTTTCTGTCATATATTTTCCTGAGATAATTTTTTTAATTTTTATTTAAATTGTAACTGGTTTTTCTTTTTCAACAGAAACAGCAATAATTGCAGGATTACATCTTACCATTTTAATGGATTCTGGTAAAAGTAATTGTTCAGGTTCTAATTTTATTATAGTATTTTTATCTTGCAAATTTGCTGCGTCAACGTGGAACGCCAAGGTTTCTTTATCTATAGTATACAGATCGGCATGTTTTGCAAAAAGTTGTACATATATTTTTTCTTTACAGGAGATTTTTGTATCTTTTTGAATGTTATAAAAGCAAATTGGAGCTTCTAGCCAAATTTTTGCAGCATGAGATTGGCTTATTGCATACCAAAATGCATAACCTAGTATAGCTGAGATTATTTTAATATGAAGATTATTGTTTTTGGTGCGGCTTGAAAGAATTGTTAGTACGTTCATTTAAAAATTCCTCTTTTAGTTTTTCAGAGAGATTAGTTTTTTCATTTGATTTAGATTTAGCATATTTTTTTATGATATTTATAATGCTATCAGAGTTTATATTATTGAAAACATCGCCTTTAAATATAACGTCAAATTTTCTTTGCATTGGCGTTATACTAAAAAATAGCGCGTCTGTTTTTGCGCTTAAAAGTACGGCATGTTTTTTGAATATAATTCCAGCGTCTTGAGATTCTACGGCGCTATTTTCTAAAAAACTTCCTGTCCATGAGCCATTTATGCCAATTATTTGTCCATGAGTGTTTATCCAGATTATTTTATTCTGATTAAAAGTATCGCTTTCATGTAAGATATTTATTAAATCGTGCTCTATATCAGCGTTTAATATTAGTGGTGACTTTATATAATCGAATAAGTTATCATTTTTTTCTATTGCGCAATATATAGTTTTATTATTGTTAAGTGCAAATAAAAAACTACGTATGATCTCTTGAGGCCAATCTGATTGTACAATTTTTTCTGGGACAATATTTTTAAGAGTTATGAAGTTTTTTTGTAAAGTTGTTTGGTGAAATAAAATAAATAGCATTACTGCAACTGGTGAGAATAAAAATAGAAAATAGCTTATAGTTGTTAATTGTAAATAATGGGCGGCTAGTAGTATAAAAGAGTAGCTGTAAAAATATAACAGTAGGTTTTTCTTTTTGTCTGAGCTAAGCCATTTTGAGAAGTAGTATATGATTATTGTAAAAAAAGTTACTTCTATAATATTGCGTAAATAAAAAAATGAATTGTATCCGAAAAAATGTTCTTTAACAAGATCCAAAAACTCCATGAATTTACTCCTTTTTATTTTTAGGTTAAAAAAAAATAAACATTTTGTATACTATTTTTAGGTGTAAAAATTTTTAGTGCCGGTTGGTGGACATGTTTTAGTGATTTTATTATATATTTTATATAGTTATATATATTTTGATTAGCATTTCACCATTATATTACTCTTGGGAGATAAGATGGCAAAAAAAGATATAGTTTTAACAGGTGATAGGCCAACAGGGCCATTGCATTTAGGACATTTTGTAGGTTCATTGCAAAAAAGGGTAGAGCTACAAGATAAATATAAACAGTTTGTTATGATAGCAGATTGGCAAGGCTTTACAGATAATTTTGATAATCCACAGAAGTTAAGAGATAATGTTACGCAAGTTATGTTAGATTATCTTGCAGTGGGTATAGATCCGAAAAAAACTACATTTTTTATTCAGTCGCTTATTCCTCAAATTGCAGAACTTTATTTTATTTATTTAAATTTTGTTACTGTAAGCAGATTGGGTAGAAATCCTACAGTAAAAGCAGAGATTCAACAAAAAGGTTATGGCGAAAATCTAACCGCAGGATTTTTAACTTATCCTGTGCATCAAGCTGCAGATATAACCATTGTTAAAGGGACGTTGGTGCCTGCTGGCGCAGATCAAAATCCAATAATTGAGCAATCAAATGAGATTGTCAGAAAGTTCAATAGCACTTATAATGTAGATATTTTTCCAGAAATCAAGATAGTAGAATCGGCAGTTTCTAGATTGCCTGGTACAGATGGTAAGGCTAAAATGAGCAAATCAATGGGAAATGCTATATTTTTATGCGATACGGAAGATGTTGTGGCAAAAAAAGTTATGACTATGTACACAGATCCTGATCATATTAAGGTTGATATGCCTGGAAAAATAGATGGGAACACGGTATTTGCTTATCTTGATGTATTTGATACAGATAAACAGATGGTTGAGTCTCTAAAGGCGCAATATCAAGCAGGTGGTTTGGGTGATGTGAAAGTTAAGAAGTATTTAATAGAAGTGCTTAATAACTTTTTGGAGCCCATTAGACTTAGAAGAAATGAGTTTGCGCAAGATAAAGAGGCCGTTTTGGATATTGTTATTAAGGGGTCTGAGCAGGTACGTTGTATTGCTGCAGATACTATGTTGGAGGTTAGAAAAGCGATACATTTAGATTATATATAGGTATTTTAAAAATATTTGGTTTTTTATAAAAAAATACAGTAAATTGTTTTGTAAGCGGTCTTAGTGGCCGCTTTTTTACGTAAAATCTGCATATTTTTTAGTTTAAGCTTTTCACATGGAAATCATTCAATTGGGAGTTATTTCTCCGGGATTTGGCATTTTTATTTGAAATTTGACATATTTGCAATTATATTTTAAAATATAAATAATAACTGTTTATATTAAGTTTGTTACAAATTATAAGTTTATGGGGGTTTAATTCATGAAGTTTTTAAATATTTTTTTTATTTTTATTTTGTTGTTAGTGCCGGTATTGTCTTTTTCTATGCACACAAGTGAAGAGATAGAATTGACAGAAAGTCAGGCATTTGCTGAAAATGATAATAATACTGTTGTTGAGAGGATTAGGGTTAATGATAATGATGAGCTTGAGCCAGTTATAGAGACTATTAGTCAAAATAAGTTTGAACATAAAACAATTGGTCAAGATGTTTTCGAGTCACTTATTGAAGAAAATTGTCAAAAGTCTTTGGATTGTCGTCCTGAATTGATAGATATTATTGCAAGATTGATATATAAAAAAAATATTTTGTCTTTTCAAGATAGAAATTGTTTGAATAAATTGATTTATAAAAAATATAGCATGTTTAATGAGATTATTAATTGTTGCTTTGATAAATATAATAACGTTCATTTAAAAGAAAAATCTATAAGAAATTTACGTATGGTTATTAAAAAAATTATTAGTTGGTTTATAAAAAATGATTTTGATCCGGATTTGAAAGATTTTTGTAATTATGATTCTATAGAAATATTAAAATTATTGCAGAAAAAAATGTCAGTTTATTCCAATGATATTTGCCAAGAGATAAAAGTTTTAGAAAATAATATTAAGACTTATGAAAAAAGTTTTCAACAAAAAGGGCGTGAATTTACTTTTTCTTGTGGAAAAAGAGAGGCTTTTAAATTTTTAGATAATAAATATATAAATAGAATTATTAATTCTAGATCAGATATATATAGGTTAACGCCTGCCGAGAAGAATATTCTTGATAAAAATCCAGCTCGTATTTGTGAATTTTGTGTAAATTCTATAGATAGGTTTGATCCTATAAATGAATCATTTTTAGGCAGGATTTTATGCTTTTTTTTTCTAAATGAAAAAATTGGAGTTATTAGAAACTTCTTAAAGTCTTTAGATAATTCTAATTTTTTAAAACGTTATAAATTATATTTTGATTTGTCTTCAAAAATTGGTGAGCGTAATAGGTTATATAGATTTGATTTGTACATTGATAGGCAAATAGAGAGGTTGTCAGCTCATAAAGAAAAAATGTTATTGCAAGCTAATATGCTTAAAGATAAAAAAAATTGTAAGTTTAGCGATGTAAGTATTTTTGCTAATTAATAGTAAGAATTTAGACATATGTTAATAGATGCTAATTATATAGCTTTTAAGCGTTAATTAAATAATATTATTTAATTAACGCTTCTTTTTTTGTTACAGTCTTTTTAAGGAGTTATTTAAACAGGCTGATTTTTGAATAAATCTAAATTAAGGGGGTGGCTATGAGTATTTTAAAGTATTTTATCTTTATAATATTTTCAAGTTTGAGTCTCTCTTTTATTTTTACTTGCAATGCAAGTGATAATTTATTGCTTGATTTGCACAATTCTATAGAAAGTAAAAATACAGAATTATTTTTTCAGTCAGTTCGTAGGCTTAAAATCTTACAAGTAAATTATTTGTTAAATGGTCAAACGCCACTTACTTTTTTAATAAAAGAAATAAATTTTTTAAAGCATGTTAATTTATCGGAAAGAAACAAGAAAGTCTTAAATAAAAGGTTTTTGGAGTTTTTTGTTAAAGTATTACCTTATATGCAAAAATTTTTAAATATAAAAGATGTTGATGGGTATTTTCCATTAGAATTAGCTTTAAAGTGTGAAAATTTGGATTTTTCAGCTGAGTTGATAAAATCTGGGGCCAATATATCTATAGTAAATAGTAATTTGTTAGAGGAAAAATTAGTAAGTATGAATTTAATAGGTAAATTAATAAGAGATTATATTAGTTATTATTTAGTTTTTTTGAGTTCTTTACGTAAAGATAATTTTTTTGAGATATGTCAAAAGTCTAATCTTGAGGGAATAGTTGGTATTTATTTTTCCAAGTGTCGTTTAAATAATCTCGAAGAAAAGGTATGTTTACTTGAATTAATTAATTCAGGTAAGAGTAGAATACAAAGTGCTATAAATAAAAAAAGTAATAGGTTTAGAAAAAAATTTATGCCAAAGGCTTATTATCATGCGCAAGAGATTTTTGGAGATGAGATAGATACTTTGCGAGATAATAATTTATGTGAGTTGGATCTAAATAAGTTTATTGATAAGTGTTTTAGTAAAATTTATAGACATGTTAAATATGCACGAAAAAATACGGATCAGGTATTTTTTAATAATTTATTAGCTAAAAAAAATAATAATAATTTTATTGATTTACATGTTAAATGTAAAAATTAAATTTGTGCATTTAATATGTAAATTAATTTGTTAGAAAGTTGGGTGCTTGCAATAAAAACGAACATATTTAAATTGTTACTTTTTTTAAAATTATTAATTTTGATATCTTGTTATTGAAATAAGAAAATATAAATTTGCTAGGGGGTGAAAATGGGAAATCAGATGTCTTATAGGGGAAATGGGGTTAGTCTGGGAAATCCAAATGTTATCATACCGGCACTTACGGTTTTATTCTTTGTTTTTTTGGTAGGCATTTCTTTATACAAAATGTTGTATGATGTAAAAATATCTTCTGATGTTGTCATAGCCAAAGAGGTTGGAGATCTAGTTAAGATTTTTAAAGAGATAGACAAAGAGTGTAAAATTTTGGATTTTGAGCATCAGAAAATACGTATTAATTTTTTGACGGTAAAAGGCTTTGTAAGCTCTGAAATAGGATCTATGAGTCTTGCTTATCCAAAAAAATGGAAAGGTCCATATATATATGATAATCCAACTATTCAGGGCAAAGAGTATCAAATTGTACGTACAAAAAAGGGTTATTTTATTACTCCGGGTGATGGTGTAAAATTAAGTAATGGTAAAGTTGTGGGAAAAGATATTATTTTAGATGAAAATGCTGATATTGCAAAAATGATTACAGACCAGAAATTTTTGAATTTTGATGGTAAGCCGCTTGCAGCTCCTCTTGGTATTGGTTCTGGAAAATTTAGTCGAATTATGATGGAAAATATAATTCGTGCAGATGATGATTTTGCAAAAAATGAACATGCTCAAATTGAAGATAAATTATTTCAGGTTGCGCTAGCGAAATAAAATAAATAAATTTTTTTATTATAAACACAAGCTCGCGATTTTAAAGCGAGCTTTGTTATTTTATTTGTTTATATTTTTGTTAAAAATTCAGAATCTAGTTTTTTTGTGCCAGTTTTAAATTTAGCTGTAATATAAATTTTGCTTTCACCTTTTATCTCAACATCCTGTACAACCCCAATGCCAAAAACAGCATGAGAAACTGGCTGATTTTTTCGCCAATTATTTTTTATTTGCGAGACTGTGTCGGATTCTTTTTCGTCTAAATATTTAATTTTTATATTTTCAGTATCGCTATGATTAGTTTTTGCTCTACTTGGCACACCTGTTACAAAGTTGCTTTTTTTGAATACTTTTTTGTTGTTATTATAGCCGGCTTGCCCAGTATAATTTTTTGTCGTAGATGACATTTTTGCCCCAGAAATATATCGTGCGCTTGAAGATGGTTTTGTTTGGCTTGGCGTGGCATGCCCATCATAGTCGTGTAATAGTTTATCAGTTGGTTTTGTGTAGTCATGGTTTGGGCGGGAAGAAGACCCAAAAGTAAATAAGTCTCCAGATTCGTAGGTTTCGTATTTAGGTTTTACTCCAAGCCAACTGCAAAAGGTAGAGTCTATTTTTGTATAACTTGATCTTGTAAAATCTTCTTCATTTTTTAAATTTTCAGGTATCTCGCGTAAAAATCTTGAAGGTGGCTGGTAACTTGTTTGCCCAAATGAGTATCTGTATTCAGCATGGGTCAAAAGTAGTCTTTCTTTTGCTCTAGTAATACCGACATAAAATAATCGTCTTTCTTCTTCTATTGCATCATCTTCAAATAAAGATCTAGAAGAAGGCAAAATGCCTTCTTCTATGCCAATTATAATTATCGTATCAAATTCCAGTCCTTTTGCTGCGTGTAATGTCATAAGCGTTACAGGATCTTTTTTTGATTCGTCTTGTTCATCTTCTATCAAAAGAGAAGATGCTTGCATTAGAGCTATTTCATCCAAAAGTTGTGTTATTGTAACTGAGCCACTTTTTTCCATAAATTCTATAGCTCTAACAAGTTCTTTTATATTGTCTAGGCGTGACTCATATTCTGTTTTTTCGCAACTATCTTGCAAGTATTGTTTGTAATTTGAGCGTGAAATAATAGTTTCTATTGCATTAGCTGGAGTTGTATTTTCATCCAGATTTTCGAAAATTTTTAAAAAATTTTCAATAGAGTCTTTTTTTATTCCCGTAAGTGCATTTTCACTTGAAATTTTTTGAGCAATTTCTTTAAATCCTGAGAATATGTTTTGGTTCCATAAGTTGTAAAATTGTTCTTCAAATTTTTGACCTAAGCCTCTTGTTGGACAATTAATTATTCTAAAAAAAGAGGCACGATCAAAAGGATTTAGTACCAATTTTAAATATGCTAGTATGTCTTTTATTTCTTTTCTTTCATAAAATTGTATGCCACCGATTATTTTATATGGTATGCAACTTCTGATCAAAGCTTCTTCAATTGCTCTTGATTGATAGTGAGCTCTATATAAAATCGCAACAGTACTTAATTTTTGTTTTTTTGAGGCTAATTGTAGGAATTGACTTATAACGTCGCCTTCTTGGTACTCAGAAGAGCATTGAATAGTTTTTATTCTGTCTTTGCCAACTCTATCTGACCATAAGCTTTTATGATTTCTTTTTTGATTATTTTGTATAACTTTATTTGCAGCATCCAAAATTGGTTGAACTGATCTATAATTTTGTTCTAATTTTATAATTTTTGTTTCTGGGAAATCACGTTTAAAATTAATTATGTTTGAAATTGTTGCGCCACGCCATGAATATATTGATTGATCTTCATCTCCAACAACGCATAGAGAGTCTGCATTAAATTTATTTTCTTTGTTAAGTGTTAAATGTTTTAATAAAACGTGTTGAACAACGTTTGTATCTTGATATTCGTCTACTAAGATATGGCGTACATGATTTTGTAACTGTTGTTTAAATTGGGTGTTTTTATTTAATAATTTAACTGTTTCAATTAATAAATCATCGAAGTCTAGGCACTTACTAACAGTTTTTTCGTATTCGTAAGCATTATACATTTCGAAAACTAGTCTATCGCTAGCAAAAAGTTCTTGGACTTCATCTTTATTGCCGGTCATTTTATTTTTAATTTGTGATATATTATATGAGAGTTTTTTTGCTGTTATTCGCTTATTTAAATTATTTCGTGTAATAATCCCGGTTAATATTTTTATCTGGTCATCTTGGTCCAAAATAGACTCAAATGGTTTTTCAAGTTTGTCTCTATTTGTTTTTAATAATTTTAGGCAGTATGAGTGAAATGTTCCCAAAAACGGCATTGGTGTGCCAGGGGTTAAGAAGCTTTTTATTCGTTCTTTCATTTCTGTTGCGGCTTTATTTGTAAAAGTTAAAGCTACAATTTCATTTGGATTAATATTTTTATTTATTATTAGATTTGCAATTCTTGATGTTATAACGCGTGTTTTTCCTGATCCTGCACCGGCTACGACTAAAAATATGCCGTTGTGATCTTGTGTTGCTAGTAATTGTTGTTCATTTAAGTTTTTTTCCACATATTGTTGGAAATTGTTCTTGTTTTCAGGCATATTTTTCCAAAATTTTTATTTTAATTTTATATAATTTATTCATGACTAAATTATATTATATAGGCGATATTTTCCTAGGAATTTATGAATATAATTTTTATAATAATATAAAAATTATATCAAAAGATAGAGCCCATATGTTTTTATATCACATGGGCTCTATCTTTAAACACTTTATTTTATTATATTTATTTAATTTTTTTATTTTGCATTTATATAATATTCTATCTCATCTATAATTTTTTTAATTTTGATAAGTTCTTCCATTGCTTGTTCTGGGGTTAGTTCGCTATTTGATATATCTTCTAGCGTGTCTGCTATTGTATCTAAATCTTTAGTTATCATTGCAACTATTTCTTGTTCTCCGGCTTGAGCAGATTCTAATATTTTTTTTAGAGAAATAATTTTTTCTGATAATTGTGTAATTACTTCTTCAACTTCTGCATATGGGCAAACTTCTTCAGATTTTGTAGTAGGTCTTGTAGGTTTTGGTGGTTTTGAACAAGAACAATCAACAGTTTCTTCAGCTTTTACTGGTGGTTTTGCTGCAGGTTTTGGGTGTGAGCATGAGCAACTTACTATTTCGCCGGATTTTGTTGCAGGTTTTGGGGGTCTTGGTGGTCTTGAGCAAGAGCAATCAACAGTTTCTTCAACTTTTACTGGTGGCTTTGCTGCAGGTTTTGGGTGTGAGCATGAGCAACTTACTATTTCGCTGGACTTAGTAAGCTCATCTGTGATTGTGCTTTTGTAAGTAGCTTTTAGTTCTTCGCATCTATCGCAAGTAAAAGATGTTTGTGTAAATACTGAGCAAAGCATTGTCAGTGTAATAAGTTTGTTTGTATATTTCATAGACTATTCTCCCTTGTAAAAAAGTGTTTAATATATTTATTATTTTTATCTGAATTTTTTAGAATAGTAAATATATTATATGTTTTTTCTATGATTGTATTATTTGCACTAGTAATTTATATAGATTTTTTTGGGCATATTTAATTTTTAATTATTTTTAATTTTATTGTTTAAATCTTCAAGAATTTCTTCTACACTTAATATTTCTATATCGCTTTCTTTTGCGACTAATCTTTTTTTCTTGTTTTTCCTTTTTTTGTGTTCTTGAATAATTAATTCATATAAATCAGCATTTTCTTTGTCGTTAGCTTCTACAATTTTTCTTATTAATTCTGGGTCTAATATTATTTTTAAGTCTTTTTCTCTTTCTGGATTACACATAATATTTATTATTTGTAAAAGCGTTGCTTGAATTTCATTTTTGTTGTTATAGGTATAGGTGTTTATTGTTGATTTTTTATTAAGTTCAAGTTTTAGATACTCTTTAAACAATAATGGATTGCTTTTGGGTGTAATTATTTCCATTGATTTAATAAAATTGCTAGTGTTTAAAGTTAGAATTAAAGATATAGTTAATATTTTTTTATTCATGCTTGTCTCCTGATTTTTCAATCTACAAATTATTTATTAGTTATATTTTTTAAAATATTACAAATAATTGTGTTTAGCTGTTAAAGCTATTTTTTTATGTAAATAGCTTTAACATATTTTTAGTTTTTTTATTTTATTAATTCTTTTTTTTTCCAAGCTTTTAAATAATCTAAAAGTGGCTTTATTCCGGTTTTTGATTTTGCAGATATTATAACGTTTGGTTCGTATTTTTTTATTTGCTCTAATGTTTGTTCGAATGTAAACGTTGGGTTTTTGTCTTTTTTGACAGAAATTTCTGGTGTTTTGTCTAAGTCTTGGTCACGCTCTTGTTTATTGTCGTATTGTTCTGCGGTCGCTTCATCACATTCATTTTCGCATTCACTCTCTGTACATTCTTTTTCCCAGAATTCTTGTTCGCAAATGCAGTCTTCTATGTCACATTCACACTCTGCGCAAGTATTATCGCAAGTTTCGCTTTTACTGCTAGATTTTTTACCAGAGATTTTATCTATTTTATTAAAAACATAAAGCATGTCCTTTTTTACTTCTAGTTCATCCAATATTTCTTTTACGACTTTTATATGGAATTCCCAGTTTGGATCTGATATGTCTACAACTTGCAAAAGAAGGTCTGCATATTGTAATTCTTCTAAGGTTGATTTAAAGGCTTCTATTAAGTTGTGCGGAAGATTTTGGATAAAACCTACGGAGTCAGATATTATTCCTTTTTTTTCGCCATCTACATATAATTCTTTTGTTGCTGTATCTAGAGTTGCAAATAATTTATCTTCTGCAAGCACGTGACTTTTTGTTAATATATTTAACAGTGTTGATTTTCCTGTATTTGTATAGCCAATTAAACAAATGTGTGGAACATTATTTTTAAATCTAGTTTTTCTTTGAGTGTCGCGTATTTTCTCTAAATGAACCAATTTTCGTCTTAGAGTGGTTATTTTTTCATCTAGAACTCGTGTTTCTTTTTCTTTAGCAGTTTCGCCAGATCCAGCAATTGCTCCAGAGATGCCAGTTTGTTGTGACATGTCTATGCCTTTTCCTGCTAGACGAGTTTTTTTATGTCTCAACATGGCTATTTCTACTTGAATTTTTCCTTCTGCAGAATGAGCATTTTTTTCAAAAATATCTAAAATTAATTGTGTTCTGTCAAAAACATTGCAATAAATATAATCGCTTAAATTTCTCTGTTGTTGAGCAGAAAGAGTTTCAGAAATAATAACTTGTTTTATTTTATTATTTACGCAATAGTCTTTTATTTCGTCTAGTTTTCCAGTTCCAACAAAATACGATGGGTTTATTTCTCTTAGTTTTACAGTTACTATATCATATTCTGTTATATTATTTGATCTTGCTAAATTTTCAAATTCTTCATAATAAGATTCGAAGTTTCTTATTTTATTATAAGGAGCTTCTACGCCTATTAGTAGTGTTTTAGGCATTATGCTTGTTGATACGGGCGCTTTTGAATGTTTCATTTTTTATTACCTCTATATTGTTTTTAATAATTTTATATTTTTATCAATTTATACTGTTTTTAAATTTTTATACAAATTTTTAAATTTATTTTTTGATTGATTATTGTAAGTATTTTTCTGTATCAGTTTTTAAATAACATAGTATAACGATAATTATACATGGAGTTTTCTATTTGTCAAGATGCTTGCTTTGGTTAATAAATTTAACTTAGTTCGATATTTTTATTTGTCAAAAATAATTGATTTTTTTCGTGTTTATAATATAATTTATAAAGATAATTAGTAAGAATTATTTCTTTTGGGCGTTTTTTCTGGCAAAACTTAATGTTTTTGGTTATTATTAGTATGAGAATGGTCTTTTTGTATTAGACTTTTACTTGTACTTTTTTTTGAGTTTTGTTAAATTTGAACTTTGTTTTTGTTTATATCTGATTATAAAGGCTAATAATAATGTTTGATTTTTTATCTGAAAAATTTTCATCTATATTTTCAAGATTGACTGGAAAAGGCTATCTTTCAGAAGATAATTTGCAAGAAGCGATCTTAAAGGTAAAAGATGCTTTACTAGAAGCTGACGTGCCATATAAGCTAGTTGAAGAATTTGTAGAAAGCATAAAAACTGATTTAATAGGCAAAAAGGTTATTAAGTCAATAAAGCCATCTGAGCAGTTTGTAAAAATTGTTCATGATAGGTTGTTGCATTTCTTGGGTGCAGAAGCTTCTGAGAATGAATTTTCATTACAGATACCGTCAACTGTAATGGTTATGGGGTTACAGGGTTCTGGAAAGACGACGACAACTGCAAAGCTTGCATTGTTCATTTTAAAGCAGGCAAAAAAAAGAGGAAAAGATAGAAAAATTTTGTTAGCATCAGTAGATTTTTACAGGCCAGCGGCTATTGATCAGCTTGAAATTTTATCAAAACAGGTTGGCGTAGATTTTTATAGAGCAAAAGAGTGTGTAGATCCTGTAATAGCTGCTAAAGAAATTAATAATTATGCTAAAAATAATAGATTTGAAATTGTGTTTTTAGATACGGCAGGAAGATTGCATATAGATAGTGATATGCTTGATCAATTAAAGCAAATAGATAATAATATAAAGCCAAAATGTAAAATATTGGTTCTTGATTCAATGACTGGTCAAGAATCTATAAGTGTTGCGACATCATTTGATAAAGTAATTCCATTTAATTCTGCCATATTAACAAAAATTGATAGTGATACTCGTGGCGGTGCAGCTTTTGCGTTTAGATATTTTTTAAAAAAACCAATATCGTTCGTGGGCTCTGGCGAAAAAATAGAAGATTTGGAAGTCTTTAGGCCTAAGAGGGTTGCTGATAGAATATTGGGAATGGGAGACATTTTATCTTTAGTTGAGAAGGCCGAAGAAAAGTTTAATCAAGCCGAGCAAGAGTCTTTGTTTGGAGTCTTTTCTGGGGGTAAAATGAATTTGCAGGATTTTGCTAATCAGATAGAAATGGTAGGCAGGCTGGGTTCGTTTTCTAATATAATGAAATATATTCCTGGTATGGCTGGGGCAAAGATTTCTCCAGAAATGTTGCAAAAAGGTGAGGTAGAGGTTAAAAGATTTAAGGCAATAATAGCTTCTATGACAAAAAAAGAGCGTTATTTCCCTAAGATTTTGGATGGTTCTAGGAAGCAAAGAATAGCAAAAGGTGCTGGCGTAAATGTAGAAGATGTAAATATTTTATTACAGAGATTTGAACAAAGTCAGCAATATGCTAAACTTCTTAAGAAGCATGGACGTTTTTAAGTATGTTTTTAATTACAAATAATTTTAAAGTGAGGATTTAAATAATGCCAGTTAAGATTCGTTTATCAATGATAGGAAAGAAAAAAGCTCCTGTTTTCAGAATAGTTGCAATAGATTCAAGAAAAAAAAGAGACGGTGCTTGCTTGGAAAATCTTGGAACATATGATGCGCTTAAAAGTGTATTAGTTCAATTTCACAGTGATAGATTAGATTATTGGGTTAGCCAAGGTGCTGTTATTACAGATTCAGTAAAAAAAATTATGAAGTTAGCTAAAAGAACAACGCAAGAAGATGTTGTAGTTGAAAAAGTTGAAAAGAAGCCTAAAAAAGTTAAGGTTGAAGCAAAATCTGCTTAATTTAATTGTGGCTGGTTATTTTTTAATTTGGGTCTTTTAGACTTTATTTTAAGGTTTTAAGTTATGCCTAAAGATATTGTAGACTATATCGTTAAATCTTTGGTTGAAAAACCAGAATTGGTTAGCATTACTCAAAAAGCTGAAGGACCTGATAATACTAGGGTTTTGCTTGAGATTCATGTTGATGAAAACGATCTTGGTAAGGTTATTGGTAAAGGTGGAAGAACCATTAAATCAATAAGAAACATAATTAGTTTGATTTTTAAAGATCATAATCTATTTGTAGATATTGCAAAATAAATGAATATATCAATTATTTCTGTTTTTCCCGAAATTTATAATGATTTTTTGAGTACTAGCTTAGTGCGAAGAGCAAAAGAAAGTGGCTTGGTAAATTATAATCTAGATAGCCTTCGGTCTTTTGTTGCTCCAAAAGAGAGAATAGATTCTCCGACTTTTGGTCCAGGATCTGGAATGGTTATAAAAGCTGAGGTTGTTCAAAAGGCAATCGAGGATAAAGAGAAAGATTTTGGCCAAGCATTTAAAGTTTTCTTCTCGCCAGGCGGTCGCAAGCTTGATCAGGATTATTTGCGAGAAATTTCAAATTTAGCTCAAATCAAGGGACATCTTATGTTGCTTCCGGCTAGATATGAGGGCATGGATTCTCGGGTAGAAGAATATTATGCTGACGCTGTGGTTTCGATAGGAGACTTTGTTTTAATGGGCGGTGATCTTCCAGCAATGGTGTTTTTAGAGGGTTTTTTAAGGCTTATTCCGGGTGTTGTTGGAAAGCAAGAATCTGTTGAGCTTGAGTCCTTTTCTGGCCCATTTGTTGATTATCCATGCTATGGCGAGCCTGTTGATTGGAATGGAAGTGTTGTTCCTGAGATTCTTAGATCAGGAAATCATGAACAGATACGCAAGTGGCGTCTCAAAAGCTCTGTTTCCAAGACTGTTATTAGGCATTTTGATTGGATGAGGACTAAGTTTATAGAGAGTAAAGAGCAAAAAGATTTAATAAAAGAGCTTATTCCTCCACATTACGCAGCTTTAATGCATAACGATGTTTATGTTGGATCTGATGAAAAGTGTATTGGTAATACTTCTGTTACTTCTATAGATATACATGATATAGCAAGGTCTAGTAAAAGCTTCGGGATTAAAAATTATTTTATTGTTACATCTTTACTGGATCAACAAAAGATCGTACAAAAATTGCTTGATTTTTGGAAAGAGGGTCCAGGATTTAGCTATAATAAAAGTCGGTTTGATGCTGTAAAAAGTGTTTTTTTAAAAGATAATCTTGAGAAGGTTTTGCATCAAATAGAAAAACAAGAGGGGAAAAAACCTTTAGTTATAGTGACCTCTGCTAAAGATTATAAAAAAGATAATATAATCACTTACCATGATCACAGAAAGGTTTGGGAGCTTGGTAGGCCGGTATTATTCCTTTTTGGGACTGGGCAAGGGCTTGCGGATCATATTATGGAGCTAGCAGATTTTATTTTAATTCCTGTTGAAGGGTATTCAGATTATAATCATTTGTCGGTTAGGTCTGCGGCTGCAATAATTTTTGATCGTTGGCTGGGTTCAAATTTAAAAAAATAAAATAGAGATTGCTAGAAAAGCTTTTTTCTAGTATCATAAATAATGGTTTTTTATTTTTATTTTCATATGATTTAAATGATTTTTTTAGAATTTAATGTTTAATAAGGGCTAAAATATGAAGGCAGCGAAATATACAAAAGAAACAATAAGTGAATTAGGCGTTCACGATAGAAATTTTCCAGAATTTAACGTTGGAGATTTCATAGCGGTTTCATTGCGTGTAAAAGAGGGTGATAAAGAGCGTATTCAGGTTTTTGAAGGTGACGTTATAGCATTTAATGTTCATGGTATTTCAACAACTTTTACTATAAGAAAAATTGGCGCTAATTCTGTTGCAGTAGAAAAAATATTGCCTTTTTATTCGCCTTTGATTGAGTCTATTGAGTTTATTCGTAGTGGTAAAAAGCGTAGAGCTAAGCTTTATTATCTAAGAAAAAGAGTTGGTAAAACTGCCCGTATACAAGAAAAAGTTCTTACAAAAGAGCAAAAAGAGTTAAGGGCTGAGAAAAATGCAAAAAAAGTTAATCGTGCAAGTGCATAAGTATAATTAATTTTGTGTTTTTGAAGGTTATTAATGATGTTGAAGGCCATAAAATTTACAATTTTAGTGATTTTATTGTTTTTAAGCTCTTGCAAGAAGCAAGATCTTAAAAAAGTTTCTAAAAATAGATTAGAAAATGGTTTTTCCCATCAAAGTCAAATAGAAGAAGATATTGCGGGAGAGGATGTTTTCTCTCCCGTTTCTGATTATAAAGCAAAGCAATTTGTTGAAAATATAAATACTAAATCAAGGCAAAAAATAGTTTTTGATGAAGGTTCTGGTTTAGGTGAGTCTACTAATAAACAAGAGACTATAGGTATTATAGATTCAGAAGTAAATCCAAAAATTAGTGTAGAAGAGCCAGAAGTTCAAGATAATTTTATTGATGAGCGTGAGATTCCAGATTTGTCTCAAGAATTATTTATTGAAAAATCTACAAAAAAATCTGAAGATGCGCAGTTAGTAAAACAAAAAGAGGCAAAATTATCTGATATTCCTGTTCCAATAAATTCTGATCCATTATTAAAACATTTTAAGTCTCAGACAAACAAAAATGAGATAATTTTAGGTTATAAAAGTTATATGGACGCTAGCTCTATTTCTAAATTTTATAATCAAGAGATGGAGTTTTTTGGCTGGGAAAGTGTGTTATTTTTTGATGGAATTGAAAAAATGATGTTATTTAAAAAACCTTCCAGATTCTGTTCAGTTTCTATAAGAGGTATAAAGGGTAAAGCCTGTTCTAAGAAAAATTCTAGTGATCACAAATGCGAGATTATTGTATTTGTTCAAAATTAATGGTTTTTAAATTTAAAAAACTTGGTCTTTAAATTTACGAATTTTTTTAAAAAACAATAAATTTAAAAACCAAGTTATAAACGTAAAGCTTTAATAATTTATTTTAAAAAAATATAATTATTTATTTTTTTTACTTAATTTATTTATTTTTTTATTGGCAACTTTTAGCTCTTTATTTGTTTTTTTAAGCTCTTGTTCAAGGTTTTCTACTTTTGATTCATAATCGCTAAGATAAGATTCGAGTTTTTTATTTTCTTTAGCAAGGCTGCTATTTTCTATTGAAAGAGCATTATTGTCACTTGACAGTGAATCATTTTCATTTGCAAGATTTTCAAGCTCTGCTTGTGTATTTGCCAAATCTTGAGCTAGCTTTTCACATGCTGTTGCGGGTCTATCTTTTTGAGTTGTTTTACTTTCAACATACACAGTCTTTACTGTTGCAGGGCGTGCTTGTGTTCGTCTTCTTTCTTCGTAATATCTATCTTCATCATGTTTTGATGATGCAGCGGCAGCTCCGGCTGTTAGTCCAACTGCAGCGCCAACTCCAGCGCCTATACCGGCACCTCTACCACCTCCAATGGCACCACCTACAAGAGCTCCTGCGGCAGTTCCACCGACAAGCCCACCAAGTGCTCGACGGCCACCTCCATCTCTGGCAAAAACAGTATTAATTTGTGATGTGAGAACTATTATTGCTATTATTGCGGCTTTTGTTATAAAATATTTTTTTACGTTCATTTTTTCCCCTAAATTATTGTATTTTTTATTTATCTAAACAAGCCATAAAAAAGTCAGCTATATATAAATGTTCGCTATAAATAAAAAATTAGTTAGAAAATTTTTAACGAGCTAAGCTTGTAAAATTATTTTACAAGCTTAGCTCGTTAAAAATTTTTATGTTTTTTATTTAGTTTCTATTTCTTTAGCTTCTTGGTTGCTGCATTTACAGCGTCTGTGATGACAATGTTTACATTTGCAGCATTTTACACTAGCACCAACTACTGTTCCGCCAACTACGCCAGTTCCTGCACCGATGGCTGCGCCAGTTCCTGCAGATCCTGCAGCAGCACCGATAGCAGCACCAACGCCACAAGTAAGAGCGCCACCAACAATAGCTCCTACAGCAACTTTTTTACCTCTTGACCATTCTTTTTTTTCTCTTTTTTTGGCAAAAGAATTGCTTGTAATTATTGCACATAAAGATAAAACAAGTAATCTAGCGCATATATTTTTATAGTTCATAATGTTCTCCCATTTTTTAAGCAATCTTAATTTTATATTTTTAAGTTGCTTGGTTTACAGTAGAAAACTATATTCTACTCTTCTGGTTTTATTATACTATTTGTAATTTATAAAACGCAATAGATTTATTTAACTTTTTAATATTTTTGGTTTATTATAGGGATTTTGTGGGGGTTTTTTATACTTAAGTTTTGCTATTATTAACAAAAAAGCCCCTGCATTTATAATGTGCAGAGGCTAAAATTATGTTTATATAAAATTTTATTTATTTAAAATTGTTGCTAGATTAGTTATTTTACCAGCACCCAAAGAAAGAATAAGGTCATTTTCTTGTACATGCAAATCTATATAATCTTTTATATTTGTTAAATCGTCATTATAAGAGCCATAAGCGATTTGTATTTCTGGCTTTATTTTTAGTATTTCTTCAACGAGTCTTTTGCTGTTAATATTTTCTATAGGTGCTTCGCTTGCGGCATATATGTCAGTTATAATTAATCTGTCTATTTTACAGTTTACGAAAGCATCTATAAAGTTATCCCAAAGCATTTTTGTTCTAGAGTATCTATGTGGTTGGAATGCTACAATTAATTTTCCTTTAGCTCTATTTTTAGCGACTTCTATTGTATTTCTGATTTCTTCAGGATGGTGTCCGTAGTCGTCAAAAATTTCTGCGCCTTTATAATTTCCTCTAAAACAAAATCTGCGTTCTATACCTTTAAAGCTTTCTATAGATTTTACTATTTGTTCAAACTTTAATCCGACGTCTAGCGAAACGGATATTGCTGCGATACAGTTTTTAACGTTATGTATTCCTGGCATGTTTAACGTTACTTTTCCGAGTGATTCTTCTGTTTGTACTATAACTTTTTGAGTTACAGTAATTTGCTCTTCTGTTCTAGTTACTTCAGCGGCTGTTTTTTTAATTACTATCTCAAAAATTGAATTATCTGGGTTTAATTGTATGTTTCTTGCGTAAATATCACTTAATTCTTGGTCTAAGCCATATTTAACAATTTTTAAGTGTGGCATTGGCAAAATTGATTTTATATTTGCATCGTCTATGCACAAAAATGCTTTACCGTAAAATGGCAAATTATTTAAAAATATTTTAAATGTATCTTTTATTTCATCTAAATTTTTGTATGTTTCCAAGTGTTCAAGATCAATATTTGTAACAACAGCCAAAGTCGCTTGCAATTTAACTAGAGATTTGTCACTTTCATCAGCTTCTGCAACTAAGAAATCGCTTAGACCAAGGCGAGCATTGGTAGAAATATTTTTTAAGTGGCCACCAATTATAACTGTTGGGTCAATATTAGAATCTATTAAAATATGTGATATCATAGACGTTGTTGTTGTTTTACCATGTGCGCCAGCTATTGCTATGCTGTACTTTGTTCTCATAAGTTCAGCAAGCATTAAAGCTCTTGAAATTGTCGGTATGCCTCGTTCTTGGGCAGCCAATATTTCAGGATTCATGTTTTTTATTGCAGAAGAATACACAAGAATATCTATGTCTTTATTTTTGCAACCTTCGGTATTATTGCCTTCATATATTTGGCAACCAATTGATTTTAAATCCTCTATGCTTTTTTGGTGCATATCTGCATCACATCCAGATATTGTATAGCCTTGTTTTTTTAAAATCATTGCTATACCACTCATGCCAATCCCACCTATCCCTACAAAGTGTACGTGCGCTTTCTTTTTGTACATAAAAATACAACCTTTAATATTATATTCTTCAAATTAAAAAATTTACATAAATAAATTTATAATAATTTATTTATTATAAATAGTATAAAAGTGTATAAAAATAGCAAGCTTATAATGTTTTTGAAGCTGGTTTTTTATTTAAAGTTAAAGTATTTGTTTAAATTTGTTTTTTTTAATCAAGTAGCTCTCTTAATTTAATTAGATTTTGTTTTAAATCTATAATTTTTTTTAATGTTTTTGGCCGTAATTTTGCATTTTGATCGTGATTTTTCTGGGTTTTTGAACTATAATAGTTGACATTTTGCTTATTGAATTTAGTGTTTTGTGAGTCTTGATGGTCTTGAGAGCCAAAGGCTATTTGTGTTACAATTGTTTTTTGTTTGTTGAGATTATTGTAATCTTGGTTTTTTATGTTAGTTTTTTGTGAGGCAATTATATTGTTATTTGTGTCTGAATTTAAATTTAAGTCTATTAGTTGTTTTTTTGCGCCGGCTATTGTAAATTTTTGATCATATAAAAGAGTTTTTATTTGTTGAAACGTTTCAAAGTCTTTTTCTTCATAAAATCTTTGACCTCCGTTTGATCGGCCTGAATTTAGTGCAAATTCTTTTTCCCAGAACCTAATTACGAATTTATCTATTTTTAGTTTTTGTGCTAAGTCGCCTATTCTAAACTTTCTTTTTTGCATTTGCATTGCTTTTACCTTTTTTTATAATACGCTTTTATAATACGCTTTTATAATACTATTTATAATACTTTCTCATAAATATATTTTATATTATTTTTATATATAAACAGTAAAAATATGTAAACAATCTTTAAAATATGTATTTGGTTATGGCATTATTTCGATTTATTTGTTATCATTCATAAATGTTTATTTATGTTTTTAATAGTTTTGTTGTTGTTTAGTTTAAATATAGTTTTTTTTCGAGGATAAAATCAAATGAAATTTAAAGATATGCTTTTACCTATATCTCTGGCTTTGTTAACTACTTGGGGTATTCAGTATTGGTTTTTTGGAGATAAGCGCTCTGTTTCTCAAGGCAGCCCAACAGAATTTGTTGCTCCAAAATCAAAAATTGAAATGCGGCCTTTAAATAAGGAAATAGATTTTATAGATCAAAATAGAATTTCGCCAGAAATATTAACAGAAGTTGATACAGACTTGGCAAAGTATACTTTTTCAAGTGACGGTGCTTCTTTAGAGCGATTAGAGTATAAAGGAAATACTGTTAAGCAGTTAGCTGGGTTGGGATCAATTTTTCCTGTTGCAGACACTGAGCGAGAAAATAAGTTTTTATTGTTAGCATTTGACGAAAAAACACCATATTATTACAGTTTTATTAGCAGAAAAGATAACCCAGAATCTATAGAATTGGCTTATAAATATGAATCAAATGATAGTGATTTTATAGTAAAAAAGACATTTATAGTTTATAAAAATCAGTACAAATTAGATCTTAGAGTTGAAGTTGAGCCAAAAGATGGGATTCAAAAAAATGTTGAAACAAGATTATTCTTCTCTTCACCATTAATGGTTTCGCTTGGGAAGGAAGACGTCATATCTTCGGTTTTATTTGATAATAAAGATAAGTTTAAGAAAACGGCATTAGGTTTATTAAATGATGCTATTGGAAATTATAATCCAAAATTATTTGGAACAGATAGTAAGTATTTTGTGCATTCTATGGTTGGAGATAAAGATGGGTATGCTCAAAGGGCATATTATAAAATTGTTGATGGTACAAAGTTGGTATCTATTTTAGAGGGTCCAAGTTCCAGTCAAGTGCAATCTTATAGAATTGAGTTTTATTTCGGGCCAAAAGAAGAAGGCGCTTTAGCAGCTGTCGATGTTAGATTAGAAAAAACATTGGATTATTCTGGTTTATTTTCTATTATTTCAAAATTTCTTTTAATGGTTTTAAAGTTTTTAAATAATTATTTAAAAAACTATGGATTAGCTATTTTGGTATTAACTTTAATTATTAGATTATTATTGATGCCATTTTCTATTCAAGCTGATTCTGGAATGAAAAAAAGAACGGAATTTCAAAAAAAATTAGATTATATACAAAAAAAATACGCACAAGACAAAGAGACTCTTGCTAGGGAGCGCGCAGAGCTTATAAAGAAGCATGGAATGCCCGGTCTTAGTGGTTGTTTGCCTTTATTGTTGCAAATACCCGTATTTATAGCATTAAGCAATTTGTTAAGAAGTTCTATAGAAATGTATCATGCGCCTTTTGCGCTTTGGATAACAGATTTGTCTGCTAAAGATCCATATTATATTTTGCCTGTATTGCTTTCAGGTGCAATGTTAGCACAAGCATTTACTGTTGAGCCAAAACAAAGATTTATTATGATTGCTTCTGCCTTGGTTGTGGGGCCGTTGTTTGCGTCTTTCCCTGCGGGTCTTTCATTATATATATTTGCCAGTGTAGGACTTGGTGTATTGCAAACATTTTTGGTTAAGAAATTTAAAACTGCGTAAATAATAATTAGTTAATTTATGTAGCCTGCTTTTGTGGGCTACATAAGAAATTTTTTGTAGCTGTTAGTAAAGAATATAGTAAGTGATTATGTTAGAAAATATACCATCTTTAAACAATCTTCTGAAAAGTCTTCAACAAGTGCCATACTTGGCTTCTAAAAATTTAAATAGGGTGGCAACTTATTTTTTGGATATGGATGAAAAGCAGTTGCAGAAGTTTTGTGATGTTCTGGTTTCATCTAAAAATAATGTTCTTAGGTGTGAAAAGTGTTTTTCTTGGTATGAGCGTGGAAGTAATTGTATTTTTTGTTCAGATAATAGGCGTGATCAGTCTATTGTTTGTGTAGTAGAAACATGGCAGGAGTTGCTCACAATAGAGAGAACAGGCGGATATATTGGCGTTTATCATGTTCTTTGTGGCGTTATTTGTCCATTAGAGGGTATTGGGCCAGATGATTTAACAATTGAGCCACTTGTTAGCAGGATTGATTTAGGAGTTAAAGAAATAATTCTTGCGACAAATCAGACGCCAGAAGGTGAAGCTACAGCTGCTTATATTTCTAAAAAATTAAAGATTAAAAATATTAAGGTATCTTGCTTGGCAAGAGGTATTCCTGTTGGCTCTTCACTAGAGTTTATGGATAGGTTGACTGTTTATAAGGCAATTTCTGAAAGACGACCCTTTTAAATTTTTGCCATAAAATATAAATTTTTATTTTTTATGTATTATAATGGTTTTTTGTATAAAATAATAAGTAATTTATAAAATTAAAATTGTGAGTGTCTTGAAGCTCTAGATAATATATATTTTAATAATTGTTATAAATTTTAAGGTCTAAAAATGCTTTTCGCTGGTATTACTGATGCTGTTGTTCAAGATTATCAAACTTGTCAAAAAAGAAGAGAGCTTTTAGTTGAGCATGTTAGAAAAGATAATAGAGAGCCAGATAGGGGTTTGATTTTATTATTTGAAAATTTTGAAGTAGAAAACATTAAATTTAACTTTGAGAGTAATTTTAGATATTTTTCTGAAATTGAAGGTGAATCTGCTTGTGTTATTGCTATTAGTTTTTTTGAAGGTTCTTGCAAGTATAGTTTATATGTTCCAAATTGCATGAAGTATAGAAAACTTTATCGTGGGCATTTTGTAGAGCCAAATATAGAGAATGCAAAAAAATTAAAATTTGATGAAATTAGTTTTTTAGGTAATAAAGAAATTGATCATGATTATTTGGGTAAGTATTTTGAGTGTAGTGATTATGAAAATTTGTTGAATTTGATTAGCGAAAATATAAAATTGGGTGCAAAAATTTATACTTTAAGTCCAAATGATAGACTTAGTTATTATGATTCTAGATTTGCGATAGATAGAATCATAAATTTTTTGCCAGATATAACTAAAGATTATATTATTGATATAACTGAAATTGTAGCAAGAATGCGCAGGAAAAAAGATAGTATTGAGGTGAAAAAAATTTCTAAAGCTTTGGAGTTAACGGCTTGTGGGCATGCGAAGATGGCAAGATTTATTTATAATAGATGGTTAAAAGAAAAAGATAAGCGGGTTAAATTAGAAAAAAAAGAAGGTATAAAGAGTGTTAATAGTAAATGGCTTTCAGAGCGTGAGATACAGGCTGAGGGTGAGAGGGTGTTTGTTAGAGGTGGTGGAGAGCCGGCATATGAGTCGGTTGTCGCTGGTTGTAGGGATGCAGAGACATTACATTATCATGATAATTCTAAATATGTTGAAGATCAAGTTATTGTAGATATGGGGGCAAGGCTTGATGGGTATTGTTCAGATATAACTAGGACTTATCCTGCTTTTGGGGAATTTACAGAAAAACAAAAAGAGCTTTATAGTATTCTTTTGGGGGCACAAGAATGTGTTGTTAAGGTTGCAAGGCCAGGATTTTGGTTGACAGGAACGAAAGACTTAGCAAAAAATCTTACAAGTTTTGCAAAATCATATTTAAATAAAAATGGTGGATTGGATAAGTATATGCCTCACTCGATTGGTCATCATATAGGATTAGATATTCATGATGGAATTTTTTATGGACAGCTAGAAGTCGGAAATGTTTTTACTATAGAGCCAGGAATTTATGGTGTTCCTTATGTTGATGAGGATGGTTTTCAGCACTATTTTTCAGCAAGAATAGAAGATAACTATCTAGTCGAAGAAGACGGGGTAAGGTGTTTAAGTGATTTTATTCCTAAGAAGCCAGAAGCTATTTGTAAGTTTATGAAAGATGGTTTAACTTTAAATTAATAAAGCTTATATTATTTAATTATTTAAAATTTTTAGGGTAAAAAGATGTTTTTTAGTGATCTTGTTGAATCTAGTTATTCTGTTTACAAAGAGAGAAGAGAATCGCTTGTTAAAGAAGTAATAAAAGAAAATAATGTTAAAAATGGCTTGATTTTATTCTTCGGTGACTTTGAAAAAGGTGAAAGTATTTCTTTTGAGCAAGAGAGTACGGTTTATTATTTTTCTGGATTAAAAGAACCTGGATTGGTTTTGGCGATTGAGTTTAATGATGAAGGTTCTAAGTCGATTATACTTATACCAAATATGGTTGAGGACAGAAAAAAATGGTTTGGAGATGCTATAGAGGCAAATGAAAAAGATGCAGCCATTTTTTATATAGATAAAATTGATTTTTTGGGTGATAAGCTAAGTGGTGCAACTTTTGATAGATATTTTGATAAGCAAGTTTATGAAAATATTTTAAATATAATTTCTGTGGCTGTAAAAAATGGTGCTAAGATTTTTGCGCAAAAAAATAATGTACGTAGCTCAGATCAAAGATTTATATTAGATAGAATTGGACAGTTTTTGCCAGAAATTTCTTCTTTAGAAGGTAATATTATTGATATATATGGTATAGTTTCTAAAATGCGAAGAAAGAAAGATTTGTTTGAGATAGGTAAAATTTCAGAAGCTATTAATCTAACAGCTGTTGCCCATGAATCTGGGGCTAGAATTATATCAGAGGATGGTACAGAGTGTGAAGTTCAGGCTGCAGTAGAGTTTGTTTTTACGGCAGCGGGTGCAAAAAGGGCTTATTGTACAATTGTGGCATGTGGTAGAAATGCAATAGCTTTGCATTATAATGATAATAGTGACGATCTTAGTGCGGGTGATTTGGTAGTTATTGATGCTGGAGCGAAGGTTGATGGTTATTGTGCAGATATAACAAGAACTTATCCAGTATCTGGTAGTTTTACTAAGAGACAAGAAGAATTATATAATATTGTTTTAGAGGCGCAAAAATATATTGCGAGCATAGCAAAACCTGGATATTATTTGAAAAATTATGATTATCCAGAAAAGTGTTTGACTAGTTTGACTAAAGAATTTTTTAAAAAATATGGATTAGAAAAGTATTTTATTCATGGTATAGGGCACTTTCTTGGTCTAGATGTACATGATATTGGGGGCTTAAAGTCGCCGATACAAGAAGGTGATGTTATTACTATAGAGCCTGGGCTTTATATACCAGAAGAATCTATTGGAATACGTATAGAAGATAATTATTGGATTACTGGTAATAAGGCAATTTGTTTAAGTGATATGATCCCTAAAGAGCCAGCAGAAATTTGTGAATTTATGAAAAATGGATTAAGCCAAGATCAGGAATAAAATACATGAACATATATTTAAGTTATAAAGTTTAAATTATGTAAAGCTTTATAAGCTTGTATGCTATAGGTTTTTTATGTGTTAATTTTTTAATATAATTATGTGAATCAGGAAATTAGAAATCTTTGAAAGAATGTTGTAGGCTCTCCTTATGACAAAATTTTATTAAAAAATTTAGGAGAGCCCATGAAAGACGTAACAGAAATTTATTGTTTTACTGATAACAT
>Ga0209417_1000657_pt1 | contig 75982 bp, 63 predicted proteins | sample RifGroF2_FD_184002 | JGI IMG/M metagenome (GOLD analysis project Ga0209417, IMG submission 184002) | Groundwater microbial communities from Rifle, Colorado, USA - Groundwater F2 (SPAdes) (version 2) | ecosystem: Environmental > Aquatic > Deep subsurface > Groundwater | place: Rifle, Colorado... | reverse complement strand
GTTCTGTCCGTTGCTCTCCACCCCGCCTCTTGGCGACGCAGTTACTTCCAGTTCTCATCGGGTTATGGCCCCCAATGGCCGGGCTCTCTCATCCCGGAGGGGTTCGCACCTCCACAGCGCACGAGGGACGGCGGCCTCGCCGTCCACGGGACCGATCGGGGATGGAATATTGAATCTTGAATCCAACCGCGGTTTCCTCTAACGTCCTGCGCTCATGGCAAGATGGATTTACTAACAAAGGAGAACCAGCATGTCGGAAATTATTGATGTATCAGCACGTGAGATTTTGGATTCCCGCGGGAACCCGACCGTGGAAGTGGATGTTACGCTCGCGTCCGGAATTGTCGGCCGCGCGGCAGTTCCCTCAGGCGCCTCGACAGGCGAGCACGAAGCCATCGAAATGCGCGACGGCGACAAGAAGCGCTACGGCGGCAAGGGCGTCCTGAAGGCGGTCAAGAACGTCAACGAGAAGATTCTTCCCGAAGTTGTCGGATTCGACTCTTTGGATCAGGCGGGCGTGGATCGTTTCCTGATTGCATTGGACGGCACCGAGAACAAGAGCAAGCTGGGCGCGAATGCGATGCTGGGCGTTTCCATGGCGGTGGCTCATGCCGCGGCCCAATACGTCGGCCTGCCCCTCTTCCGCTACATCGGCGGCGCAAATGCCAAGGTGTTGCCCGTTCCGATGATGAACGTGCTCAACGGCGGCGCGCACTCCGACGCCCCCGTGGATGTGCAGGAATTCATGATCTGCCCCAAGGGCGCCCCCAGCTTCTCCGAAGCGATTCGCATGGGCGCGGAAACGTTCCATGCCTTGAAGAGCGTTCTGAAAAAGCAGGGCCTGAGCACCGCGGTCGGCGACGAAGGCGGCTTTGCCCCCAACCTGGCGAGCAACGTGGCCGCCCTGGATGCGATCATGGAAGCCATCGCCCTGGCGGGTTATAAGGCCGGCAAAGACATCTTCATCTGCCTCGATCCCGCCGCCAGCGAATTCTACGACAAGCAGAAAAAACGCTATATCTTCAAGAAGAGCGACAAGTCGTCGAAAACCGCGGCGCAAATGGTCGATTTCTGGGCCGACTGGGTCAAGAACTATCCGATCATCAGCATCGAAGACGGCATGGCGGAAGGCGACTGGGACGGCTGGAAATTGATGACCGAACGCCTGGGCGACAAGATTCAACTCGTCGGCGACGATCTGTTCGTCACGAACACCAAGTTCCTCAAGAAGGGCATCGACTTGGGCGTGGCCAACTCGATCCTGATCAAGGTCAATCAGATCGGCACCTTGACCGAAACGCTCGACGCCATCGAAATGGCGAAGCGCGCCGGCTATACGTCTGTGATCAGTCATCGTTCCGGTGAAACGGAAGATGCGACCATCGCGGACATCGCCGTGGCCACGAACGCCGGACAAATCAAGACCGGATCGCTCAGCCGCACCGACCGCATCTGCAAGTACAACCAGTTGCTCCGCATCGAGGAGTTGCTGGGCGATACCGCGCAGTACGGAATCTAAGCGGTTCCAGCGCGAAGAATGAAAAAGCCCGGGTGAAAGCCCGGGCTTTTTTCTTTGGAAAGAACGCCGACTCGCAGAGTCGGCCTACAACAAAATACCCAGTGCACTCATTCTGTAGGCCGGTTCTGTGAACCGGCGTTTGCCGGCAAAAAAAACGTGAACAGAGATCCTGGAGGAATCCCATCACTCCAATACTCCACCACCCCATTTCTTCTTCCCCCGCCTCAGATCCGTTCCGGCGTTTCGATGCCGAGCAGGTTCAAGCCCATGCGCAAGGTTTTCGCCACCAGGGCGCACAATCGAACCCGGCTTTCCCGGACGCCTTCCTCGGCTTTGAGGAACGGCACGGTCTGATAAAACGAACTGTAAACCTGCGCGAGGTCGTACAAATAATCCGCCAGATAATTCGGTCGATAGGCGGCGGCCGCCTGGGCTACGGAATCGCCAAAGCGAACGAGCCGAATGGCGAGCTTGCGCTCCACCGGTTCCGTGAGTCGGATGGGATACGCGGAGGGATCCTTCCCGGGAAAACGCTCGCGATACTTGTCCTGAACACTGGCGATCCGGGCATAGGCATATTGAAGATACGGCGCCGAATTACCGTCCAAGGCCAGAGCTTTTTCCCATGTGAAGGTGATCATGCTCTGTGGATTTTGGCTTAAATCTGCGTACTTAATGGCCCCGATCCCCACCGCGCGCGCGACTTCCTTTTGCTGCTCGGGGCTCATCTCCGGGCTGGTCTCCTTGACGATGGCCAGTGCGCGGGCTTCGGCTTCGTCCAACAAGCGCTCCAGCTTGATCACGTTTCCCTGCCGCGTGGAAAACGTTCCTTCCGGCAAGCGCATCAGGCCAAACCAGACATGCTCCAGCCTCACCGTTACGCCCATCCGGCGGCAGATGGCGAACACTTGACGAAAATGCAATTGCTGCCGCTCGTCGGTAACGTAGACGATGCTCTCGGGATTGAATTCCTCCACCCGGCTGAGCACCGTGGCCAGATCGGTCGCCGCATAATTAAAGCCCCCGTCGCTTTTTCGAACAATGCTCAAGGGCAGTTTTTCTTCTTCAAGCCGGACGACCAAAGCCCCTTCGCTTTCTTCGGCAATCGTCCGATCGATCAGCCCCTGGATGACGCCCGCCAACCGGCCGTTGTAAAAACTCTCGCCCCGCTCCAAATCGAAACGGACGCCCAACCGCCCATAGATTTTATCAAACTCCAATTTGCTCAGCTCGATAAACTTGTTCCACAATGCGAGATTCTCCGGATCGCCGGCCTGTAATTTGACGAGTTCCGTGCGGGCCTGGTTGAGCCAGGCTTCATCCTTCTGGGATTGCTCGTAGCTTTCCCGGTAAACCCGCTCCAGCTCCTCGATCGGCGAGGTCTTCAACGCCTCGGCGTTCACAAAATTCCGATACCCCATGATCATGATGCCGAACTGCGTGCCCCAATCGCCGAAGTGATTGTCGGCGATTACCCGATATCCCAGCAAACGGTGCAGGCGGTCGATCGCGTTGCCGATGACGGTGGACCGGATATGGCCAATATGCATCGGTTTGGCAATGTTCGGGCTCGAGTAATCCATGATGACCGTACGCCCGACGCCCGGACTCGACACCCCCATCCGCTCGTCTTTTTGCAGACCTTCGACATACTGGGCCAACCATTCCGCCTTCAGGTAGAAATTCAGAAATCCCGCGCCGGCCACTTCCAAGCGCTCCACGCAGTCGGGCTTGGCAACGCCGTCGACCACCGCCTGGGCAATATCGCGCGGCTTCATTTTCAAGAGGCGGGCCAAACCCATGGCCGCGTTGCACTGATAATCCCCGAACTGTTCGTCGGCGGTGGGAACCACATCCAGCTTCACCTGCGACAAATCCGCGGCAGGATATACTTGTTGGAAAGCGGCGGACATCCAAGTCGACAATTCATTCACGACAGTCATCATTTCATTATCCATTCTTAAACTGATCGGGCACGCCGCAACGCCATGCTGGGCGGCCCTGCTTCACCCAATAGAGATCCACCTTAACCTTAAGAAATCCTTATGCAAATCTGAAAATTTATTAATATTATATATCTTGCAATCCAAATTGAGATGTGTAAAGTGCGACCCAATGCAGTCTTCATGCATTAGGGTAGATGGTGAAAGTAGTGGAGGAATTATGGCTAAGAAGAAGATAGAAGAACCCAAAGCTAAAATTGAAAAGAAGGTCGTGAAGACCAAGGCTCCTGTTGCACCTGTTGCAGTTGCCGCACCTGTCGTTAAGAAGGTGATCATCAAGAAGGTCGAAAAAGCCGAAAGCAAGCTGGTCACTCCGGAAGAACGGCAAAAAATGATCGAACAAGCCGCCTATTTTCGCGCTGAAAAGCTTGGCTGGCAGGTCGATCCTCACGCCAACTGGGTGGCGGCCGAAGCTGAAGTCGACGCCATCTTGGCGAAAAGATAATCGACAAAGATCGGTTGAATAAAGAAGGCCGGGCTTTGTCCGGTCTTTTTTATTTAGTCGCGTGGGTTATCCAGCAGATCCAAGACCCAACGATCATAATCGGTTCACGTCTTTAAATCCAAACCAAAGAATGAACTGATATGTTTAACCGCGTGCGCGGCATGGCCGCTACGCGGCATGTGGTGTTGGCCGCCCTATCACAGCTCATAGACTGCAACTTTAGGACAAAGGAGTTGCCATCCATTTGAGATCTTATCAATTCGGCGGGCCATAAATGGCTTTCCCAGCGCAGCCATTCGCATGATGGCCTCTTTTGGACGGCGAGGCCGCCGTCCCTCCCGTCAAAATTTCCTGTTGCCAACATGCGGATTTTGATATGAATTCACCGGCCTGGGGGCAGGCCGGCTCCAAAAGAGTTCCTAGGCTTTGGAAAAGGGAGGCTAATTTTTCCAAGGGTTGGAAGATTTTTAGCGGGATTTTCCCGCGTGCGGCCGCGTTGCCGCGGCCTACGCGGCTCACGCGGCAAGGATTGGAAAACTTTTTATTGGTCATCATTTGGGATGGTCTTGACGCATCGCCGAACGGGGGTTCGGCTCCTACAGAAGAGGAAAAGCTTCGCGAAACGCAGCCCTTCCAACACGACCGACCTGGGAGCTATGCCGTTCGAAGAAAAGATAAAGAAAGTTTCCAACGAATAGGAAGCGCAACGAATGGGGGGATGAAAAAATCATGCTCTTTTCCCTGATCGGCGCTCTGGCAACCACACGAGCAAAATCTTTCTTCATTCGTTGCGCCTCTTCATTCGTTGGAAATCCTCTTCTCTGTTTAGAATTCGGGGCGGACCACGGTAACTTCTGGCTGGCCGCCTTGCTCGCTTTCCGGCAAGCCGGACAAGAACCATGCCGCTGTCGAGATCTAGCCCGCGGATCGGGATGATACAATGAACTGCAAATCGCGCACTTTTGCCGTCGTTTCCGCTTCATCCCCCGGGAGTGTCCAACCCCGCCGAGCCTGCAACCCTGAACCGTTCCCGCCCCAATGAATTAACCGGCGGAAGAAGATGGAAGAAGAGGTTTAAATGGAAACAGGGGGGAAGAAAATCAAGCCAACCCCTGCCCATTTTCAAACCGGGGGGTTTCGCCTAATTTCATTTCGGCGCTGACACGCAGCATTGCGGGCAGGGAGTGAACGCCCTACCCACGGAAAAAAAAGGGACGGCCTACCGATTATTTCAGCCCCATAGCCAGGCGGTAAAACCAGGTGGCCAGCAGAGCCGCGGCCAACAACGCCCATAAAGCTGCGCGAATGGCTCGCGGAGGTTTTAAGAGACGGCCTTTCTTTAAGACCACGCCGCCCAGGAGGGCCGCGCAGTTCCACGCGAACACGAGGGCCGTGAGGAGATAGAGAACCGATGCCCACGGGTGTCCGGAAAACGCCTCCACATAACGGCCCTGCGCCATATCCATGAAAGCCCGGGTCGATCCGCAAAATGGACAGGGATACCCAGTCCATTGGAGGAAGGTGCAAGTTGGAATCGGCATCCGGTCCAGCGGCGCAAATATCGCCAGCAGCAGCAAGATTCCCGTCACAAGCGCGGCCGGAAAATGAGCGCCCACGGAATCCCAGAGGGACCGTGGGCGCTCCACATGCAACAACCAACCGCTTGATGCTTTCATGGTTCGCTGGTCTTGCACCAAGCTGTCACAGATTAGAAATTACCCGATATTTTGCGGCGGTTCCGAGGCCGAAGGCGGCTCGGGATAAATCGTGGTCGTATCCGAAACGGGTTGGCTGAACACATCGCGATAAGCCACGGCGAGAATGCAGGTATAGATCGGCAAGGTCACCACCGCCCCAATGCCGCAGGCAATCGCCCCGATGGACCCAATCAGCGAAGCCACGATCCAAAGCCCGAGGAACGGCCAGAAATTCTGCTTAACCATGTTGAAGCTTTCCATGGACGCCATCCAGAAATCCATTTTCTTTTCAACAATCAGGAAAATCGAAAACATCAAGGCGGTATGCAATGCATAAACAAAGAACATGCCGACAATCTGGCCAATGCAAGGCACTAAATTGAGAATGACAAATCCGATAATGGAAACCACCAGCCAGACCATCACGAACAAAAACGACTGGGCGAAAACTTCAAACCCCTTGAACAAATCCCCGATTTCCGGTTTGGGCTCCGTCTTGTCCAGAAATCGAAGAGTGATAAGGGCCAAGCCGGCCAACATGGGGCCGGCCAGTATCATCAGGGTGGCGAAGCTTAGAACATATGCGATTAATGTCGCTAGAATTAAGGTAGCAATGTTGTTCTTGTACAGATCGAACCCCTGTTGAATCCAATCTCCGAATTTAACTTCGATTTTAGCCATGACGATCTCCTCGTTGTGAACCTTCTTGTACGCTGTTTTGTTATAAATATAACGGCATAAGTCAAAAATACAATGTCTTTTACCTGACCCGAAGCGTCCGGGGTGCAGGCGGGCGTAACGCGGCTTCCGGCCCAGCAGAGCCCGTTTTCGCTCGCCTGCGCATCGCTACGCGAAGCGTTGCGGGCAGGGAGAAGCCGGGCCGCCTGTTGTTTCATCCGAATGGTTTCATCCGACACGCCTCCACCACTTGGCGAAAGCCGGTGGGACCCCGAAAGCCCTGGACGCGGATTTTCGCGTCGTCCAAATGCGCGTCCGGCGGGCGCTGGGCGCGGCGAGGAACTATGGTTTGCGAGGGCTGGATGTGATCGGCTGATTTCCCGAGGATTCCGGCGATTTCGCGGGTTATCGAATAGCGGGTGCCGCGAAGGTCGCCGCTGAAGTGCCAGACGCCTTCCGCCTCCTGCTCCAACAAAAAGCGGAGAGCCTCCGCCACATCGCGGGTCCAGGTAGGATACCGCACGAGCACATCGTCGAGTTCCACGGGGACGCCGGAAAGGATGGCCTCTACGGCCTGCCCCAGAAATCCCTTGGGACGCCCTTTCCCTTCCGCGCCGACCAGCAACGGAACGCGAAGAATTAACTTTCGCTTCCTTCCGGCCAGCAGCTCTTCCGCTTCAACCTTGGTTTGACCGTATAGGTTGATCGGGCTACAGGGGCTTTCTTCACGATACGGCGGATTACGGCCATCGAAAACATAATCGGAACTGATGAATACGATCATGGAGGAGGCCGGCAAAACCTCGTTCATGACCTGAACCGGACGCACGTTCAGCCGGCGAGCTTCTTCCGGCTGAGCGTCGCAGAAGTCGGGGTCGCGATACGCCGCGCAATGAATGACGACCTCCGGGCGAACTTCCTTCAGGAGCCCGGACAGGAATTGCTCATCCCGAATATCGCCGGCCTGCAAGCCTTCCAACAGGTTTCGATAACCCAAGCCCAACACCTGTCCCATGAGCTGAAGCTGGGGCAGAATCTCCGATCCCAGCGCACCGCTGGCGCCTGTGATCATGATTCGTTTCATAAGTCCCTTTCATTGCCAGTGGAATATCGCTCAACTAAATGTATACTCTGAGCATTGCTTTTTTCGCAGCAAAGACTAAAATGTCTCACTTTTGATATCAATACCGGAGATTCGCGTTAAATATGAAAATAACCGTTGTTGGAACCGGATACGTCGGCTTGGTGACCGGCACCTGCTTTGCGGAGATCGGCCATGAAGTGCTCTGCGTAGACATCGACGAGCGCAAAATCAATATGCTGCGCAAGCTTCAGATGCCCATTTACGAGCCGGGTCTCGAGGATCTGGTTAAAAAGAATGTCGCAGCCAAGCGCCTGAATTTTTCGACCTCCGTCAAGGAAGGCACGGAATTTGCCGAAGTCATCTTCATTGCGGTAGGCACTCCCCCCGGCGCCCGGGGCGAAGCCAACCTGTCCTATGTGGAACAGGTCGGACGTAAAGTGGCCGAATACATGACCTCCTACCGTTTGCTGGTCGAGAAGAGCACGGTGCCCGCCAATACGGGCGGCGAATTGAAGCGGGCGGTCACGAAATATCTGCGCGCGGACATCGATTTCGATGTGGCCTCCAATCCTGAATTTCTGCGGGAAGGCTCGGCGATCGAAGATGCCTTCAGCCCCGACCGCATCGTCGTGGGCGTGGAAAGCGAACGGGCCTCCAAGTTGCTGCGGGAAATTTACGATCCGGTCATCAAGAAAAGCGGTTGCGCGTTCCTTGAAATGAGCGTCACCAGCGCGGAACTGACCAAGCACGCCTCCAACTCGTTCCTGGCCATGAAAATATCTTACATCAATGCCGTCAGCCGCATTTGCGAGCTGGCCGGCGCGGATGTCGAGGAAGTGGCCCGCGGCATGGGCTTGGACAAACGGATCGGTCCCCGCTTCCTTAATGCCGGCATCGGATTCGGCGGCTCCTGCTTCCCGAAGGATGTGGATGCCTTCGTCCACCTGGCCGACCGGCTGGGATACAACTTTGAGCTGCTGAAGGAAGTCCAGCACATCAACAAGACGCAACGAGAACTCTTGATGAAGAAAATCCAGCACGAACTCTGGGTTGTGCAGGACAAGACGGTGGCCATTTTCGGTTTGGCCTTCAAACCGGAAACCGACGACATCCGCGAAGCGCCGTCCCTCTATGTGGTTTCGCAACTGCTCGAATCCAAAGCCAAACTCAAGCTTTGGGATCCGGTCGCGGAGAGTAATTTCAAGGAGCAGTATCCGCAGTTGGAATATCATCCCGACCTGCTGGACTGCGCCAAAGGCGCCGACTTGTTGTTGATTTTGACCGAGTGGCCGCAGGTTAAAGCCCTGGATCTCATCAAACTCCGCGACGTCATGGCTTGCCCGGTGATCATCGATGGCCGAAATGTCTTCGATCCCGAGAAGATGAGGAAGCTCGGCTTCACGTATCATTCCATAGGCCGGAAATAACAAGTTTTTATTGACGCTTTAAGCAGTGTAGCGAGGTATGAAATAGTTAAAGCTTCGATTTGACATCGAGGTCGTGTTCCACTAGCGTTTCTTGCCTAAATTGTGCTCGATAAAGCTGTACCACAGCCAGAAATCGGAAGGAGAGTGATTTAGTAACGTGTCAGAAGTAAAAATTCGAAAAGGCGAATCCGTAGACAAGGCTCTTCGTCGCCTGAAAAAGAAATTGGATCGGGAAGGAATTATGCGGGAAATCCGTGCTCATCGGCATTATGAAAAGCCGAGCGAAAAACGGCGACGGAAGTCCGCGCGTGCACGCATGCGCAGTTTCTAGCATAAATCATCCTGAACCGGCACGATCTCTCCTTGGAGGCATCTGGGTCGGGGATTGTTTATGGAAGGGCCAATTTTTAACCGAATTGGCCCTTCTCATTAGGGGATAGGGAGTGTTGGAATAAGGGATAACCGAGAAGGGGCTGAGCGGAAACGCAGCTTGTACAGCCCCCTGCTCCACGTTCCTACATTCCAGCGCTCCTGTCCATAATATGAAGACAGATCGATCAGCACTATGATGTTTTCTCTCACAACGCGATGGAACGCCGGCCGGCATACCCGGGGCGAGGACATGATCCAGGAAATCCTGGAGATGGGCTTCGACGCCGTCGAATTGGGTTATGACTTGCGCGTGGACTTGGCGCCCGGCGTACTGGACATGATCAAGCGAGGCGCCGTCCGCGTCAGCAGTCTTCACAATTTTTGTCCAATGCCTGTCGGCGCCGTGCATGGGCATCCGGAGTTGTTTACGCCGGCCGATACCGATTCGCGCATGCGGGACAGCGCGATTCTGCATACCACCCGCACCCTCCGCTTTGCGGCCGAAACGGGCGCCGGCGTCGTCATCATTCATGCCGGCAACGTCTCGATGGATTCCATCGGACGCCAACTCCGGGCGCTTTGCGAGGAAGGGCAACAGTTCACCGAACTGTACGAGAAGACCAAGCTGAAGTTGCAGGTGCAGCGCGAGAAAAAAGCCCAGAAGCAATTGGACTATCTGGCCCAGAGCATTGAAAAACTTCTCCCGGTGTGCGAAGAACTTAAAGTGCGGCTGGCCATTGAAAACCTGCCCTCGTGGGAATCGATTCCCACCGAAATCGAAATGGAAAGTCTTTTCACCCGCTTCAACAGCCCCTATCTGGCTCATTGGCATGACATCGGCCATGGCCGCATCCGGGAGAACCTCGGGTTCATCAATCACGAGCGCTGGCTTGAACGGCTCCAACCGTACCTGGCGGGATTTCATATTCACGATGTCCAGCCGCCGGCTCGGGACCATCTCATGCCCGGACAAGGTCAAATCGATTTTTCACGCTTCAAACGCTTCACGGATCCCGGCCTCGTCAATGTGATCGAACCGACGCCGCAAACGACGCGCGAGGCGGTGCAGAACGGCCTGCGCACGATTAAACAAATTTGGAATCCATAATCAGGAGGAAATACATCAGCATGAAAGCACTCATCACCGGCATCACAGGACAGGACGGTTCGTACCTGGCAGACTTTTTATTGGAAAAAGGCTACGAAGTTTACGGCATGGTTCGCCGTTCCAGCACCGAAACCTTTGAACGAATTGCCCACATCAAGGATCGTCTCAACCTGCGCCAGGCGGATCTGCTGGACCAACTTTCCCTGATCAAACTGCTGGAAGAAGTGCAGCCGGACGAAATCTACAACTTGGCCGCCATGTCCTTTGTGCCCACCTCCTGGAATCAACCCATGCTGACCGGCGAATATACCGCCATCGGCGTAACGCGCCTCCTGGAAGCCGTGCGGCTGATCTGTCCCAAGGCCCGTTTTTATCAGGCCTCCAGCAGCGAAATGTTTGGCAAGGTCCGGGAAGTGCCGCAAGTAGAGACCACTCCGTTCCATCCTCGCAGTCCCTATGGCGTGGCAAAAGCTTATGGGCATTACATCACCGTCAACTACCGCGAAAGCTACGGCCTGTTTGCCCTGTCCGGCATCTTGTTCAACCATGAAAGCCCGCGCCGCGGCAAAGAGTTCGTCACTCGCAAGATCAGCGACGCCGTCGCCCAGATTAAATTGGGCTTTGCGAAGGAACTGCGCATGGGCAACGTGGACGCCCAGCGCGACTGGGGCTTTGCCGGCGACTACATCCGCGCCATGTGGATGATGCTCCAAATGGAGGAGCCGGACGATTTCGTCATTTCCACGGGCGTCAGTCATTCCGTCAAAGAATTCCTGGAAGCGGCCTTTTCGCACGTCGGCCTGCATTGGCAGGATTACGTCGTGGAAGATCCGTCCCTGTTCCGTCCGGCGGAAGTGGATCATTTGCTCGGCAGTTCCGCTAAGGCGGAGCGCGTACTGGGTTGGAAGCCTCACGTCGATTTCAAAGGACTGGTCCGGATGATGGTCGATGCGGACATGGAGCGTTGGAAACAGGTCAAGAAATAACCGCCATGCGGATACTCGTCACAGGGGCCATGGGTTTTGTGGGCCGTTGCGCAACGGCCCGCTTCCGGGAGCAGGGACATGAGGTGGTCGGCATGGACCTGCCCTCCAGCATTCCGCCCGGCGCCGGCAGCGTATTCGGCGCCGACCTGCGCCAGCCCCGTGAACTGCAGGACCTGGTCGAACGAGTCCAGCCGGATGCCTGCCTGCATCTGGGCGGCATTGCCTTTGTTCCCATGGGCTGGACCGATCCGAATCTGGTCTTCTCGGTCAACCTGACCGGCAGCGTAAACCTGCTCGAAGCCATTCGTCACAAGGCGCCCAAGACGCGCGTGCTGCTGGTCTCGTCGGCCGAAGTATACGGCAAGGCCAAGGGCGCCGGCGTACTGGCGATGGAAGAAGATTCACTGCATCCCGAAAACCTGTACGCGGTTTCGAAGATGAGCGCCGACCTGACGGCCCTGCTCTATGCCCGCCGCTACGGACTCTCCATCATGACCGCCCGCCCGATCAACCATATCGGTCCCGGACAATCCCCTTCTTTTGTGGTCTCCGCCTTTGCCGCTCAGTTGGCCGACATCGCCCTGGAGCGAAAAGAACCGGTCATGGAAGTCGGAAACTTAAATGCCCAACGCGATTTCACCGACGTACGGGACGTCTGCCGGGCCTACCAATTGCTGCTGGAAAAAGGCCATCCAGGCGAAGCCTACAACATTGCCACCGGCACGCCGGTACCCATCGGCAGTATGCTGGACATGCTCAGTGAAGTAGCCGGCGTGAAGCCCCAACTGAAAATTTCCACCGCCCTTTTTCGCCCCACCGATTACCGGCCCCTGCTCAGCACCGAAAAAATCGCCCGGGACACCGGTTGGCGGCCGGAAATTCCGCTCCAAACCACTCTGCGCGACGTGTACAACGACATTCACCGAAGCCGGCTGGCTCAACTAGCACATGAAAATGCGGAGTCGTAGAAACATCCTCGTCACCCTACTTCGAATCGCCCTGGGGGCGGGCTTGCTCGTACTGCTCTTCAGCCAGGCCCATCCTGCCAACATTCGCGAAGTCTTCCACGTCACGACCGCTCATTGGCCCTGGTTGTTGCTGGGAACGCTTCTGACTCTGGCAGGCTTATGCGCCGGCGCCATACGCTGGAAAACCATTCTTGCCGCGCAAGGCATCCGCCTCGGGGCCTGGAAGGTCTTCGAAGTCTTTTTCATCGGCCAGTTTTTCAATGCGTTCATGCTCGGGGCCTGCGGAGGGGATGTCGCCCGCGCATATCTTGTCATGCGCGAAACGAACAGCCGGAAAACCGAAACAGCCGCAACGGTTTTTCTCGACCGGGCTGTCGGGTTGTTTGTTGTCATCGCTTTTTGCTGTGTGATGATCGTCTTTCGGATTCCGTTGTTTCTCGATCATCAGGGCACGAGAGGCCCCGGCCTGTTGATGATCCTTTTTCTCGTGTTGGCCGTGCTGGGCTTCTTCGCCTTGTTTCGCCGGAATCGATTCGAGCATTGGAGCTTCTTTCAATACATCGAGACGACCCGCCTGGGACCGCTGATCAGGAAAGCGTACGACACCTTTTATCTCTATCGCCAGAATCACCGGCATATGGGCATGACCTTCGCCCTGTCGCTGCTCAATCTGGCCTTCCTCACCCTGGCCTGCTGGGCCTTTGGAAAGAGTCTCCTCATACCGGCCGGCCTGATCGATTATTTTACGCTGTTTCCTATCATCACCGTCATGGCCGCCGTGCCCCTGACCCCCGGCAGCCTGGGCGTCCGCGAGGGCTTTTTCGTGACGCTGTTCCAGGCTCTGGGCGTCGGCAGCTCGCAATCCATCCTGCTGTCGCTGCTCGTGTATGCCGCCGGTACGGTCTGGAGTCTGGCCGGAGGCATCGTCTTTCTGATCTGGACCGTCCGGGAGGGGCGCCCGGTCACAGAAGAAATCCGCGCGGTGAAAAACAGCTTGTAGGAACCTGCTACATCCCCAACAGACCGCCCCAGAACAGCAGCATAATTCCGGACACCAGATATCCTGCGGTCCAGATGAAGCCGCCCAGCCGGGTCATGAAAACCAGCATGATAAAAAACCACATGAACGTCTGGGCCTGCTGCATCGTAACCCTGCGCATCGCAGGAACGAAAAGCGAAAAGATCGACCACCCGTCGAACATCGGAATCGGCAGCATGTTGAAGAAGAACAAAACCCCGTTGGCCGCGCTGCCGAGCTTGAAGAAACCGGTAATCGCCGGGGCCGCGATGTTTCCAAGACCGACGGCCAGCCCGGCAAAAATCAGGCTCAGCAAGAGATTCGACCCCGGCCCCGCAAACGACACCAGAGCCGATGCGCCGCGGCTCCGCAAGCGCGAAGGGTCCACCGGCGCCGCCCCCCAGGCAATTCCGAACAACGCCAGCATGATCAACGACGACGTTCCCATTTGAACAAACGGATTCAACGTCAGATGCCCGTTGCGCGCTGCCGTGTCATCCCCCAGACGGCTGGCTGTCCATGCATGGGCGAACTCATGCACGCAAACCGAAAACGCCACAATGAATACCCATGAAAGGTAATAAAAGCGTTGATCCGGCTTAAACAGCATCTCGATAAACAGGTTCATGCGCGCGCTCCAAAATGGTTTTTCCAATGGTTGGAAAAATTATGACAGATTTTTCCAACGATTGGAAAATCTTTTGCCCCGCAAAAAAATAGAGCCGGCCTGGGGGCAGGCCGGCTCCATTCGTTTGGTGGGCTCAGGGCGCAGGAGCTGCGGGGGCCGGATCAGGAGAAGCTTTCTTCGCTACAAACTTCTCGCGGCCATCCAACAGGCCATTGATCCGGTAAGAGGGAATGACATACGTCCATTTGGAGAGCTTTTCGTTGTAGCGATCCACCTCCTTCTGAAGACTTGCGGCATCGGCTTCCGAAACGGTGTTGGTGCTCTTCGCGATGGAGTCGGCATCCAGCGACACGACAACGCGGGCATAGCGGTCGGGACTGCCTTCGGGACGGTCGCCGATTTGCAGCGTGTAGATTTCGCCGTCCTTGGTCCGTGCGGTGATGGTTGTTGCCTTATCGAAGCCCGGCCCCTCGCCCGGCGCCGGTTCGCCCAAAACGTCGATGAAGCTCAACCGGCTGAACAAAGCGGTCAATTCCGCGACCGGGCCGGTCTGGGTTTGCTCGTCATCCTGGAGCCCTTCCACCGAAAAAACAGACTCCGCACCGCGCCGCGCCAACTGGATCAGCCCGTTCTGCCGATTGGAGACGGAGAGTTGGACGATCTCGGCGGGGTCCACATTCAGCAGCGTTTGGTCAAGCCATCCCAAAGCCTCCCGAGGAAGATCGGCGAAGGTCTCGGTCACCAGATAGCCCTTGCCGTCCACGGCCACATAGCGGCCGTCCGCAAAGCCCATAGGCGCCCCCATCGTCATCATGCCTTCGGCCTCCATGGGCGCATTTCTTCGGTGCTCCTTGCCGATCCGCAAGGACTCCACCGGTTGGCCGGCGCCATTCCATAACGTTACCAGCAGCCCCTGGACCTCGCCGTCATTCGGCTCCGCCGCAGCGGCCGGCAGCAGCCCCATGCGTTTCATGGTCTCGGCATTGGCCGTGACCGTTTGACCAATTTTCAATTCCGAGAGTCCTTGCAGAAATTCCCGGATGCGGTCGAAGTTGGCCGGATAATCGTCTTTGGCCGGCGATACCCAGAAGCCATCCGCCTTGGCGACCGTTACCGTGGAAAGCCCGTTATCGACGACGATTTTTTCGATGCCGTTCAACACGTCGGGATCGGCTAGTTTAGGCAAAAGCAGAGCGCCCATCCGGCCTTCGGAAGGCACTCGCGCCTGCTTCTTTTGCAGGGTCGTCCAATAAGCGGCCAACCCCAGACACAAAGCTGCCGCCGTTAAAATCAAAAGGTTTTTTAATTTCATAATGCGTAATCCTCCCTAATCTTTATGCGCGCCGATTTTTCCGGCGCCGGAAATTTTCGAAGCCAATCCCCGCCAGGACGACCAAGCCCGGCATCAGCAGAATGTTGGAAGCTTTGACCCGAACGCCCAATTGTTCGATATCGCGCCGCAGTTCTCGACGGACTTTTTTGAGTTCCTGCCGCGTTTGATACTGCTCCTCGCGAAAGCGTTCGATTTCCTTCTTTTGTTCCGGACTCAGCACCAGCTTTTGATTCTGATCCTTCTGCGCTTGCAGCTCGTTCAGGCGCTGCTGGGCCTGCATGAGCTTGTTCTGCAAGGTCGTCTCTTCCGCCATGTAGCGCTCCTGCGCCTGGCGCTGCAAATCGAGCACCACGCCGAAGGGACGATCCGTCTTGCCGCGCGTGCGAATCGCGGACAACGCCGCACCGCCCGACATCTGTTCCAGGCTGTTGCCGAAGAAAGGAAGGTTGTCGTTCAGCGGCTGATAACCCGCATAGCCCAGGAAATTGATGCTCTTGACCGCAAAGGAGTCATACAGAAGGTCGGCATCGCCCACCAAGACCACCGTCCCCATTCCAACACTTTCGCTCAAACCTGCCGTACGAGCTTCGCCAACTTCGTTCGTCGTTCCCGGCAAGCCCGGTTCGCCGTCCGGAAAGGCCGTCTTGAACTTTCCATACAACCGAACGGCCAGCGCCTGTTGCTCGCCATCGCTGACGAATTGCTTGCGAAGGGCATCCGCCCCACCCCTGATCATGAACGAATCGATCAAGCCGGAAGCGGATGACGCGTGAATCAAAACGGTGATTTCCAATCCATTGGTCGACAAGACCTCAAAAGCGCCGGCGCAAGGCATCAAGATGGCTTCCAGATTGGCCGTCAAGACGTCGCGCTCGTTCAGATTGGCTTTACGCAGACTCAACCAGGCCGGGTTTTCCTCCACTTGGTTGCCGGCCCCTCGCAGCATTGTGGCGGCATTCAGATCGACTACGGCCTTGTTGGCCGTAAAGCTCACATGCCAGGCCTTGAGCAGTTTATCGAGGTTCGAGCCGGGGCCTTCCCTTTGCATTTGCGGAGACGCTTGCGTCTCCAGTTCCGCCACGCAGAAGGGATCCAAGAAGGCGATCAACCGCCCGCCGCGCAGGACGAACTGATCCAGCGCATACAGCGTCCGGTCGGACAGATTCTTCGGATGCACGAGAATCAGCGTATCCATGAAGGCGTCGATGGTTTCGACCGTCGTTTCCACGGGCCGCAAATCGTAATCCTGCTTGAGCTCCTTGAACGACACCCACGGCTGCGCCGGGGAACGGGAAGCTCCGGCGAAACCCATTACCGGCTCGCCGAGGACCGGCAGACTGCTCATCACGCCGACCACAGGTTTCTTGGGATTCTCCACGCGGGCGATCAGCCGGGAGATGTTGTACTCCATCAGGTTTTCGGCCTGCGGGTCCAGCACCGGCAAAACGGCCTCGTTTTCGCCCATCGAAGCCACCAGGCCGATGTAGATATTGGGCCCCATGAACCCGAGCGACTGGCCGGCAAGGCCGTAGCGCTGGGCCCAGTCTTCCGCATCCGAATCCGGCTGCGGATCGAAATACTCCACCACCACGTTGCCATGACCGGCCCGTTCGTATTCCCGCAGAAGATCCTTCACCCGTTGCGCATATTGCTTAAGCATCACGGGAACCTGCGGATCGCTTTCGTTAAAGAAAAGCTTCAGGACCACCGGTTGCTCCAGCGCGGCCAGCATGGTGCGCGTACCCGCCGACAGCGTATACAGCTTTTCCTCCGTCAGATCCTGGCGGACCGTTATGTTGCTAAGAATTACATTGGCGGCAACGACGATGCCCAGGACCACCAGGAAGCCCGCCACGCCGCTTCCCAGTCTTCGGAATTTTAAATTAGTTGACTTGATCATGACTCTCCCCTCATGCAGATTTGCGGTTTTCAAGGACCAGATGGGCGGTAAAAAGCATCACGCCCATGACGCTAAAATAATAAACGAAGTCCCGAAGGTCCAGGACGCCTCGCTGAATGGATTCGAAATGCGGCATCACGCTAAACGCGGCCACGCCGTTCACCAGCCAGTTCGGCGCCCACTGCACCAGCATTTCCGTTACCGGCGGCCAGCCGGCCATCAACAAGAACAGACAGACCACCAGCGAAACGACAAAGCTGATCACCTGGTTTCTCGTCATCGCGGAAGTCACCGCGCCCACAGCCAGATACGCCCCGGCGAGCAGGATGCAGCCGAGATAGCCGGAAACGATCGTCCCGGCGTCGGGTTGCCCCAGGCCGTAGATGGTGACAACGACCGGGCAGGTCAGGGCAATGGCCAGCACCAGAAACGCCCAGGCCGCGAGGAACTTCGCCAGGATCGATTGGGCCATGGTGACCGGCAGAGTCAGAAGCAGCTCCAACGTGCCCGAACGGCGCTCGTCGCTCCACATGCGCATCGACGCGGCCGGCACGAGCAGCAAATACACCCAAGGCTGCCAGAAGAAAAACGGCTCCAGGGTGGCCTGCCCCTGCTCGTACAAGCGGCTGACAAAAAACGTCAGGAACCCGCTAAGCAGCAAAAACACCACAAGAAAAACATAGGCCACAGGCGATTCGAAATAGGACTTCAATTCCCGCTTGAACAGTGCATTAAATGTCGACATGAAGATTCTCCCTTAAGCGGCGTTTTGTCCCGAGGTCAGCGTCCGGAACACTTCATCGAGGCGTCCCGATGGACTGCGGGCTTTCAATTCGGCCGGCGTGCCGCACGCCAGAATGCGGCCATCGCCGATGATGACGGCCTTCGTACAAACCGCCTCCACTTCCTCGAGGATATGCGTGGAGATGACGATGGCCTTGCCGGCCGCCATCTCTCGAATCATGCTCCGCACTGCAAACTTCTGATTCGGATCGAGCCCGTCCGTCGGCTCGTCCATGATCAGAACCGGCGGATCGTGCAAAACGGCCTGCGCAAAACAAACGCGCTGCCGGAATCCCTTTGAAAGCGTGCCGATGGTCTGATGCCGCACCCGTCCGAGATTGCAGCGCTCGACGGCGGCATTAACGCGATCCGTTTTTTCTTTTCCGGAATAACCGCGCATCCCCGCCACAAAGACCAAGAAACCCGTAACCGTCATATCGGCGTAAACCGGCGCGTTTTCCGGCAGGTATCCGATCTGTCGCTTGGCTTCCAGCGGTTGATCCAGGATGTCGTGTCCCAGAACCGACGCCGTGCCGGCGGTAGGAATTAGAAACCCCGTAATCATCCGCATCGTGGTCGATTTTCCCGCGCCATTGGGTCCCAGGAATCCCAGAACATCCCCCTTCTCCACCTTGAAGGAAATGCCCCGAACGGCTTCGATATCGCCAAACGATTTTTTAATATCTTTAACTTCCAGCATGATGCCCCCATATGAATCGATAACGCCGTCGGTCGCCCCCGCCCGGGGGCTTTTTTCGTCAGGCGTAAGTTGGCCGGGATAAATGCAAATTGCGTGCCAACCTTCCGGCATACGGAAAAACGAACGAAATCCGTGGAAAACGAGGCCTGCCCGACTGTTTTTCTGCGTCATTCTTTCGCCCTCGTGCGACAAATTGTCCGATAATGCCGCCGCAAAAAATGCTATCGCTTTGTTCCGAATTCTTTTCTATATATTCCCGACAGCTTCATAACACAGAACGATGGGAAGACATGAAATCTGTAATAAACGAAAAGATTGGCGTAGTAGGGTTGGGTTATGTGGGGCTTCCGTTGGCGGCGGCATTTGCCGAGCAATTCAAGGTCGTGGGTTTTGACGTCAAAGAAGATCGCATTCGCGAACTGAAAAGCGGGCGCGATCATACGGGCGAAGTTGCATCGAAGCAGCTTAAGCATGCGAACCTCTCCTTCACCAGCGATCCCCGGGCCTTGAAATCCTGCACCTTTATCGTCGTGGCCGTCCCCACCCCCATCAACGAAGCAAAAGATCCGGATCTGTCTCCTTTGGAAGGTTCGTCGACGACCGTCGCGTCGATCCTGAAAAAAGGCATGATGGTGGTATATGAAAGCACCGTATATCCCGGCGTCACCGAGGATTATTGCCTGCCCATTCTCGAAAAAAAGTCGGGCTTGAAACTCGGCGACTTCGACCTCGGCTATTCCCCGGAACGCGTCAATCCCGGCGACAAGGATCACACCGTAAAAGGCATCGTCAAAGTCGTCAGCGGGCACAGCCAGAAATCGCTGCAACGCGTCGCGGCCGTCTATGGCGCCATTATCGAGGCCGGCATCCACCAAGCGCCGAATATCAAGACCGCGGAGGCCGCCAAGGTCATCGAAAACGTCCAACGCGATCTCAACATCGCCCTGATGAACGAGCTTTCCAAGATTTTTGTCCGCATGGGCATCAACACGCATGAAGTACTGGCCGCCTCTGCCACCAAGTGGAATTTCCATCGCTATCACCCGGGTCTGGTCGGCGGCCATTGCATCGGCGTCGATCCCTACTACCTCACGCACCGGGCCCTTCAATTGGGTTACCATCCCGAGGTCATCCTCGCGGGCCGCCGGATCAACGACGGCATGGGCGAATACGTCGGAGAACTGACGATTCGCGAACTCGTGGCCGCCGGGCGGCTGCCGAAAGGCGCCAACATCTGGGTGCTGGGCATGACCTTCAAGGAAAATGTCCCCGATTTCCGCAACACGCGCGCGGTCGACGTGGTCCGTTATCTCAAAGGCTTCGGCGCCAACGTCACGACCTGGGAGCCGCTCGTCAGCCCCGAACAAATCAAGAAGCAGTTCGGCGTGGAGACTCAAACCCTGGCCCAAGCCAATAAACTCGACGCGGTCGTCTTGATCAACGGGCACAAGATATTCAAGGAAATCGACCTCAAGACTCTGCGCCGCAAAATGCGCACCCCTGTTCTGATGGATGTGAAAAATTTCTTCCCGCGCAAACAAGCCAGGGAACTGGGATTCCGATACGTCAGTTTGTAAGCCGACCGTCAGAAAACTTTTTTTTGCGTGAGGTATTGACCCGTCTACCGCTTCACAGTTTACGTTTCGCATAGTCATGGCCATGACAGAACGAAACATAACACAAGAAGGAGTTAGGCGATGCAATCATCAGTAAGCGTAAAAGAGTGGATCGACATGTTCCAGGAAATCGGCCTGGACGAGGCCAAGAGAAAGCAATTCCATAAGCTCTTCGAGTCACGCCATCCGGAGGGCCACCAAGGCTTCCTGGAATGGCTGGGCATGCCGGCCAAAGACATTGAGCGCGTACGGAGCGGCAGCAAGTAGTGCATCGAGGCGGTGGCGGAGCGTCCGCCACCGCCTCTTTTTATAAGAAGGTCATGAAAACCTATACGATTTCCAAACTGGCCCGGGCCTTCGAATTATCGAGGAGCACACTCTTGTATTATGACCGCATCGAATTGCTCCCAGCATCCGGCCGAACGGCTTCCGGCTACCGGACGTATACGGCAACAGATTATCGTCGACTCGAGAGGATCTGCACCTTCCGGCAGGCAGGGCTGGCGCTCGAGGACATCCGCATCCTGCTTTCTTCCCGAGGGTCCTCATGCGCCCAGGTCATCGAAAAACGATTCCGTGAAGCCGGCCAGCAAATACTGGACCTCCGAAACAAGCAGCGTCTTCTGTCCGGTATGTTGAAGAAACTGGCGTCCGACGATTCCACCCCTACGGTAGACAAGAAAATGTGGATCGAGATGCTGCAGGCGGCCGGAGTCGCCGATCGATCCATGTCTTGCTGGCATAGGGAATTCGAACGACGCGCCCCGGATGCCCACCATGAATTTCTGGCCTCGCTGGGCATTTCCGAAGAGGAAATTCGGCAAATCAGAGGCTGGTCGCGCAAAGGCAAGGCGGCACGGGACCAGGATTGACGAATCGTTACTTCCCCCACATCGCATTCGCGACGCCGGGAAAGAAGAGCGATACTTCGGGAATTCCCAGCACCATTCGATTGACCCACTCGACGCCTTGCATAAGAGAATGATCCTGGTTTGACACCTCGTAAGTCCAGGCGCCAAAACGACCGCGGGAGTAAATGTCGAAAGGCTTGAGAGCGGGCAAAACAGCCTTGAGAATGCCGTCCCGTCCGACCGACGGCGTCGGATATCCATAGTCCGTTCGAAACTGAAATATGGAAACAATTTGCGATTCCGACTCGATCAACTCGTCGTCCAGAAGCGCTTTGACGGTATCGGCCGCCAGGGTCTCCCGATTCACAGGCTTTTTATCCGATTCGCTGGTTTCCGTCATCAGAGACCAATATTGTTCGATGTCGGGCACATTATAGGGCGAATAGTTCGAGAAGAGAGTGATTCGATAATACGGGCTTTTTACTTCCGGGAAATACATCCAGCATTTGGTCGTCAACTCCGGCTTGGGTCGATTCTTGAGACCCACGCCGATTACATGGGTGCTGGAGTGCTTCAACTTTTGGGCTTCTTCAATCAGCTCCGAGGGAAAGCCCTGCAGCTTTCGGGTAAAAAGATCGAGCGGCATGGTATTTAACAAAATGCGATAGGCGATCGTTCGCCCATCGGTCAGCCGCAGCTCTTTTTTTGCAGGATCGACGCTCTCCACGGAGGCCTTGAGCAATACATGTTCCATGCCGATCATGTTCCCCACGGCTTTCCAAATGGCGCCGGTGCCGCCAAATTTCGGAAACTGAAACGTCGCGTTGGGGCCCCAGGATAAATCGTCCCGGTTGAAAATAATGTTCTTGGTTACACGCTGCAAATCCGTCACCGCCACCCGTTCGCCTACCCAGGAGGCATTGAGCTCTTCGGGAGGATAGGCCCAGACTTTAAAGTTGTACGGCAACATGAACACCTCCGCCAACCCCATTCCAAAGGTGTTCATGATCCATTCCTTGAAATTGGCCGGCTTGCCGTTCGTCGGGCGCCGATAGAGCTGAATCAAACCGTCCAGGCATTTCCACATGGTCTCCGGTGAAAGATAGCGGATATTGTTCTGGAACGGGTACGGTACAAATCGCTTCTCGATCCATACCCAGCTTTCTCGTTGGTGATTCAACCATCCGTCGGAGCCCAGGGCCTCGACCATCAGGTCGTCAAAGTACTTGTAATGCGAGAACTGGACATGCCCGCCGACATCCCACGTAAAACCCGCTTTGTCCACAAAGCTGGTTGCCAGCCCGCCGACATAGTCTTCTTTGTCGATAACGACAAAATCCGTGAGACCAAGTTCCTTGAGCCGATAGGCCGCCCCCAATCCCGTGGGACCCGCTCCAATAATGGCATATTGCACATTCATCCCGATATGGCCTCCCCCATGCGCCTCGCGTCCGCCGACACGTACGACGCTGCGCGGCTCCGTTACGGCGCCGGTTTCTTTCCCGTAAATCGCCGTATGACATCGACCTCTTCCGGAAGAAAAGGCTTGCCGTCAGCGTGAAAAATATCGTGAAACCAAAGCTCCGGTTCCGGAGCGCCCGGCTTGGAGCCCCACGGATAAATAGTCTGCGTCTTGCCGCTGACCAAGCCCCAGTTGATGGCCCCGACGTGCGCTTTCTGAAAGATGCCCAGATGCGTCCCAAAAAGGCTTTCGGGTCGGCGCATATATTCGGTGCAGATGACCGGTCTCCCCAGCTTCTTCAAGTCGGCAATCTGCTTTCGCAGTTCTTCCATGCCGTTGTAATTGTGAAAGGTCGTCACGTCGGAGTGCGCCAGTTGAAACGCATTCAACGTCTCGTTGCCATACCAGATTCCGGACGTAAGAGGCTGAGTCACATCGACCGTTCGAGCCCATTCGAAGACCGCCTGCAGCAACGGCAACGATTTTTCGTGCATTTCGGAATTGCCCGGCTCGTTGTACAGATCCCAAACCACCACTCGCGGATCCTGCCCGTACGCCGCGAGCACTTCCTTGACATACTTTTCCAAACGCGGCCACTGCTTCGGATCGGCGGCCGCTTTAGACCCCGGGCTGCGGCTCCATCCGGAGTTGTGTACGCCCGGCGTCGGATCGCGCTGCTTTCCCAAGACCGGATCGTCGCACCAGCAGTCGTCGAACAAAACCAAGATGACCCGCATGGAATAGCTCTCGCAAATCTTCAGGAACCGATCGATTCGTTCCTTGAACTTCTCCGCCTCGGCTTCCCACAGCAAATCGTGCAGATAGACGCGCAGCGTATTGAAGCCGAGCGTATCGGCCCATCCGAGTTCGCGGCGAATGACGGCGGGATCGAACGTCTTCGACTGCCACATTTCGAGCTGATTGATCGCCGTGCTCGGAATGAAATTGCAGCCAACAAGCCAGGGCTGCGCTTTATACCATTGGCTCGCCCGGTCTTTCGTCCAGCGCCGCTTGATCTTTGGCTTTTGCATGATGGCGCCCTCCCTTCTTCATAAGCGAAACTAGCGTGTCAAGCCGCTTTGGACAATGATCCTTTTGGAACCGGCATCTCAGGGATTGAGAAACGTGAAAACAGGCCCCCGCCCATTCAGCAAACTCCATTTTGCGTGCTATGCTGATATAGAGCAGAAGGATGTATAAACGATGATCGCAATACGCAGAGCCGATAGCGAACAGAATAAAAGCCGCAAAGCTTCCGGGCCTTCACAAGGCAAGCAAGCGATGCACATCAAACAAAAAGTGACGCTGCCGGATGCTCCCGGTTCGTTTCAATGGACTCAATATGCGGAAGAACGTCTCCGCGATCGTCAAGCGATCGATCGGCCTGTGCAATTACAACCGGGGCAGTTCCGGAGCCGGAAAGGATGGCGCCATCATGTACAACAACGAAATGACCGAAATTGAACTCGACCTAAATGAGTTGGAAGGAGGTTCGGGTGAACAGCTGACAACTCTGCCTGAGGAGACCGGATTCATCTGGGGCGTGGGCATCGAAGGCTCCTGCATTCCTCATCTCAATATCGATCAATACGAATGGACACAGCATAACCGGTTCTGGAAAGAAGATCTGAAATTGGTCAAAGAAGAACTCGGACTAAGTCACATTCGTTACTCGATCCCCTGGCACTACAGCGAGCCCTCGCGCGGTAAATTCGACTGGTCGCAGGCCGATGAACGCATCGGTTACTGCATCGACTTGGGCTTGCAGCCCATCATGGATGTCATGCATTTCGGCACGCCCGTCTGGTTGCCTCTTGCGGTTGGCGATCCGGAATTTCCGGAAGCGCTGGAGCAGTTCACCGAAGCCATGGTGCAGCGGTACCGGAAAGACATTGCCACGTGGTGCCCCATTAACGAACCGCTCGTTACCAGTCTGTTCAGCGGAGATTTCGGCTTCTGGCCTCCGCATTCCCGCAAGTGGACGGGTTATTTTCCCGTGCTCTCGCGCGTAGCCATGGGCACAAGCCGGGCTATACGAGCCATCCGGCATGTCCAACCGGAGGGAAAAATCGTCGTTTGCGATGCGGCAGACCATTTTCAAACGTTGGACGAGTCGCTGGCGGAGGAAGTGACCCGCCGAAATCTTCGGCGCTTTTTGCTCTTGGATTTGATATCCGGGGCCGTGGACTCGGAACACCCTCTGTACGATTGGATCACCGCCTACGGAATCACTCCGCTCGACTTGCAGTGGTTCCGCACGCATCCCCAGATGCCCGATCTGATCGGTTTGGATTACTATTCCCATTCCGATTGGCGGCTGGAGCGATCTCATGACGCCATACGCCAGCGCCAGGCGGAATCCCCCGCAGGCCTCTACGGCGTCGCCACGGAGTACTACAACCGGTATGCCCGGCCCATGCTGGTCACGGAGACGAGCATCGACGGCATGCCGATCAACCGTCGAATCTGGCTGGAGCGCCTGGTGGATGACTCGCGCCGGCTGCGCCAGAACGGCATTCCTCTGCTGGGCATGATTTGGTGGCCCTTGTTCGATCACATCGATTGGGATGGCGCCTTGACGCATCAGATTGGCAAGCTCCATCAAGTGGGTATATTTAGACTGGTCCGTCAACAAAACGGCAATCTAGTGCGCACGCCCACCGCCCTGGTAAGCATATACTCCAAATTGGCGCGACAGGGCGTCATACCGGTCGGCAGCTTGAGCCGGCAGGAAATCGTCATGCCGCCGGAACAAGAACAACGCGTCATGACGGCGGACAAGCGTGCCCAGGAGTACGCCTTTAAAGCTACGCCGCAGGCCCTGCCCTCCGCCAAACCGGCCGCCGAGGAGAATATTCCTCTGTCGCCGACCATCGCCCAGCCCACACCCGCCTTCTCGGACGGATGCGGCATTCTGGTGTTCAGTCACCTGCGCTGGGGCTTCGTATGGCAACGGCCTCAACAGTTCCTCTCGCGCTTTGCGGTCAAGAACCCGGTGCTTTTTGTGGAGGAGCCGTTCTTCGATCGTCCGCAAGGCGACGAGCCGCGCATGGAGATGCATCGCGTCATGGCCAATGTAACGGTGGCTTGCCCGCATATGCCTCCTTCGTGGGCTCAAAATCCGGAGCTGCCCGAGACGCTGCGCCGCCTGACGCACTGGGCGCTAGATCAGGTCAACCAGGGCGGGTCTTTCGATCGGCCGCTTCTGTGGTATTACAATCCCATGGATGCAATCTGGTCGCTGGGACATTTCAAGCACGCGGGCATCGTCTATGACTGCATGGACGAGCTGTCCAAGTTCTCCGGCGCCAGCCAGAAGCTGGTGGATGTGGAGCAATGGTTGATGAGCTATGCCGACGTGGTGTTTGCCGGAGGCCCGCGCCTTGGACAAAAGAAGGCGGAGCAGCACAACAATGTTCATGCGTTTGGCTGCGGAGTCGAAGCCGAGCATTTCGAACAGGCAATGGAACCCGCGGTCACGATTCCCCCGGATATTGACTTCATCCCCCGCCCCATTTTCGGCTGGTTTGGGGTCATCGACGAACGCGTCGATTATCATCTGGTGGGCGAATTGGCGCGCATGCGTCCCGATTGGTCTTTCGCCATGATCGGACCGGTCGTCAAAGTCGATCCCAACCTGCTGCCGCACTCGCCGAATCTCTTCTGGCTGGGAGGTCGCGGATACGACGTCTTGCCGAACTACTGCAAGGCCTTTGATGTTTGCATGATGTGTTTTGCCATCAACGAGGCGACGGAATACATCAACCCAACAAAGGCCCTCGAATATCTGGCCACCGGCCGCCCGGTAATCTCTACGCCCGTCACGGAAGTCGTCCAACAGTATTCCGATCTGGTGGATATCGTTTCGACGCCGGAAGAATTCGTTGCGACGGCCGAAAGACTGATCGAGTCGCCGGATCAGGAGCGCATTCGAAAAGGAATTGCCAAGGCCAAGGATTCCACTTGGGAGGCTACCGTTTTGAAGATGCACGCCATTATCGTCCAAGGCGTGTCCCATGAAAATCGCCGCAGCAAGGCGGAGATCAAACCTATGATGGGTCTGGAGACGCTGGACTATCGTTATGTGTCGGTACAAGGCTCATAGACGGCCTTAGGACGTGAGAGGCGGAAACTTCGAACCGCTGATTTTAAGATGTTGATATTCGTTAATGAGCCGACGGTACTCCCGGGCAATCTTGCGGGGCCGCCGGCTCAACGTATACAGCCCCACTTCGTTGACATGACCGCGTATTTTGGTCAGTGCGCTATCCCAGTCCCGCATGTCGACAAGTCCATACCAGGTGAATCCGATAATGGGAATCCCATCTTCCCTCAACCGCAACAGATTCATCCATTCTTTCCACAACCAGAAGACTCCGTCCGATGCGATGCGATTGGTTTCCGTATGCATCACCGGCAATCGATATCGTTCGTAATACTGTCGGGTAATCACATAGTAGCCGTAAATCTCGCCCGAACCCATGGTGCTTCCGTCCGGCTTCAGGATATGCTCGTTCGTCATGTAGTAATCCGTGCCCATGATGCAATGGCTTCGAAGATGGCGCTGTTTCTGGAACCACTCGTATTCTTCGTGCGTCATGCCCGAATTCATCAGGTAACGATAGACCCGCGCGGACACGTCATGGCCAAAGAGCAGGTCGAGCGATATGAAGCGACGCTCGTTCATGAACTGGGCCAGGCTAACCACCTCCGGCGCTCCGGCATGGACATATTCGGTGCTCTCGCTGAAAATAAATACCGCGCACGGACAGATTTCCAGAATGGTTTCCATCATGAGCATGGAAGCCCGGACGCAATGCTTGAGGTTGGCGATAAAGGCCGCATCCGAGCGCATCTGCTCGTTCCACCACCCAAAGGCGCCGCTGAATTGCGCCGTGACGTAGATCTCGTTTACGGGGGTGTACAGCCAAATCCACGGGTACCGCTCCGCCACCGCCCGCGCGTACTCCGCCACGTATTTCGGCCAATCCGAGTTTTGGAAGTTGCCCAGCCAGTCCGGCAGGCCGAAATGGACCAGATCGAGAATGGGGATAAGGCCCATTTTCTGCATGCGCGACAGAACCATATCCGGAAACGTCCAGTCATACTGGCCCGGCCCCAAGAAAACGCGATGGATGGGCAACCCGTAGCGCACGTACTGTACGCCTAAATTTCGAATCAACGACAGATCCTTCTGCCAGTGCTCATAATGGCCGGTAGCGGCAAATTGATCCACACGATGGCCGCCATCGACCACTGGACAGCTACACTCTATACCGACGGAGAACATGAAACTCAATTGCTCGACAACGGGGATGCTCGCCCCTTTTTGCTGTTTCGTTTTCATGAATTTACATACGCAACTTGGGCTTGGGGCGGGACCGTCAGTCGGCTTCTTGAGCTTCCGATACCTTCGCGGTTGGCGCACGCTGCTTTGCATGAAATAGATTCACTACGTTCTATGCAGCAGAGGCGACCGGAACGTATCCTGTCGGTTTGCCCTATAGTCTAATCTATGCGCCCTTGATGGAACAACAAGTGTTAATAACCAGGAACTCCAGAGAATTGATACAACATGCGCTTAATGTTACCAACCGAAGAAAACCTGTCAATGGCTCCGCCCTATTCCGTCGGGAATGGCTCCAAGGCCGGCTTGCGCAGCCTTCCAGGCTCCAACCCATTACATACGGCGGTCCATCAAAGAAAAGAATTTAAAATGCAGCAAAATCAGGTGCTTTTATTGAAGAAAATGGCCCCAGAACCGCATTTCTGCAAGCCTGCGGAAGGGTCCGGATCGGCGCTAAAACAGTTAATTCAGGCGGATCATTTCCCGGAAAAGGCCCGCGCGCTTTTCGATGCTCGGCGCGTCGAGTTTTTCCAGGCGGTCCAAGCTGAACTCCTCAACGCCGAAAGAGGCCAAGATACTGCCGTACATCATGGCGCGGCGGATCGAAGCCTCGGTGACCGTCCCCTCCGCGGCCAGCGAGCCCATGAACCCGCCGGCAAACGTATCGCCCGCCCCCGTCGGATCCCACACGTTTTCCAGAGGAAAAGCCGGCATCAGAAAGATGTGGTCATCGTAGAATAGAATGCTGCCGTGCTCGCCCTTTTTCACGAGAATATGCTTGGGCCCCATCGTAAGAAGTTTTCGAGCGGCCTTGATCAAGCCGTGCTCGCCGGTCAACAATCGAGCCTCCGATTCGTTGACCGTCAACATATCCACGCGCCGTATGACGCGAAGCAAATCGTCACGCGCAATGTTGATCCAAAGATCCATCGTATCCATGAGCACGAACCGGGGCGACTTCACCTGATCGAGAACCCGCTCCTGCAGCGCCGGCGAAATATTGGCCAGGAAAAGAAAGGGCACATCGCGATAGACTTCAGGAAGATTCGGCGAAAAGTCGGCAAAAACATTCAGCTCCGTGCTGAGCGTGCGCCGATTGTCCATGTTGGCTTCATAGACGCCCGACCAACGGAACGTCTCGCCAGGCGCCGTTTGCAGGCCCTGCAAGTCGAGATTGAAGTGACGGTACAAGGCCCGACATTTGTCCGGAAAATCCGTGCCGACCACCCCTACCATGCCGACGCCGGAAAAAAAGGACGCGGCCGCACAGGCATAACTGGCCGAACCGCCCAGAATTCTTTCTTGTCGAGCCATGGGCGTTTCGATCGTATCGATGCCAATGGAGCCGACCACTACAAGCTGCAAACCGTTTTTTCCATTATTCATGGGCGTCCCGCCTTATTGTAAGATTTCTTCAATGCGTTCGCAGAGAGCATGGACGATCAATTGGTGACCTTCCTGTATCCGCGGCGTGCAGGAAGTGCAGGAAATGCAAAAGGAACGATCGACCATCCCAGCCAGCTTGCCGCCTTTGCCGCCCAGCAACGCCACGGTCAAAAGGCCCATTTCGCGCGCAGCGGTTACCGCCCGGCATACGTTTTCAGAGTTGCCGCTGGTGGAGATGCCCAGCAAAACATCGCCGGGCCGCCCCAGCGCGCGCACCTGCTTCTCGAAAACCAAATCGTAACTGTAATCGTTGCCGATGCAGGTGAGGACGGACGTATCGGTGGACAGCGCCAAGCCCGCGTAAGGCCGGCGTTCCTTAAAAAATCGATTGATCAATTCGGCGGCAAAATGCTGGGCATCGGCGGCGCTGCCGCCGTTCCCACACGCCATGATCTTACCGCCAGACTTCAGACGGCCGGCCAGCTCCTCGGACAGCGCCAGGATGGGTTCCCGCAGATCGTTTAATACAAACTGACCGACCGCTCGATATTCTTCCGCCAGTTGAACCCAATTCATGCAGAATCTCTATTCCTGGGTTTCACGCTTCTCGGTACTGGCGGCGGGCGCAGAAACAATCTCCTGCACATTTACGCGGACGCCCTTGATGTCCGTGAGCCCCAGATTTGTCGTGATGCTCTCTTTGACGCGATCCTGAAGCATCCGGCACAATTCGGGAATCTGCGTGCCGGCCTTCACTTTCACGTCCAACGTCACTTCGATCGCTCCGGAAATGGCCTGGATGGACGGCTTCATCTCCTCCACCGCCGCAAATTCATCGCCGACCTTGCCCAGAAAATCGCCAATGGCATTCATGCTGATGCTGACCGCGCCGCTTTCGTTCTCGAACGAAAGGAATTCCACGCGAGACTTTCTCCGAAAACAGCTAAGAAGATACACCACCGCCAGCAGAATCAGCGCCACGCCCGCACCCAGCGAAATCCAGCGCTCCGCCGCCAAAAAGTCGAGCGACTTCCGCCACAGTTCCCCGTCCATCGACGCATAAACCATATAACCGCCGACCAGGATCACCACGGCAAACAACAAGGTTCCGAACAGAGCATGAAGAAACTTCATGGCGCACACCCTTCCTTGAGAACCGGCTTGTTTTCATCGGGCAAACGCACGCTTTGCACCACCACATTGACGGCCCGGACGTTCTTACCCGTCATCTGGCCGACCGCCTGGCGGACTTCGTTCTGCAACTGCCAGGCTACTTGCGGAATACGAACGCCGTATTCCAGCACTACATGCAATTCTACCGTCACCGTATTATCGTCCAAATCGACCCGGATGCCCCGATCGAGACTCTTTTTTCCAATCATTCCGGCGATACCATCCACAATGGAACCGCTCATCTCGACGACGCCCGGCACTTTAAGGGCCGACAATCGGGCAATGATGGCAATTACATTATTATGAATTTGTATGGCGCCCAGATCGGTGCCCTCTTCGAGGTGTTCGCCGGCCACATCCGGCAGGTCGGGACGGGCGGCGGCTTCTGCGGGCTTTGCATTGTCTTCGTTTGTCATGGCTTTTCCCCCGTGCTGGTTGGTCAAGGCGATATCAGGAATATCTCCTTCATGAATTGTTCCAAAAAGTGCGTGTTATATTCGCCGCGCGCGAATCGGGCATCGCCCAGAACCGCATGCGAAAGAGGCACCGTCGTGGCTACCCCTTCAATCATGAACTCGCCCAACGCGCGCGCCATTTTGGCGATGGCTTCCTCGCGCGTGCGGGCATGAACAATGATCTTGGAAATCATGCTGTCGTAATACGGCGAAATCTCATAACCCGAATATACATGCGAATCGACGCGAACGCCGGGACCGCCCGGGAAATTCACCCATTCCACCCGTCCGGGCGAAGGCGTGAAATCCCGATAGGGATCTTCGGCATTGATGCGGCATTCGATGGAATGCCCGTTGATTCGAATGTCCTTTTCGCTGAACGAAAGTTTGTGTCCGGCCGCGATGCGAATTTGCTCGCGGACGATGTCGACCCCGGTAATCTGCTCGGTCACCGGATGCTCGACCTGGATGCGGGTGTTCATTTCCATGAAATAGAACTGCCCGTTATCCTCGTTGAAAAGAAATTCGATCGTACCGGCATTGCGGTAGTTAACCGATTCCGCCGCCTTGACCGCCGCTTTCCACAGCTTTTTGCGCGTGTCCGGAGTTAAGGCCGGACTGGGCGCTTCTTCCAGCAGCTTCTGATGGCGGCGCTGAATGCTGCAATCGCGTTCCCCCAGATGCGTGACATTGCCATGATGGTCGGCAATGATCTGCACTTCCACATGCCGCGCTCTTTCCACAAATTTCTCGATGTAAACATCCGGATTGCCAAAAGCGCGCTCCGCTTCGTTGCTGGCCGTCATGAAACCCTGTACCAGGCTCACGTCGTTGCGCGCTACGCGCATTCCCTTGCCTCCGCCGCCGGCTACGGCCTTGATCAAGACCGGATAGCCGATCCCTTGAGCGATTTCCAGAGCCTCGTCCTTGGACTTGATGACGTCTTCGCTGCCGGGCGTAATAGGCACGCCAGCCTTTTTCATCGCGTCACGGGCCTTGGCCTTGTCGCCCATCAAACGGATATTATCCGGCGATGGACCGATAAAGGTGATGTTGCAGTTCTGGCAGATTTCGGCGAAATGTGCATTTTCCGCCAAGAAACCGTACCCAGGATGGATCGCATCCACATCGGCCACCTCGGCGGCGCTGATGATGTTGGCGATCTTCAGGTAGCTGTCCTTGGCTGATGCGGGCCCGATGCAAATGGCTTCGTCCGCCATTTGAACATGAAGGGACTGTTCGTCGGCCTGGGAATAGACCGCGACGGTCTTGATGCCCATCTCCTTGCAGGACCGAATGATCCGGAGCGCAATTTCGCCGCGGTTGGCTATAAGAATTCGTTCAAACATGAGTACAGAACCTTATGAGGGGTCGACCAGGAACAACGGCTGGCCAAATTGGACCGGCGTAGCATTTTCCACCAGGATTTTCTTGATGACGCCGCTGACTTCCGCCTTGATTTCGTTCATGACCTTCATGGCTTCAATAATGCAGACCACGGAGTCCTTGGTAACGCTCTGGCCTATACTGGCAAAGGGTTCGGCATCCGGCGTCGGCGCACGGTAGAAGGTGCCTACAATCGGCGATTTCACCGGTACGAGATGGGCATCCGCCGCTTTTTCCTTGGCCGCGACCGCATCGGCCGCAACTGGAGCGGGAGACATGGGCATGGAAGGATGCGCCATCATCATCTGGGCATGCGGCATACCGGACATGACCACATGGGCCTCCGTCCCATCCCGCCGCTTGATGGCAATACGAAATCCCTGGTCTTCCATTTCGAACTCCGAAAGTTCGTTTTCCTTGATCAACTGAATGATGCACTTGATATTCTCAATGTCCATATAATGACTCCTTGCCCGTTTTTTCCCCCGTGGTGAGTGCAGAACTTATCAATCCAATTTTCGTTTGTCCATATTATATGCAAACCGGCAACGTCAACGGATGCATCTTGACGCGGTCCCTCCTCAGAACGTCTGGCACTACTGGAAAGAAACCACCGGCTTACGCCGGCGGCTACGTAGCCGCGTCCGTAAGGACGTGGCTTCTTATTCATATGCGCGGGGGCCGCGTGTCAAGTTGCGCCCAACATCAACTCCGACGGCGCGGGGCAAGGCCCTTCATCAAACCGGCTTCAAAAACGATTTCATCCGGCATATGGCGCTGAAGACGGCGGGCCATATCTTCCACGGTGGCCACACGTTCCAACGCCTGCTGGGGCGTCAGTTTGGCGGCTTGCTCGCGAAGAACGGCTATTTCCTCCGGAAAATGGAGCAACTCGGGCTCCGCCTCCAGCCGGCACAAGAGCACATCGCGATTCCAAAGCATCATTTGTTGGAACACGGCCGCCTGCGCTTCCAGGACCCGGGCTCGTACGCGCGCATCGACCACCTCGGGTTCGCCGTCTTCGTCAGCCGGCTCTTCGGCCGAGTCGTCCGCGTTTTCGATCGATTCCTGAATCTGCTCCATCAAGGAGGTCAACCTGCCTGACTGCAAAAATACGTCCATGGGATTCGCGGGGCCGCCCTGCCGTAAAACTTCAACCAGGGCCTCCTGCCATTGGGCGCCGAGGGAGCCCTGGCCGGAGGCCACCACCAACCGCTGGCATCGCGAGACGATGGTCGGCAACAGCGATTGCGGCGCTTCGGCGATCAGGAGAAGCAGGCTGCGTCCGGGCGGTTCTTCCAGGGTCTTAAGAAAGGCATTCTGCGATTCCTCGTTCAAGCGGTCGGCATACAGGATGACCGCCGCCTTCCATCCGCCTTCGACAAAGGGGGTTTGGCTGATCTGCTTGATCAAAGAACGAATCTGGTCGATCTTGATGACGCGCCCCTTGCTCTCCGGTTCCAGCCAGTGAATGTCGGGGTGCCGATGCTCCTCCACCTGGCCGCACGCTGTGCATTGTCCGCAGGGCTTCTCGGAGCCGGAACAATAAAGCAGCTTCAGCAACGATTCGGCCAGGGCCAGCCCGTTGCCCCGCGGCGACCCCACCATGAGATACGCATGGCTCAAGCGGCCTTCCGCCAGACTTTTTTTCAAACTTTCGAATGGACCGGCTATGTCATCGATGGAGGACATCTTGCGTAATTCTCCATACATCTTTTTCCACAGCTTCCGTCGGACGACCGGCCTCGATAATTTGGAATCGTTCCGGCCACCGCCGGGCCAACTCCAGATAACCCTGCCGCACCTTTTCGTGAAATGCGCGTTCTTCGCGCTCGATCCGATCCAGCTCGCGCATGATGCCTTCGCGCGTGGCCAGTCGCTCAAAACCGATGTCCAAATCGAGATCGAGCAAGATCGTGACATCCGGCACGGCGCCGTCGATGGCAAATTGATTGATCGCCAGCATTTGATCGATCGGGAATCCGCGGCCGTATCCCTGATACGCCGTGGTCGAATCCGCAAACCGATCGCAGACCACCATCGTCCCCTTTTCCAAGGCGGGAATGATGACCTTGCGCACCAACTGCGCGCGGCTGGCCGCAAACAGGAGCACTTCCGTTTCGGCGCACGGCGCTTCCCCGGCTTTATCGTATTGCAAAATACCGCGAATCGCTTCGCCGGTGGGCGTGCCTCCCGGTTCCCGGGTATAAAGCACCTCGTGCCCGGCCTCTTGCAGCCTTGCAATGAGCCGGCGGGCCTGCGTGGTCTTCCCAGCCCCTTCCGGCCCTTCAAACGTAATGAATTTTCCTCGCTTCACTATTTCCTCGCTTCAAAATCAGAAGATATCTAACCACGAATGAACACGAATGGACGCGAATAGAAAGACCAATCTCTACCATGTCTTTATTCGTGTCCATTCGTGTTCATTCGTGGTTGTCTATTCTTACAGTTAATGGGCCTTTTTGACGGTCTGGCCTTTGGCGGAGTCCTGTACGAGCCAGCCGCGGGATGCCATTTCGCTGCGTAACCGATCGGACTCGGCCCAATTCTTTTCCTGACGGGCTTTTTTCCGCAATTCCAACAGGTTCTCAATCTCCGGATCCACGGCCTCGGCCGGCTTGCGGATAAATCCGAACACGGCATCCAGGCGATCGAGCTGATTCAAGACTTGCCGGGCATCGGCCGAAGAAAGCTCCTGCTTGTTGGTCGCAATGTTGCCGTCGCGCACCAAATCGAAGATCGCCGCCAACGCTCCCGAAACGTTCAAGTCGTCATCCAGGGAAGCGGTAAATTTTTGAACCGCGATTTCGGCCCACGGGGGAAGTACGCCCGAAGCCGGGGTCTGTCCGGCCACGGATTCCAAGCGCGCGGAAAATTCGTCCAGGCGCTGCAAGGCCGCGCGGGCGCCGTCCAAAGCCTCAAACGTAAAATTAAGCGACTGCCGATAATGCGTGGCCATCAATTCATAACGAATCTCGCGGCCGTTGTATCCCCTGCCCGTCACATCCCGAAGCGTGTAAAAATTTCCCAGCGATTTGGACATCTTCTTGCCGTCGACGACCAGATGGGCGCAATGCATCCAATATTTACAGAAAGGCTTGCCGGTCGCGGCTTCGCTCTGGGCGATTTCGTCCTCGTGATGCGGAAAAATATTGTCTACGCCGCCGGTGTGCAAATCGAACGATTCGCCGAGATACTTCATGCTCATCGCCGAGCACTCGATGTGCCAGCCGGGACGCCCCCGACCCCACGGAGAATCCCACGCTACGTCGCCATCCTTCTCGTCCCAAGCCTTCCACAGGGCAAAATCCGCAGCACTCTCTTTCTCGTATTCGTCCTGCGCCACGCGGGCGCCCGATTTCAAGCCGTCCAGGTCCAGATGCGCCAATTTGCCGTAATCCTTGAACTTGGCAATGCTGAAATAGATCGAACGATCGTCGGATTGATAGGCATACCCTTTTTCAAAGAGCTTTTCGATGATGGCAATCATCTCCGCGACATGATCGGTTGCCGCCGGGTAATGCTCCGCCGGCTCGATATTCAAGGTCTTTAAATCCTGAAAAAAAGCGTCCTTGAAGGTCCGGGTATAGTCGTTCAAAGCCATCTTCTTTTCCTGCGAAGATCGAATGGTTTTGTCGTCCACATCGGTCAAGTTCATGACCTGAGTGACGCCAAAACCCTTGAACTTCAGATACCGCCGCAGCAAGTCTTCGAAGAGATAGGCCCGGAAATTCCCGATATGGGCATAGTTATAAACCGTCGGCCCGCACGTATACATGCGCACCGCCCCCTCTTCCAGCGGTTTGAATTCCTCGACGCCGCGCGACAACGTATTGAATATTTTGAAGCTCATTGCATAACCATGGGATTTTTAAAACCAACCTCCTGGCGGTTCGTGCCGCGCATTATACGCATCCCTCCTGCCGATGCAACGATTCTATTGCGAGCCGACGCGAGCCCAAAGACGGTCACGACGGAGCGTGACCCTCCAAAATACAATGACCTTTTTCCTCTTCTGGAGGGTTCCGCTCTGTCGGAACCTCTTCTCTAATCTTTCAGAATCGCCTCACCCCATCAGCCTCTCTTCAGGCGCCCCTCATTCTCATCCGGTCACGACGGAGCGTGCCCCTCCAGAATCGACTTTCCCCATAATCAATCGCCTTCCGTATAGCGATACGGCTTGCCTTGATAGTTATCGAGCAGCAACGTTTTTCCTTTGCGTCCACGAATATAGCCGGGAGCAACCGGCACCTTTCCCCCACCCCCGGGAGCGTCGATCATGTAGGCCGGCACGGCGTAACCGGTCGTGTGGCCGTGAAGCGCGCGGATGAGGTCTTGCCCCCTGGCAACCGAGGTGCGGAAATGAGCGGTCCCCGCGACGGCGTCGCCCTGATGCAAATAGTAGGGCTTCACGCGGAATCGCAAAAGTCCGAGCATGAGTTGCTTCAGGGTCAAGGCGTCGTCGTTGACGCCTTTGAGCAGCACCGTTTGACTGCACAGCGGAATGCCGGCATCGACCAGTCGCGCACAGGCCCGCGCGGATTCCGGCGTGAGTTCGTCGGGATGCACAAAATGTACGCTCATCCATAATGGATGATAACGCCGCAACATCTTTGCCAATGCAGGCGTCACGCGCTGAGGCAAGGAGGACAAGGCTTTCGTGCCGATGCGGATCAAATCCACATGCGGAATGCGCCGCAGCCGCCGAAGCAGCCATTCGAGCCGGTCGTCTTCCAAGGTCAGCGGTTCCCCTCCCGAAAGAAGAACGTCGCGGATGGTCGGAGTCGATTCGATGTAACTCAGGGCCTCTTCCCAACGGGCCCGGTCGGGCGGAAAACGCCCCTGCCCAACCGCCCGGGACCTCGTGCAAAAACGGCAGTAGGATGGGCATTGGTCGGTAACCAAAAACAGGACCTTGTCCGGATACGTATGCACGATGCTCCCCACCGGATTGTGCGCATCCTCGCCCAGCGGATCGATCCTCTCGCCCCGAGCCTTTGCCCATTCGCCAGTCACAGGAATGACCGTGCGCCGGAGAGCCTGCTGAGGATGGCCCGGATCGAGAAGGCTCGCGTAATACGGAGTCACGGCAACAGGCAAACGAAGATTCTGCCCGTCCAAAGCCTTTTGCTCGTCCATTGACAAATGCAGAAAAGCCTCCAGTCCCTTGCGATCGCAAAAACGATTTTGAATCTGCCAATGCCAGTCATCCCAGTCACGCCGGGCGGCCTGCGGAAAAAAGCGCTTTCGAAAGTCAGCCGCATTGAGCATGGACGATTCGTGTCTATTCGTGTTCATTCGTGGTTGCATCTTATTTCCTGGCAGCGCTCGCTCGATTTTCCACCCTGTCGACAATCTCTTTTCCAATGCTAAGCGATGCGGTGGCCGCCGGCGACGGGGCATTGAGAACGTGGATCATGCGGTCGGCTTCAACAATCCGAAAATCGTCCACGAGCGCGCCATCCGGAGTCACCGCCTGCGCTCTCACGCCGGAGCCGCCGGGCTGCAGGTCGGCGCTTTGAATTTCCGGCATCAACTTCTGCAACGCACGGACAAACGCCGCCTTGCTGAACGAGCGGTAAAACTCTTCCGCGGCCATTTTCCAATGCTTGGAAGCCATGCGAATGAACCCGCCGTAGGTCAGCGTCTCCAACGTGTCGCGAAGCGAAAAACTGCTGCGGCGATAGCCTTCGCGTTGGAAGGCCAACACCGCGTTCGGCCCCGCTTCAACGCGGCCGTCGATCATGCGCGTGAAATGAACGCCCAGAAATGGAAACCGGGGATCGGGCGTCGGATAGATTAAATTTCGCACCCAACCCCGCTTTTCCGGAATGAGCGTATAATACTCGCCTCGAAACGGCACGATTTTCAATCCCGGCTCCACCCCGCACAACCGCGCAACACGATCGGATTGCAGGCCGGCGCAATTGACGAGATAGCGCGCGCGGATAACTCCCCTCGTGGTTTCCAAAACCAGCCCGCTCGATTCGCGGGCCAAACCCAGCAGACGGCAACCCGTCCGAAACTCCCCGCCCGCTTCCCGCACGATTCGGGCATACGCCTCCGTGACTTTGACATAATCTACAATGCCGGTCTGCGGCACATGAAGCCCTGCCAGACCCGTCACATGGGGCTCCCGCTCCCGCATTTCGGCCGGCGAAAGCCGTTGCACGCCCTCCAATCCATTGGCCCCGCCGCGGCGTTCCAATTCGGCCAGCATGGGCAGTTCCGCTTCCGAAGTCGCCACTACGATTTTTCCACACCGGTCGTGAGGAATGCCCTGTTCCTTGCAAAAGGCATACAACGCTTCGCGCCCCTCGACGCAGTTTCGAGCCTTCAAGGAACCCGGCTTGTAATACAGCCCGGAATGGATCACCCCACTGTTATGGCCGGTCTGATGAGCCGCCAGACCATCCTCCGCCTCCAGAACAACCAGCGACCCTTTTGAACGCCGACTCCACGTCATGGCCACAGCCATTCCTACGATGCCGCCGCCAACAATCGCCATATCAATAATTTGTGCAGACACCATTAACTCCAGCAAAAAACAACAAACAGGCTTGCCCAATCAGCTTACATGCGTACACTTTCCCACGTGCAAAAAGAAAAGCAACATTTTGATACTACGTGCGTCGATCTACTTGCAGAGACCGCTTCGATGAGTGCGACGACCATGATGGATACCGCCGGGGCCGGCCTCGGGCGCGGCAGCCGTCAATTGGTCGCGAATTACCAAGCGATCATCAAGGCCCGGGCCATTTTTTATCCCGTGGCCTACCGTTTCTTAAAGGAACTGGGCCGGGGCCGTCAGGGCGTTGTCTTTTTAGGCCTTCGCCAAGGCGCACGGGGCTGCGTAACGCGCCATGCCATCAAGCTGTTCGACCCGTCCATCTATCCCAGCGCCAAGAAATACTGGACCGACATGGGTCGTATTGCGGCCCAATCGTCCAAGCTGCAACTCGTAAAAAATCCGAGCCTGGTCGCGCCGGACATTTACGAGGAAAGCAACGGCATTGGCTACATTCAGATGGAAATGATCGACGGCATCAGTCTGCGCGACATGCTCAACGGTACCCACCTCGAGCAGGTTAAGCACAGCAGCACGCCCGAGGAATGGGCGCGCTTTACGGATGTCATCTTCCGAATCGAGAAAGGAAGAATTCGAATTCAGCCAGGCGTGGCGCTGTATATCATGCGGCAAGTCCTGCGAGGCCTGGAAACGCTGCACGAAATGGGCTTTATTCACAGCGACATCAAGCCGGCCAACATCATGATCGACCGCCTGGGTTATGTAAAACTCGTCGACTACGGCCGCGCCGTCACCATCAACGAAAAAGTGTCCATTCTGATGGGAACCCCCGCCTACATGGCGCCCGAAATGCACCAGCGCGGAGCGCACCTGATTCAATCGGACTTCTACAGCCTCGGCTTGGTGGGCTTGGAAATGCTGCGGGGCGAACCCTTGCTTTTCTCAAAAGACAAAATCACCGAAGCCGATTTAATAAGTTACAAGAACCAGTTGCCCGGCCGACTGCCCAGCATTTTGCCGGATCACGTCCGGCAAAACGCCCAATTTGTTATCCTGCTTCAGCGATTTCTGGAGGTCGAACCCGAGAAACGCTATTCCAGCGCGGAAGAAGCCGAGGTCGGAAGCCAGGGCTTGCTGTTGGTTCACAAACAACTGGCCCAACTCGGAAAAGACACGGAATATGGGCGTGAACTTGAAAACTATATAAGCAAAGTGATGGGTCCGCTCAATTCAGAGAACCATTAACGCCGCCTGTATAAGATTTCGACATTTTTGTGGCGTTAATTTGAAAGATGCATTAAAAGAAGAATAATACATATAGGAGAAACGAGAGTTCATGAACGTATTGCATATTTGCGGAAACCCGAAACCGATTTCTGAATCGGCCTCTAAACAATTGGCCGCCTCCTTTTTTGCGAAACTCGCTGAATTGAATCCGGATATCGACGTAACCAACGTGGATCTTTATCAGAATCCGCCCCCTTACGTTTCCAACGATGCCCTTCGCTATTTCTGGAATCCAATTAAAGACCCGGCTTACAAAATCACCGGCACGGAAGAAAAAGCCTCTACCTATGCCCGCAATCAAGGAGCCTTGCTCAAGGAAGCCGACGTCCTCGTGCTGACCATGCCCATGTGGTGCAACTCCATGCCTGCCATTATGAAGGCGTGGCTGGATCAAGTCCTGTCCCCGGGCATCGTCTTTTCGTGGGGCCCCGACGGCGTTTCCATTATGCATCACCTTCGCAAGGTTATCCTGCTGGTCGCGTCCGGAGCCGTATTCAAAGAAGAAGACCCCGATGACGGCATTACTCCCGTCTTACGTTCCATTTTTTCGTTCATCGGCGTTACGGATATTGCCGTGGCGTGGGCTGACGGACAAGACGTCATCCACCATCACGACTCCAGTGAACGGAAAACCATGGCCATGGAAGCCGCTCAGGAATTAGCTGAAGAAGTGGCTGAAATGGTTGCGGAGCCCGTCGAACAATAAAACAAGGAGATCAAGATGATGAAAGTAGGGTTGAATTCAGCTATGTTAACGGTCACAGCCTTCCTGGCCAGCGTCGCGCTGTCCATGGCGGTTGAACTAAAGAATCCGTCTTTCGAAGAAGCGGACACCTCCGCCGACAATACCTACGGCGATCGAGCCCAAGCTTGGGGCCGCTGGGGCCATTGGATTAATCGCGAAACCGAATGGAAACCCGTCCGCACGGGCACTTGCATCATCGGTTATCATCACTGGCAGATTTCCGAAAAAGACAATTCCGGCCTCTATCAGGATGTGGAAGGCGTTCAGGCCAACCAAAAAGTAACTTTCTCGATTTACGCCTCGAAGGACGAAAAAGCCAACAACGAGAAGGTTGAACTGCGCCTCGAACCGTTGAACGGCGGCGATCCTCTGGCCACTCAGATTTACACCATGGAAGAAATCAATACCGGCTGGACCCAGCTCTCCGTCACGGGAACCACCAAAGCCAAAGGCGTCCGAGTCTTGGTGATCTGCTATCCCAAACAAAGCGAAGGCCGCGACGGCGCCCTGCGCTTCGACGACGCCGAAATCGTCGCCAAATAAATCGTCACCCATTCCGTCAAAAAAGGCAGGCCTTCCGGCCTGCCTTTATTGAATCGGGTGCATTTTGACACGGCTCCCGCGCATATGAATAAGAGCCTAATTCGATAGGCTCAAGCGTACATATTTTCATTCGTAACGCATCGACTCGCGTCAGCCTCTTTTTATCTTCCTCATAATCATAATCTTAATCGTAATCTTAATCTCTCCTGGCTGTATCGATGAAGAGATTATGAGGTGGAATCACCTTTGCGTTAAACTCTTTATTGTTCTTTCAAACTCAACTCCCGGGATGAACCGCCTTGCTGCCGGCCTTGCACAAGGGGCAATCCTCCGGACTCCAAGTCATCGGCTCCAACTGAAGCAGACTGAACATAGGCGGCCCAAACGAAGCCTTGCCGCCGCTGCGATCGACCAGAACCACCACCGCATCCACAATACCGCCGCGGCTGGTCACAATATCGATGGTTTCCTGCACCCGTCCGCCGCGCGTCACGACGTCTTCCGCCACGATAAAATGTTCGCCCCGGCGAACTTCAAAGGCCCGACGCAACACCAGCTTGCCATCCTGCTTTTCCGCAAAGATAGCCCGCACATCCAAAATCCGCCCAATCTCCTGCCCCACGGGAATACCGCCCAAAGCCGGCGAAATGACCGCCTGCACTTCAAAATCGCGTCCCCGCGCCTGATGAATCTTCTCCATCAGCGCCCGGCACAGTTTTTCCGCCAACCGCGGATATTGGAGCACCTGCGCACACTGAAAAAATTGATCGCTGTGCAACCCCGATCTCAACTCGAAATGCCCTGACAACAAGGCGTGCGTATTCCGAAACACCTCAATCGCTTCTTCTCGATTCATGCATCCTTTCGTGGACTTCCAATCATTGGAAGCCAGCACTGAATAAGACTCATGATTGAAAAACCAGACTCCCCCGGGCAAGCTTTTTCGGATTTTTTGTGCTGGAGCCGCATTGCGAGATCCTCTTTTTGATAGGGGTAGGGACGGCTCATTAGGTTGAGCCGTCCCTACCCCTATCACATTTGGAGGGTTTTGCTCTGTCAAAACCGGCTTCCCCTTGATGATTTTCCAGCACTAACTCCTTGGCAATGGGAGCGGACTTTAATGAAAAGTCAAGGCGGCGCCAATAGGTTTCATCTCTGATTTGGGAAGATCTTCTCTGATTTGGTAAGCTGGACTGGAATGGGCGGCACGATATTCGGTGGGGGTCAGGCCAAAAACGTTGCGGCACCATGACGAAAAGTAGTTGGCGCTTTTAAAGCCAACCGTCGCAGATATGAACTTGATCGACAGCATCGGGTCAGCAAGCAGCTCGCGAACTCGCGCAACCAGAAGTGGAAAGAGATAGTCCGAGTAGGTAACGCCCGTGATTTTAAAAAAAACTTTGGAGAAATGTTGAGGGCTCATCATCGCAAGGCGCGCCGCTGCATCGCGGTCTAAAAAGATGTCTTTATTTGTTCCAATATGCGCGATCACCCTATCGACCAGGAGTTTATGCTTTTGGTCTACAATTAATTGATGCGCCGATTTATTCGATTCCGCCAACGCAGGATGGTCTGCACGTTGGTCCTTGGTGTGTTTGAGCGGTTCCATGATTCCCCCCTCTAGAGATAAGGGTTCTATATCGAAAGACAACAAAATCGTCAAGCTCTTGCTTGGGTTGGGATTGCTTCGGGGTGCAGCTTGACGCTGTTGAAGTCAGGAGTGTAAGAAACCGAAGAAAACATCGAACAACCAACATCGAACGTCGAACATCCAATGTGGAATTTAAAAATTCCTTGTTCAGTTCGAAGTTCGTTGTTCGATGTTGAGTGTTCGATGTTTTCTTATTTCCTGACTTCAACATTGGGGGACACCCAAAACCAAGACTCGTCCTTTGATTTTCAGGGGATTTCAGCGTGTTTTTTGCCCGTGTTGAAGTCAGGACAGGACACTGCCGCCAGTTTCTGTCCCCCCATGAAGGTGCTCGTTGCGCATAACGGGATGGTTCTTCGCCCCTGTAGGCCGGTTCGCAGAACCGGACTACAATAAATATGTTGTGCGTCAAGATGCTAAATCAAGAGCTATCGACAGGCTTCAAGACAACAATCAAATATGCACAGCATGGTTTGGTTCTGACTTCAGCCCATGATTAGTTGCTCACCAGGCTTGGCGTGATCCTTATACTGTCATCTTCGATCGCGATATGGGCATCAGGTTTGTTGGATCTAATGAAATCGCTCAGGTCCTTGAGGCTCGGATAATCAGGGCTTTTTCCGAAACAGCGTGCATCGTCAATAATAATTACATGCCCCCTATCTGCGCCTTTAAATATATGCGTCAACTCCTCGTAAATAGGCGTTACTTTACCGCCTTTCGCTGTTACTCCTGCGGAGTAATGACCGTCCAACCAAAACAAGGCAGGTTCATCAATCCTTTCAATCAGATTCTTCAGTACGAATCCGCTATCGCCATGAATCAGCTCAACTTTTCCTTCACCTTCAAATCTCTTTTTGGCTTTCTCGTACAGTTCTTTCCCCAGCTCAATAGAGTATATCCGATTGAAGTCCCCTTTCATGGCTTCAACCATGTCGCCATAATAGGTCCCTGTCTCAACTAAAATTTTTAGCCCGAACTTCTTTGCAAAAGCACGGAGTGTTCGCTGTTTGACGATATGCGGCGGGGGAACGGGCCTGCCCTTTTTTTCCCATTCAACGAGGTCTCTTTTTTGCTGTCTTCTTATGATCCACTTAATGAGTGGTTGGTAAAGAGGGGTGTTCTTAATAAGTTGTATCAATAACTGTTTCATGTGGTTCTCGTTTTGTCGCTAATGTGGCCCGCCCACGTCGCATAGCCGGGTGTGCAGCGTCCGACTAACAGGTCACTTAGATCGTGCTAATATCAATCTCCTTGGAAGTAGATTAGGGAGATATTGCGCATAGTCAAGATTATGAGCACCGCAGGGTCTTTCGCTCAAATGCACTGCAAACAAGGCTACGTTTCAACGAAGTACATCTACAGAAAAAAACCGTGGGGTTTCGCATGCGTATTGATGAAGAACAAAGACGTGCGCGATCCATCCTTTTTCTGGCGGCTCGCGTGCGCCAGCCTCAATGCAGGAATGAAACCAATACGATCCCGAGGATAATCCAGAGCGGCAGGGAGAGGATCAGGCCCAGCGTCAACAGGCGGTTTTTACGCAGGCGGACCTGCCAGGCGCGGATGTCCAGGGCCCGGTCGACCCGCACGCGCAGTTCGCCGACGTTGCAGGGTTTGCCTAAGAAATCCACGGCGCCCGCCTGCATGGCTTCGACGGCGGTATTGACCGAAGGATAGCCGGTCAGAATGATGATGCTGGCTTCCGGGTCGCGGTCGAGGATGGCGTGAGTGAAGGCCAGGCCGTCCATCGCCGGCATTCGCACATCGGAGATGATGACTTCGGCGGCGCCCGGTCGGTATTCCTGCAATGCGGTTTGAGCGTCTCCGAAGGAACGGGCCTGATGCCCCAATCCTTCAAGCAAAGTCTGGACCACGCCCCGAACTTCGTTGTCGTCGTCAACCACCCATACCATGGCCATGAATCACCTTCCTGCTGCGCCTGTCCTTCGATGTGCTCACGCAAAACGAGGGAATTATTCCCAGCGGTATTGCTTGTCTTCACCAACTTGTGAAGGTTCTTCCATTCCATTAACACCCAACTTTTTAAAAAGCGAGGAGGAATTAGGGAGCGCGTCCGACGCTTCGAACGGGCTGGGGACAGGAGCTGAAAAAGCTGGTTTGGCCGGTTGGATCGACGGCTCTTTGTGCAGCCGCGCCACTTCGGCAGGCGGCGGCGAGACCGGTCCTCTGGGAACGTCCGGCTGGGCATGATGGCGGCGGCGATACGAATTGTACCAAGCGGCGCCGGCAAAGATCAGACTGACGATCGTGGCAATCAAACCCGTCATGGTCAGAGGGGTATCGATTTCGTAGTTCATGACGCCTCCGATATGGTGTTGGCTTCCGTTAGGGTGGGAATTTGGACATCGCGGGCGGCCTGCCGAACAATATCGGCTGTAATGCGGGACCCGTTCATGGCGCATCCGAGCAACAAGGCCACGTCGCAGAGGTTGTTGATCAAGCGCGGCAGCCCTTGCGTATAAGTCACGATGGCTTTCAACGCTTCTTCTTCGAAGGCCCAGATATCTCCGCCGGCGCTGCGCATGCGATGTTGGACATATTCCATGGTTTGCTGTTGGTTCAGCGGATCCAGCTTCCAGAAGAACTGCAATCGTTGAGCCAGCGAGGCCCGGGCGGCCAAGCGGCTGACCAGATCCTGATGTCCCGCCAGAATGAGGGTGATCCCATTTTCCCCCACCCCGCCGTCCTTATTCCGCACTCTCATATTGCACAACAAATGAAGGAACTCAAAAGCGTCGGAGTCCTGCAACATCTGGGCTTCGTCGACGACCACCACCAAATGAGGAACGGCCGTTCCGGCATAGGATAAATAGCCTTGAATGGCATTAAGGGCTTGTGCGATATCGTTAACCGGCTGCGTGTATTGCAGGCACGCCAACAACTGCCGGGCCAAAGCCAGGGCATTGGACGGAGGGGCATCGATTTGAATATAGGTGAGGTTGGGCCGGGTTTTCACGATGCCGGCGAGCATTTCCAATATCATGGTTTTGCCGGCGCCATAGGGACCGATCAGAACCCCGCCGAGCTTCCGTTCTTCCACGATATACAACAGGCGAGCTAATCCTTCCCGATGCTGCGGGGATAAATAGGCAAATTGCGTGTTGGCCACATTCTGAAACGGTCTTTCCCGCAAGTTCCAATACGACACGTACATCTAATGCATACTCCTTTGACGACTACTACTTGGGCGATCCGAAAACAGATGGCGATCCTCCCGGCTTGTCCGATGACGGACGAACAGACGCAACAGAATGAGTGCGCAGAGGCGCGGCGCGATAGGCGGTTTTATCGAGGACAAAATCGGCAAAGCCTTTTTGCATCGGCGGGGTACGATCGGAAGCGGCATTCGGCTGTACGTCCGGCGCCGCGGAGTAAGAGGAGAAGGCGGACACCGAAGCCTCCGGCGCATCGGCGCCGGAAATTTCGTAGAGGCCTTGTCCTTGAGATATATTGTATTTGACGGTCTGGGCCTGGATGTTCATGCCCATGTATTTATTGGTCACCCATTCGCGCGACTCGTTTTCCGGAGTGTAGACCAAGCTGATGGAAATCGGCACAAGGTTCTCCATCAATTGCCGCAATTGAAAGGCGGGCACGGAAACCGGCTTGAGCATGGTGAACAGCGTCGATACGCCCAACCGATCGATGGCCCGGACAAACGAAAAGACGTGTTCCGCCACTTTTTCCCGATCCGGCAGGGTGATCCAGGGCAAGACGGTATCGATGATGAGCCGTTGAATCGCTTGGGCTTCGATGATTTCTTTAAGCTGCAGAAAAGCGTCGGGGGGCAGGATAAGCGTTTCTTCCCGATCGCGGCCGGGCACAAAGTCGCTGTATTCCAACAAGATCAAATTGCCCGACTCCACAGCCGATTGAACCGGCAGGCCCAAGGAGCTGGCATGAATGGCGATATCCTGGGCGGGTTTGGCGCAAAGCATCAGGCAGCGTTCCTGCAACATCAACCCGTGCGAAAGAAAATGCAGGCTGACGGCGGTCTTGCCCGAACCCGATCGGCCGGTCACCAGACAGGAGCGGCCGCGATAAATGCCTCCATAAAGCCGATCGAAAAAGGACACTCCCAATGGCGTTCTGGTAATCATAGCTTCGATTCAGTCCTGGCCGAACTTGCTCTTCGGTTGAGGAGCTTTTGAACAACCACTCTGACAAAGGACATTTCAAACGGTTTGCTCAAGAAATCCTGTATCCCCAGTTTTTGGCATTCGGCCAAGGTTTCGCTGGAGGGATGACCTGACACGACGATGACCGAGGACTCAGGCTTCGCTTCCCGAATTTTGCGCAGCAGTTCAAATCCTTGCAGACGCCCCGGCATAATCAGATCGGTGAGAATAACATCGAAGTCGTTTTCTTGAACCAGGCGATATCCGGCTTCACCGTCATTGGCGATGGTTACATCGTAACCCATGTTGCCTATCAATCGTTTGAGAATAACTTGGATGGGGGCCTCGTCTTCGATAATTAAGAAACCGGTCATTCTTCGACCTCTCCTCTCAAACACTCTTTGACATTGGGAATAGAAACAACGATCTATATTGCCAACGAGACTATATTGATCGTATAAGTACATAAGAATGGATTTTTAATCAAGAGTCGTTTTTCTAAAGTGCAGGGTATCAGGGACGCGTCAGTACTTGAATCTCTTGAATTTGTCGGTTGGATACAGGTCAAAGGAGGTTGTGTAATGGCAGTTTCGGACCAGGCCGCCGGGCTCAATACATGGCTTGGCGCTGCGGAAAGCGTTGTTTCAGATCCGATGGGTGCAAGACGCCAGCCGGCGAAAGGATCAAGCCATCGTTGTCCGAACTGCGAGATGAGCATCCATGTCATGTCCTCCCTGACATCCTCGGTCTGCCCCTTCTGCAGCAATACGATGGAACGAACCGTCTTGGAGTCCCGGCTGCCCACGCCGGAAGCCGGCGACGAAACGGATGCGGGCAGAGCCTCGGAGAAATACAACAAGATGCATGGAGGCCTGGTATTAGGCTTCAACGCATTGCTCGTCCTGCTGATTACCCTGGCCATCTACTTCAAGCTGCACAACCTGGATTATTACTGGTATCAGCCGTGGATTAATCTCTACAGCCTGAGCGTGGGCGTGTTTATTTTATCCCGGTTCATTCTGGCGGCATTTTATCTGGCGCCCCGGGATGTCGGATTCGAGCCGACGGTGACCGTGGTGGTAGCCTGCCGCAACGAAGACGACTCCATCGGCAAAACCATCGGGCGCATTTACCAGGAAGGCTATCCTCATTCGAAGCTGGAAGTGGTGGCGGTAAACGACGGGTCGACCGACCGCACGCTGGACGAAATGATGAAAGCATTGGATCGGCATCCGTCGCTGGTCGTCGTCGATTTCGAAAAAAACAAAGGGAAGCGTCATGGCATGGCCATCGGCGCTTTGCTGGCCAAAGGCGAAATGCTTGTGTATGTGGATTCCGACAGCTTCCTCATGCCCGGCGCCATCCGGAAAGTCGTCCAGGGGCTGGTCGATCCAACCGTGGCGGCCGTCGCGGGACATACGGATGTCGAGAATGTCGGAACCAATGCGTTGACGAAAATGCAGGATGTCCGCTATTTCGTTTCGTATCGCGTATTGAAAGCCGCCGAAAGTCTTTTTGGCGCGGTCAGTTGCTGCCCGGGTTGTTTTTCCGCCTATCGCAAGGTCTGCGTGCTGAATGTCCTGGATCGATGGCTTTACCAGAAATTCCTCGGCCATTACGCCACGTTCGGCGACGACCGGAGTTTGACCAACTACCTGCTCCGCGATTATCGGGTCCTCTATGACGACGAAGCCCTGGCGACCACCATCGTGCCCGAAAAATGGGGCAAATACATCCGGCAGCAATGCCGGTGGAAACGCTCGTGGGTTCGGGAGATGCTGTATGCCGGGCGGTTCATGTGGTGCAAGCATCCGGTGGCGGCGGTCTCCTGGTATGCCATGACGGTGTTGCCGATGCTGGCGCCGCTGGTCATGTTGCGAGCCTTGGTCTGGGGCCCCATTATGGAGCACTACTTCCCGAGCTTTTATGTTGGCGGCGTGCTGGTCGTCACGCTCTTGTGGTCGCTGTTTTATCTGGAGAAAACGGGGCGCCCGCATTGGTGGGCAGGGTTCGTTTTTACGATTACATACGTCCTGTTTTTCAGTTGGCAGGGCTATTACGCCCTGGCCACCATGCGCAAAACCACGTGGGGTACACGATGACACAACAAGTTCACGATCCGGACGGGCGTCCTTCCGAAATGCAGCCTCATTCTTCCCGTCCCGTCCAGCCGGTTTCCGTTTCCTATGGCTCGGTTTGGCTCCATTACATCATGGTGATTGGATTGTTGGTGGCCTGGTGGTTCCCGGTGAAAATTGTGGTCAGCCGCTGGCTGTGGCCTCCGGCGACCTATAGCGGCCCGCGCGAGGCCGAATCGTTTGTGACGCTGGCGTACGAAGGCGTTTCTTCGAAAACCAACGAGATTTCTCCGGCTCAGTTTAACGAGCACCTCGAGGTCTTGAAAGCGCATGGGTATAATCCAATTCGTCTGGACGACGTGCGGCGCCTGTTTAAGGAAGGCCGGAAGCTTCCCCCCAAGGCCGTGCTGCTCACCTTCGATCACGCCCGGAAAACGTCCTACTACAGCGTCAATCCCATCCTGCGCCGGATGGGCTGGACGGCGGTCATGTTTCTATGGACGGAATCGATCGTGGAAAAAGATCCCGCCAGCTTGCTCTGGCCCTATGTTCAAATCATGGCGCGATCCAAGTTGTGGGAGATCGGCGCCCAAAGTTACGGCGGGTTTGAAAAAATCAAGGCCAGCCCCGGCGGGCGCATGGGCCATTTCATGACCAGTCCACGCTGGTTGGACAAGGACCTCCGTTACGAAACCGTGGAAGAATTCCAGAAACGCCTGATCGCCGATCACGAAAAATGCCTGACCGATATCGAGGAAGAAGTCAGCCTCAAACCGATGGCTTTCGCATATCCCTATGGGGATTTCGGACAATTCCAGCCGCGGGCCGTCGTCCCCCGGAGCATCAATCTGGCGTTGGTCGGAAAAAATTACGACCTGGGTTTTCTTTCCGGGAATCTGGCGCTGAACACCCGTTACAGCGACCCGCGAAGATTGAACCGGTTGCGGGTGCGTTCGAGTTGGAGCGCCTCCGATTTGATCCGCTATCTGGATCGTTCTTGGCCATTGGAGGAAGCTCAACTGGAGAAGGACACCGTGACCATGCCGTCGGCCTGGATTGTGGATTGGGGCGCGATGAAGCAGGAAGACAATCGGCTGACCCTGTATGCTCCCGAAGAACTTACCGGCGCCAAAATATGGCTGGGCGGAAGCGATTTAAGCCGCGATTTCTATACGCGCGTCCTTTTCAAATTGGAACGGGGCCAGATGGGCGTCTATCTGCGGGCGGCCGCCGATGAAGAGTCGTATGTTTATCTGGGCATGGATACGCGGGGCGAAGTCTGGCTGCGCGAAAAGAAGATGGGCCAGGAGATGGATAATTGGTCGGACGACGAGCTGAGCAACGACCTGAATGTCTGGCTCCGGCAAAAGAGCGTCAGCGCGGAACGTTTTACGCTGGCCTCGGCCCGCTTGGGGCTCGATTCGCGCGACGATCACATCCTGGAGATATTCGTCCGAGACCGCATGTTGTTTGCCATGCTGGACGGACGTCAGATCTTCAAGGATCACATTCTATTGCGGGGCGAAGCCCGGCCCGGCATGTTGGGGATCAGCGTATGGGACCCGGTCAAGGGCCAGGCGCGAGTGAGCATCTCCAGCGTGGTGCTGAACTCGGAACAACGCACCTTGGCCGCCTGGGACATCGATCGCGCCCGGGAGCCCTACGTTTTGCAGTGGCTGCACCGGAATGCCTACCGATTAACCGGCTTGAGTCCCAAGTGGATGACCGTATCCGGCGTAGGACAAGCCTTGAAAACCGGATGGGACGCGACGACCTTCAAAACGCTTTCCCGCATTTATCATCTAAAACTGATGCCCTGCGTACGGGTGGAAAACGAGCAGGCGTTAAGCCGCTTGACGCCGTCCAAGCTGGCCGACGATGCCGCGGCGGATCAATGCGACGGCATCTTCATGGATTTCGGGGATATGAACAACCCCTCCCCGGCTGGAATCACCACCTGGCTGATGCAATGCGCCAAGACGCTTCAACGCAAAGGACTTTCCATGCTGGTGCGATTGCCAACAGCGATCGAGTCCAGCATGTCCTTGCGATCCATTCTCGCGGTGGCGCCCGGGCTTCAACTGGCGGTCTCCACCAACTCGCCCATCAAACGAGATCCTTATACCAAGGAATCGACCACCAAAGTGGAAACGATTCCCAGCCCGGCGCCGGATGAAGGGTTGCCCTTGTCGTTCGAAATCCCGATGACCGCCGGGACCAACATGGAAGAAACGTTGGAAGCCAGTTTAAGCCGGCTGCAACAGGAGGGCCAGGCGGCCTACCTGGATGCGGAATACGACAAAGCCGTCGAAGCCTGGTCGGAATGGTTCAAACTGGATGCCATGAATCCGCGCCCGCCCATGCTGATCGGCGACGCCTACCTCCGCAAAGGCGATTCCGAACAGGCCATTCTGTTTTACGATCGAAGCCTGGAACAGGATCCCGGCCAGATTTCGCTCGTCATTCGACGGGTCAATTTGCTGACAAAAATGGGACGAATCAACGAAGCCGTCAGCAGCTTGAATATGTATGCCCGTCTATTCCCGGACGACGTATCCATTCTTTTGGCCCAGGCAGAATGGTTGTGGCGGCAAAACCGGAACCCGGAAGCGATCCGGCTGGTCGAGCGAATCCTGACGTTGGAGCCTGAACACATCGAGGCCAATGCCATCGCCTTGCGGTTGCCTTTGGAGCCGGCGGAATTTACTGCGCGCCTGGATACGTTGGTGAAACTGGGCCAGAAAGCCGATAAACGCTACGAATTAGGGCAAGCCATTTGGAAATACGATTTGTTGAGCGTGGCCCAAACCTATCCGCTGATCCGGCTCATCAATACCGTCTCCGAACAAAAAGGCGACGATCGCGTCACCGCCTTGTTTCTTCGCTTAAAACCCCGGTATGCGCCTTTACAGGAATCCTGCGCCGACGGACATCTGTCGGAAGCCTGGTGGCTCGATGGAGGTTCGTTCTCGAGGCACTCCACCCAGGGAGGCGTTCTGAGTGCGGATTCCTCCCATTCCGAGGCGGCCTTGCGGCTGCTGGGATCGGAGCATATCACCGACTCGTTCATCGAGGCGGTCGTGAAAAAAGTTTCCGGTTCCTTCTGGCTTTATGTGCGGCGAACGTCGGATCACTTTATCCGGTTCGGACTGGACGACACGCACCAGCTCTTCCTGCAAGTCTGGAATCACGGACACTTGGTGGCATCGCAATCCAAATTCTGGACGCTCCCCGCGGACGGCGCAAACCTGCGCCTCGCCTTGCGCGGCGACGGCGTGATCGGGCTGATTGACAGCTCGCCCGTTTTCTCATCTCCCCTGGAAGTACCGCCCCATCTGGGCTTGGGATGGGTGGGATTGAGTGTTTATCGGAACGAACGAGGGACCGCGCAGGCCGCCATCAGCCGTATAGCCGCCGGCCCGCTGATGCCTCGCTTGGTGCTGCTGCCGGCGCTGAAAGCCACCAACGATGTGGATGTCCTGATCGAAAAACTGCAGCCCGAGTGCAATTACATCTCCGACCTTGCGCCTCTTTGGTTTCGGATCGAGGAAAACGGAACCTGGTCAAAGTCAGCGGGCGAAAACGAGATGCTGTTGCGGCTCTTCGCCCGATATTATCGTTTGCGGCTGATGCCGGCGGTTCAGGCCTCTTCCGCTCATCAGATCTCGGGCAGCGAGCTGCTGGCGGCCGCCGATAAACACGGCTTTTCCGGATTTACCCTGCTGCTGGACCGATTGCCTGAAGCCGCCTGGTTCGAAAAGTTGGATCGCGAACTGGCGGGCTCCTCGTTGAAGGTGTTGGTGCTCGCGCTCGATCCGGTTGCCGGAGCCTGCCAGTGGCGCGGCGCAGGAGAAGGCGCAGCCATTTTCAATGGGGCCTCCGAAGTCCGGGATGTGCAAGCTGTTTCGTGGGAAGAGCCCAATGGTTCGCACAAGCCTTTAAGCACGCTTTCGCCAACAAAACCGGTTGTCGTAGCCATGCCCGATGCATTGCCGGGCATTCCGCTCTGGACGGGAATGGAAGCCTCAACGGTAGACAGCAAGAAATAAAATCGCCGTAAGCCGCTCCGGCCTGTTTGACAGGAAAACACGGCGCTCAGCGGAGTGAGCGCCCTACCCACGGCAAAAAAAGGTAGGGACGGCGCTCCGTCGCCGTCCGCGGTTGCGGCCGTGTCAGGATGCACCCAACCGCTCCTGTTATTTTCTGTGGGGGGCTCGTTCTTTTCAGGAAAGCCCGTCTTCGGAGAAGCCGGGCCACCTGCCGGGAGGGACGGCGGCCTCGCCGTCCTCTTAACGTTCCCGCCACGATTAAAATCGGAAGGTAATATCGCCCGCCACCGTGGCTTCGTAATACTCCGGCACTTTGTTGACGGAGACTTCGCCGTGCAATTCCCAGTGTTCGCCCAGCTTGCTGCGGACGGAAGCGGCCAAGCCGAAAACGGGTTTCCATTCTTCTTCCGGCGGATTGACGATCAGTTGGTCGCGTTCCTGAATCAGCGCATCGATGTCGCTTTGCGGCCAGCGCTGCTGTCGGGCCGTTGCGATATCCTGGTTTAACTGAACCAGACGGGCCTGGTGTTTTTCGTCGGCATCCGGGCGGACATTCTGTTTGCCCAGTCCGGTCCGCGCCTGCAAGTTATAATAGGTTCGCTGGTAGGTATGACGGAGCGATGCTTCCAGATAAAATCGATTCAACTGGTAAGGCGTCCAATAATCGTCGCGGGCTTCTTCCGAGGTGGTATAGGCATAACGCAAGCCGAGGCGCAAGCCGATGTCTTCCCAAATCAACCATTGGCTGCTCACGGCTCCATGCAAACGATTGTTATCGTCGGAATAGAGGTAGTATTGTCCGCTGCCCCACACATCCCACCAATCCCGAATGCTGAAAACCCCGTTCGCCATCCACTGATCGTAAGTAACCATGTCGCGCACGACGGTGCGCGCAGACGGCTCCACATCGTGCTCGAAGCGTCCGGTCAGATCGAGCGGCAAGACCGGTTTGAACTGACCCTCGATCCCATAGGTCGGCTCGACTTCGTTCACGGGCTCGCCGAAATTGCGCAACATGAAATCGCCGGAGAGCAAATTTCCGCTGGGAAATGTGAAGGATCCTTTAACCCCGGCCGAGGTCTCGTCAACCTCGATTTCCGGCAGCGAACTGCCGTCATCCAAGTCTTGCCGGCCTTGTTTAAGCTGACCCCATCCGGCCTGGCCTTCGGCAACGATATTGGGCGTGAGATTAAGCCCTCCGAACGCATACATGTGATAATTTTTGCGCTCCAAATTGTCTTGGAAATAATGAGCCCTCGCCCCCACATACGGCTTCTTAATATCCAAATTGAAAGGCCCTTTGCTCACGTTGTCAACCGACGGCGGAGGAACGAATTTGTGGGACAGCTTCGTATGCACATAGGTATTGAGGTCGTTGTAGGACTGCTCCGGATAACCGTCTTCCTTCAGCCGTTCCAGGATTTTCAGCGCTTTGTACTGCTTGCCTTCCAGCGTCGCCAATTCGGCCCTCATGCGGCGCGCTAAAAAGACCGGATGCATCCTGAGCACTTCATTCACGGTGTTGCTGGCCGAAACATGCCGCCCCAACTCATGCCGCTGATACAGCAGAGGATTATCCCCGTTGACGGCATACCCGAAAACGGATTGAATGAAACCGACGGCGTAATTCGTGGATGCCGACTGCAAATTGACCGTCACGGCCTCCGGAACGTCGCTGTAGGTCTCCTGCCCGATGTCGCCCATGGGATAGGCCACAAAGGACGGCTTTTCGCCCAAATAGGATTGCATCAGCCGGCTGCTCAGGTCGTATTCCATATGGATGCGTTGGTTGAATTCGTCCAGCGTTTCCATGCGGTTGGCCGGGTTGAGGCGGATAAGGCTGGTCAGGGGACGGACCATCATCCCCCGCTCGCCCGGCACAGGCGTGCTGGCCTCATAAAGATGGCTGCCCATCACCCAACCCTGTTGCCGATAATCCGCCAATTGCTTCCAGGACGCGAGAAACGGATCTTTCCGTTCGATGTTGCCGACCGGCACATGCATCGAAAAAGGAATGCCCAAGTCCTTGAAAACCGGCGTAGCCAAACGGAAGGAATCCAGACGCGCATCGTCGAAGGTGATGATGACGGCGCGATTGGGCGTTCGCTCCGAACGGCTGTCGTTAATTCTTTCCAGGGAAGAAAAATAATCGCGCAGATCCATGGGCGTCAGAAAACGGAAGCCGGCTTTTTGCAAGGCCATCAATTGCTCGCGGAAGAGCCTGACGGAAGGGATTTCGGTCCACTCGCTCGTGGTCAAACCATGAAAGAGCAGAACGAGCACGGAACCCTGCTGGCCGGCCGCTTCCAATTTATCCAGTTCCTGATACGCCCGTCCGAAACGTCCCCTCGCCGCTTCATAGCGAGCCCGCAGGTAATGATTATACGGATCTTGTGGATTGAAGGCCTCGACGCGCTTCAGATGCTTGTCGGCCTCCGCAAAGTTCTTCTCGGCGGCATACGCTTCGAACAAGCCGCGTTGCGCCCTCATGTTGTTGGGGTTGAAATCGCGCAGCACGATCGTGAATTTTTGTTGGGCATCGGCGAATTGGTTGTCCATCGAAAGCAATTCGCCAAGCAAAAGCAGCGCATCCGTATTATTGGGATCGTCCCGGATGTAATCCTTGAGAATGCCGATCGCTTCGTTCAGGGGATACTCCAAGGGCTTGTCGCGATTGAGGCGGACGTAGAGGTCGATCAACCTCATTCGATATTTCTGGCGCAATTGCAGTTCCGTGGTTTCCGCGACCAACCGGCGAAGATAGGGAATCGCATCGGCGGGACGTTCGCCGTATTCGGCCCGATCGGCCATGATTAACAACGCGCTGGTATGGTTCGGATCTTCGGCTAAAATTTGTTCGATCTCAGGCAACGCCTCATCGGCCTGGCCGGTGCGCAGTCGGCACTCCGCACAGTACAAACGATATTCCAAGTTGTCCGGCTGGCTTTGCGCCAGTTTTTCCCAAAGAGGAAGCGCCTCTTCGAATTGCCAGTTGTTCAGATAGGCGCGCGCGAGTTCCAACCGGATATCGAGCCGGTCTTCGTTCTTGTCCAATTGACGTCGGAGAATGCTGATCGAGTCTTCGAAGCGCCCCTCCCAACGCGAAAGGCGGGCGATCGAATACTCGACAGGTTCTTGATCCGGATCTAACTCCAGACTCTTGCGAAAAAACTCAATGGCTTTCGGCTGCTCCCCATTGGCCATATACGCCATGCCCAGCAGATTGTAGGCCATCGGCAATTTTGGATTGATGCGCCGAAGGGTTTCCCACAGCTCGATCGCTTTGTCCTGGCGGCCATTGTTCCAATAGCACCAGCCGAGTTGGCCCCAAGCAGAGAGCAGACTGGGGTCCTGTTCGATAACTTGTTCCAACTTGGTAATCGCGGCCGGCCAGTTGGTCGCCGCCATATCCCGATTGGCCGCCTCGAACAGGCCGTTCACCGGAGATTCTGGCTTTACATCAGGGTTATTCGGATCGGCAGTGATGGAAGGCTCAGGCATCGCTGGAGATTCGAAAGCTTCATCGGCATGGACCATTTCAAACCCAACGAGCAATACAAACGCGGCAATCCATTTGACCATTGGTTTATTCCCCATAGCTTGTTTCGACAATGTGAATTTGTGCAGTATAGGCCAATTCGATTTGAATGTCTTTCTAAATCAGAATCCGAGATTCTCCCGCAAAAGCTCCTGTCGCGAAGGCTGAAGATCTTCACGAGGGGCCTCGGTCCCGGGAACCGTCGGCCGCTGGGGCGGGTCCGCCGGATCTTCGTCCGCCGGTTCCGGCAGCGAGATTCTTCGTCCCAATATGCGCTCAACGTAGAGGCGCGTTTTTTCCAGCGAAGACGGCGGATAGCCATCCTTCTGAAGCGCTTCCAAATTATCCCGCGCCAGATACTTTTTGCCCGCGCGCGCCGCATATTCCGCGCGGAGGCGCCGGGCCAGCAAGACCGGATGATTCTCCAGCACGCGAACGACCAGATTGCTGCCGTTTTCCCACCGATGCGGTTCGATGCGTTGATACAGCAAGGGGTTGTCGCCCTGCACGGCGTATCCGAATGGGCTCTGAATAAAGCCGACTTGGTAATGCCGTCCGCATTCGCGCAAATTGATCGGCACGGACTCGATTTCGTTGCAGACGGTTTGCTGGCCGATATCGCCGAAGGGATACGCCACAAACGGCGTCGTGCGGGCCGTATGGAGATAGGCATCCATGAAGCGCCGCGATTGGCCATATTCCGCGGCAACGCGCTGAACATATTGCGCTTCGGACTCCGTCTTGTGCGCTTCGGCAATCCATACGCGATTGGCCATCGGGTACCCCTGATGTCCTTCGGCATCCAACGGATAGCCTTTATGGGCGTCCACCAAGTGGCTGCCCATGATCCAATGTCCGGTTGCCTCGAATTCCTTCAACATATCCAAGGTGCTGATAAAGGGGTGCTGCTCCTCCACAAAACCCACCGGCACATGCATGGAGAAAACAAGGTCCAATTCTTCCGCCACCGGCGTACCCAGGCGCATGGCATCGCGACGGGCATCGTCAAACGTAACGCAGGCCACCCGCTCGACCCCCATCCCGCCGAACAGCTCGCGCATGCGCCGGGCTTGCTCGAAATATCCGGGAATCTGCGCCGCCGTGATAAATCGAAAACCGGCCTCCTTCAATAAACTCAGTTGCTCCTGGAATTGCGTCACGGGCAGTATTTCCGAATCGTCGCTGCTGCTGAGTCCGTGATAAAGCAAGACGGCCAGGGAGCCGTTCCAGCCCGATTGCTCCAGCTTGTCCAACGCCTCGAACGCCTCCTTATAGCGAGATTGCTCCGCATACCACCGGGCCTGGATGGAATACAAATAGGGATCATGGGGATTAAAGCGACGAATGGAAGACAGTTCCTGCTCGGCGCCCTCATAGTCGCCCTGACGCAACAACAGTTCGAACAGACCGCGATGGGCGCGTATATTGCAGGAGTTCAATTCATCGAGCACATGACGATACGCGCTAATCGCTTCTTCATAACGGCTGTCGAGAACCAACAGATCCCCCAACGCCAGATACATGTCGGCATTCATCGGATCGCTTTGAATATAGCCGCGAACGAGCTCGCACAGCCGGTCCAGGGGAAACCGCTCCGCCTGTTGGCCGTAACCACGGTCATACAACGGAATCAATCGATTCAGAATGCGGCGACGGCTCTTCATGTCCTGCCCCGAAGCACTGTAGATTTGCTCCAGAAACGTCGCCGCACTGAACAAGTCGCCGCTGTACTCGGCCGCATCCGCCAATAACGATAAGAGCCGGCTGTTGGCGGGATGATCTCTGATCAAGGCTTGGGCATGACCAATGGCCTCCTCGCGATGCCCCGCGTAAAACAAGGCCAACGTGCGATACGTCTCGTATTCGGCATGGGCCGGAGCCGCTTCAACCAATTCGTTCCAGAGCGGCAGGGCTCGGTCGTACTGACGGCTTGTCAAGTAGGAGCGCGCCAGTTCGGCTTTGATATCGATGCGCTCCGGATGGGTTTGGCACAGCGGCTGCAAGACCGCAATCGCCTCCTCCAAATGCCCCGCCCATCGCAGTACGCGGCCCAATTGGAACACGATTTCGGGCTGGTCGGCATCGACCTGCAAACTACGGCGATAGGCCTCGATCGCCGGCTCCAACTCGTTTCTCGAACGGTGGGCATCGCCCAAAGAATTGTGCACGAACAACTCTGAAGGAACGATCGGACGCAACAATTCCCACAGGCGGATCGCATCCTCCTGCCGCCCATTTTGCCAGTACGTTTCGCCCAGCAGCCTCCAGGCCGGAATATAAGTCGGCTGAACCTCGACGATCTTTTCCAGCAGCGCGCAGCCCTCCGCGAGCTCGTCGCTTTGGATCAATCCCCTCGCCCGCGCAAGGTCCTTGGCCTCGGCTTGTACGCCGGTAGAAAGTGTAATGGCATTCGTAAAGACAGGAGCCGCACATCGAGCTTGAGCCGGCTCCGGCGTTTCATAATCGTAGAGCGTTTCTTGAGCAAGGACAGAGACAGGCAAGCAACCGAGCAGCAGACAACTCATCCACACCGGCTGCAAAAGATTTGCGTACAACCGTTTCATTTGCCGATTAGCTCACGTCCAGTTCAACTGTTTAGCAAGTCGAAGACATAACCGAGCCGGTAGAGCAGGATCGAAACCTCCCTACATCACATACGGCAGCACGTCCGCATTCACTTCCTCTTCGCACGTGCAATCCGGCACATCCTTGAACAAAGCCCATTGCTCCTCGTGCTGAACCGACTGCCCCGGTTCCAGCGACGTCAGGGGGCCCAACGTTTCCAACTCGAGAATATCTTCGTCCGTGTAGATCTCGCAATTGACATTGCAGTCGGGATACGAGGCGTTTTCCAACCGTTGGAAATGTTTAACGAACAGATAGCCGTCCGCAAGATAGCCAATCCAACCTTCGCGCTGGGCCAATCCGATTTTGGTGGGCCCCCGCGCAGGGTCCTGCCGGATCAGTATGAGAGACGACCCAATCTGATATCGCTGATCGGCCAGGTCGGTGTAACTCCAAAGCGTCCAGTTCTGATTCGGCGTCAAGCGCTCGTCATGAGGAACCACATCCGGCAGCGGGATAATCGCGAGACCCTTTTTAGCCATCACGCTCAAAGCCCAAGGAGAACAGGCGATGGCCTTGTCTGTTCGATTGGTCAAAGAGTGCCGAACCGAAACACGTCCATTGGCATCCAGCAGACGGATGTCCATCGTCTTCTGAATGCCGCTTAACGGCCCCTGGGGCTGGATCAAACGCACGCCGCCTTCGATCTCTTCAAATTCGACCGGCCCATTGTCCAGTTCGTACGTCAGGGGTTTTTGTTCCGGCGCGATCCAGAAACGATGCCCGCCCCGAATTTGCCATTTCGATTCGCCTTTTTGCCCCAATTGCCCGGCAAACTCGCCAAAAACGTTTTTTTCGCCGATAAAACCATACCGAACGATGCGCGGCCCGACCTCCAACGTGACAATCAGTTCGACCTGATCGTTTGCCAATCGCAGATTTCGTTCCCAGCCACTATACGGCACAACGGTTACAGACATGAGCGGCCTCCTTTCGGTGCAGTAAAAGATTACGCCTCATGTTACGTCCGACCTCCCCCAAGTCAATCATGGACAACTCAAGCCCTTCGAATAAAAATGCACAAGTCCTTCAAGATAACCTTGCGTTGAACGATTTGCTGTTATACAACACCCGCCACGTTGCCGGAGTGGCGGAATGGCAGACGCACTGGACTCAAAATCCAGCGCCTTCACGGGCGTGAGGGTTCGACTCCCTCCTCCGGCACCATCACAAACAGGGCCTTGGACCTCGTTATAGCCAATAAAATCAATGGGTTACAGAGTCGTCCCTTAATCCAATCTGCGTTTTTCTGCGTATGCTCGCTTTTCGTCGCTTTTCCATTTCGGGTCTCGAAAGTCTATCAAAAGTCTATCGTAACGTCCAAAAACCGTCGATAATCGTGTGCGTATTACAGGTGGAATGCGTAATGAAAAACCAAGCAAGCGGTATCAACCAGAATCAAAACTTACGTCACATACTCGCCATTGAAAATAGAAGCCCATGACGAATCCAGGGAGAGGCCGTAAATTTTAATATCACCAGGCTTCATTCCCCGTGCAATCATGTGACGGCGATAGAGAACATCCGCTTGGCCGGAAATGTGAAACACCTTCAAAGGCTGAAGCTGGCCGAGTTGACGCGCATGATGATAGTGATAATTCCGTTTTAGTTCTTCTTCCATCCGCACCGCGACGGCAGGGAAGTCAACAAATCCGTTTGAATCGGGCTGCACATACAAGTCATATCGTGGATAGTCTTTGCTATTTCCAGGAGCCAAAAGAGCAAATTCGAAACAGACATGGCAGATCTCCTCCACTCGACGAATACTTTCCTCTACATGTCGCGAATTGAGTTTTTCGCCTACAAGGTCTGAAACCAGATTGTCTTTTGCAATAAACTCAAAACACGGGACCTGATGATAATGTCCAGTAACCTGGACCAAATCGTGAAGCCGGTACCGATACAAGCCTCCTCCCGTTGTCAGGACCACGCTATATTCGTGTCCATTCTCTAGTTCCCAAACACGCTTGATTCCGCCCGACTGACTGTCCACGAACTCATAAAAATGGGATCCCACGGCACAAGCTTTTCGCGAGGAGTCAATGGGGATCGAAACAATGCCCTCCGTGGCCACCAACCCTTTGCCTTGAATGAAGGCTAGCGGGAACCAACGTCTAAGTTTCGAAACCCACAAGTCGGATAACCCTTCAGTCCAACAACTGATCAAATGCAATTCAGGCCAAACCTTCATGGGAAAACCAGGCGCGCCGCAATCCAGGCAGGCAAGTTCAGCAGCTCGCACTGGATCAGGCTGTAATTGCGATTCGAAAATCTGCCGGAGTGGTGAAGCCAACTTGAGCTCTTGGTTGATGACACCGGACCCGATGTCACGAATGAAATCAGGAAACTGTCCGGCCATGGCATCGACCAAAATGGCAAGAAACGAGGGATGCCAGACAGAAATCAGCCGCAAATGCTTTTCCCCAATCAGGAATAAGAGCGTCAAGTATTGAAAAGCTTCAGGATCGGAGACTCGTGAGATTTCGGCGGGAACGGCAAACAATGTTTTCGCCATCTGTCTTTGTACAACCCCTAAATATTCGGCATCCTCTGCAAATCCCACCGGAATCTTTTGTAGCCCTGCCATGTGATGATGCGTCGAAGGACTGATGGACCAATAATGACGCCCTCCAAATATTCTCGGATAATGAAGATAGGTAAACCCGATCCAAGGATCAATGGCCGCTGCAAACTGCTTCTTCAAGGATTGAGTATAAGGAATCAATTTCGTTGCACTAACCGATCCGCTGGTAGGTTGCAATAGATGAATGGGCTCAACCGTCAGACATGAAGACCCGCCATTGCGCAGCTGTTCGATAAACGGACTGTATTCTTCATATTCCGACAAGGGAATTTGTCGAATGTCATTCGACGACCGTATAGATCCAAATCCGTATTTCATTCCGTATGCAGAATTGGCATTGGGTTTCATGATGCCGCGAAGGATCTTTTCCTGCTGACGCTTGATACTAAACGAGGCCAGGATAAAAAGAAGCAACCGAGGTAAACAGGATAGGAACCATGCTAGATTGGCACAAAATACACTGATGAATTGCCCGGCTTTATTCATCCCACCGCACGTGATTCTGTCTAATGACCCTCCAGGCATATTTATTGAAATTACACTCCGCTACCTGGGTAATGCAGGCCAACTCGTCGCCTTGGCTGTAGGTAGGATTCCTCTGCAAGAAAAACCCAACATGAGGATCATTCTGACGTGATTCAGGAATTTCGCACATTACGGGCCTAAGCCAATCTTTTTTTCTGCCCATCTTGATAATCCCCGTCTCTGGATCATAGGCATGTCCAAATTTATACGTAGCGGCCAAATTCAAAAGTCGTTGATATGCATCTGGGGTTGGAGCGTTATGGATGGGATAGAATTGGTTGAAGAATACAGGGAGAAAGCGATAGGTTCTGTAGCCTTTTGAAATCAGAAACCAATAGAGGTTATGCCGGTGTTCAGCAATCATCCGGAGCATGTAATGTCCAAAGCTTCCGGCAATAGCACTGGTTTGCCAATATCGTTGATCTACGATGGTGTCGCCGCTGAATATGAAGCTCACCTTCTCGCCATCGAGTAAATGATGAAGCATCATCAGCGATGAAAAGCCAACGATATTCCGCCCTTCCCGCAAGACAATGGCCCATTCTTTTTCGTTCATATCCTTGAGAAATATTTCATGAACGACATGGCAGAAATATTTCCGATGGAGATGAAACATCATCTCTTTATCGGCATCAGACAGTTTGTCTATTCGCGTAATGGACCGTTCTATCATATATCAAGTATCCACTTTGCCTGTTTATAGTTTCCGCCCAATGAAACGGAAATACGGAGGTTTGAGCCAAGGGAAGTAGGGTATGCGGGCTCTCCCTTCAAAAAGATGCTGTTTTTCGTAATTTGAACACAGATAAGGCAGTTGATCAGGGGAAAGATGTACATCGCAATGCTTGAAGAAATAAGCCCAGAACTGGCGTGAAACCCATGAATGGCGCTCATTATCTGCCGCAGGATGTTTCTGAGAAATATAATAGTCCACGACCCCAACAAATCCTCCTGGCTGCAGGATGATCTCAGCGTTGTTCAAAGCAGCAAGCCAATTCGATACCATGCTCAAAGAATACGAGAATGTAACGACATCGGCATACTCTTCGGGAGGCTTGTATGAAGTTATATCGGCCTTGATGATCTCCACATTTCGCCACTTCATTTTCTCGACTCGTTGTCGGGCGACGGAAAGAAGAGAAGCACAAAGATCTACTAAATAGATTCTTCTCAAATCCTTTAATTTATCTCCAAGATAATGCAAATTATTCCCAGTCCCCCCACCCATGTCCACCCAGATGCCGTCTTTCGGCACAGGGATCGCACGCATCAGCTCTTCTCGCCCATGAAGCATCCCTTTTCGAAAATCATCAAAGAACTCTGCTTGTCCTGAATAAAAGCTCTCCAATCGTTCAGCGGGCGTGCACCCACTGATTCTTGGAAAGAGAATTTTTGAGTAGACTCTCAGATTATTTAAAAAAGACATAGCCTTACAACGCTCCAAGCTCAAGATAAGGACATTGCTTTTTATCGATGGTCTGACAGAAATTCAAGCCATCATCCCAGTAAACCAGATAAACCCGGCTTCTATACTGAATGGTTAGAAACTTTTGCATCGCGTTGCGCAATGGATCATTTTCATGAAAGCCTAGCAGGATAAACTGATGGCCTGCGAAACGAGCCTTTGTACAGAGGGCGTCAACCAAACGTTCAAGTATGAGAGAATCATCGCCGTCGACGCAGAGAAATGAGGCATAACAAACATTCAGCCAAGTTCCCGGTTGGGGAAGTGCCCCGCATCCCGCAAGCGACAATATACGGCTGGCCAACGGCTGAACCAAACGGGCCCAGCCCGAGTAACCACTCAGGATCGTCTGCTTAAAAGCATTTTGATCCCAGCTTGCAACTGCACCCACAATCTTATTCCCCTGGATGGCGACATGGAAATTATCAGGGCGCAAATCACGCAAATACGACGTGCCCAAGTCTGACTCCTCCAAGACAGGGAAAAATTGCCGACGTCGGCCCGTTGTGTTGAGGAAATCAATAATATCCCTCATTGAAGTCTGATGGCCGGGCAGGATCGTAAGCCCGTCACAACAACCAGAAACTCGCCGTGGTTTCTTTCCAACAAGCAAGGCATACGTATAATACTGGCCATAATCCTCATACCTTGGAAGACCGGCTCGTCCACTGGTCAACAAGGAAATCGCTTCATGGTTCTCCTCAACGATCGTGCTCAAATACGCAGGGACGCATCTGTCGGCATGGAGCCTTTCGAGAAAAGAATAACCACGCGCTAACGCCATTCTTCGTCGAACATGAGGCAACAGCCGTAATCCGTTCAAATACCCCAGGTCTATGCGCTGCTTATTAACATAGACGGGCTTTATGGTCCTGCACCCCAAGCCCACAACCACCCCATCCTCTAATGCGACCAAGGTTTGATTCTGCTTTCCTTGCACATCCAACCCATAAAAGAAATCGGGCTCCCGACCAAAAGTGATGCGTACAGATCCTGGCATCGAGGTGCTGCATATGATCCTTCTCAATGCCGCATCATACGTATGATCTGCCAGAATATATTTCATTCTGAATCAACTTTTCGATTATCATCGAAACCCAGGGGAAGCCCCTGCCTTTCCACTACATCGCCCCTCGAAAGCAAATTCGCCATAAAATAGGTCAACGTCATGAATGGGCTTTTGCAGTTGGCTTTAACATTGGTCGCTCGCCAAAGAATGGATTTCATCGTATAAAACTCTTTCCGAAATCGGAGGCATCGATCAGAAAGATCTTGGGCCGAGTAATTCTTTGTTTTAAGGGCGACATCGCCAAACCGGTAACTCGGACTCAACCACCAATCGTCCTGAACAAGTTGTTTCTGCTCCCGCAGTCGCTGATACAGAGGTGTTCCAGGAAACGGAACCAGATGATTAAAGGCGGCAAAAAATAGTTTGTTTTTCACAACAAAATCCAAGGTTCGCTGGAATGTCTGATTCGTATCCGAGTCATAGCCAAAAACAAAGGTGCCATATATGGCCAGCTTGTGTTTGTGCAGGTTTTGAACAACAGAATCATAATCGCCAAAGTGGCAATTAACCTGTTTCCTCATGGCGTCCAACGTCTCTTTTTCAAAAGATTCGAACCCAATCAAGAGCCCCAGACAGCCGCTACGATAAAACAACGCCAAGAGTTCGTCGTCATTGGCAATACTCATGCTCACCTGCCCAATCCAACGAATCCCCAGTGACGTCAAGGCTTCAAGCAGTTTGACCGTACGCTGACGATCTACGGCTATGTTGTCATCGACAAAAAAGATGCTTTTGGTCTTCAATCTTTGTATTTCACGAACAACGTCATCAACGGGACGCGCCGCATAGCGCCCATTGAAAAAGCCGGCAATGGAACAGAACTCGCAAGAGAAACGACATCCCCGGCCAGTTTCAACGAGCGCCAAATCCAAATAACGGCGTCCGCCGTAAATGGATCGATCAGGAAGAATAGACATCAACTCCGGACGTTTTTCAGCCTGGTATCTCTTTTGAAGATTACCTTGTTCAAAATCCCTCAGCAGGTATTCCCAGACGCCCTCAGCCTCGCCCATCACTACGACATCCGCATGCTGCTCCACCTCATCCGGCGCCAGCGTTGCATGAAACCCACCCATGACTACCGGTATGTTCTTTTTTCGGAAATGAGATGCAATTTGGTAGGCTCTTCGCGCTGTATAGGTTTCAACACTAATGGCTACCAAATCCGTCTTTTCATCATAAGGGATCGACTCAAGGCGATCATCATAAAACACCCTATCGTATTTCTTCGGGGTTAATGCCGCGAGTTGCGCAATGGCGAGTGGCTCCATCAGCCATGATCGAGGATATGCTCGACCGGCTTTCTTTCCTACGCAGGGAAGTATGAAGGTAATTTTCATACGGGCTCCATCCCCAAAAACATGCCTTGCTTTTTCAGAGTCTCCTTTCGAAACAATGGATTGTACATCCAATAAATAGCCATTCGATAAGGGGTTCGCATATTGGTTTTCAGATCAAAAAAACGACTCAGAATGGATGAAGCGCTGTTCCAGCGAGATCGAAGTTCAAAAGCCATCTCGGTGAGTTCTTCGGGCGACATTTGCGCTGGTTTAAATGCGGCGTGATTAAATCGGTAGCCAGAGTGCAGCCACCATCTTCCGTCGAAGAGCAGCCGCCCCTGGGCCGCGAGTTTACTGTAAAGAGGAGTCCCATAATAAGGCATTAACACATTAAAGGCAGCAAAAGTGAATTTGTGATGGACGGCAAAATCGAGAGTATCATAGAGGCTTTGGCGCGTATCTGTATCGCAACCCAACGTAAAAGCAGCCCATGTTTGCAGCCCGTACTGTTTCAGAATCTGAATGGCTTTTTCATATCGGTCAAATCCCTTCAGATTTGGAGCCTTGTTCATCCCTGTCAGGGACTCCTGCGTTATGGACTCAAATCCAATGACATTACCCAGGCACCCACTTTCACACATCAGATCCATCAACTCGGAATCCCAAACCATATCCATGCTTCCCTGGCTTACCCACCTAATCCGAAGTGGAATAAGTCGGCGAAACAATTGCTTCGACATGGCCGGATCTGCCACTACGTTATCATCCACAAAGAATACAAGCTGACGATCCTGAGCTTCAATCTCTCGCACGACTTCATCGACCGGTCGGCTGGTGTAACGTTGCTGGAAATACGCACTGATGGCGCAGAATTCACAGGCATATCGACAACCCCGGCTAAATTGTATGAGTGTTATCGGAAGATACCCCTTCCCTTTATACAAATCTCTTCGAGGAAGAATCCCGTTTTGAACCTTGCCCGTGTAGCCGTCGTACCGGCTCTGCAAATTGCATGCCTTGGCATCGGCGAGAACTTGAGACCAAACGGGTTCCGCATCGCCTATCACAATGGCGTCTGCATAAAGAGCGGCTTCTTCCGGAATCAACGTCGGATGGAATCCGCCAAGAACAACCCGGACCCCGCGCGTTCGATATTGTTCGCTGATTTCATAGGCGCGTCTCGCTGTAAACACTTCGACGGTAATGGCGACAAGATCAGTGGGCTCATCAAAGGGAATATGTTCGCAACGATCATCCACAAGACGAACTTCCCAATCCGCAGGACACATGGCCGCCAATAGCCCAAGCTGTAAAGGCTCCATCCGCCCCTCATCGAAATAGGGCACGTCCCCCAGCCTTCCTATGTTGGGTCTTATCAAAGTAATTTTCACGGCTCTGAATCCATTAGGGGAACCAGAGGCTCAGGAGCGCCCAACGGCTCACCTTGCTTTCTGTGAATCTCCTTCCGAGACACAAGATTGGCGGCCAAATATATACCGCCATGATACAGGCTTCGCATGTTCGCACTCCGATTCAACGCTCTGGCAAAAATACTTCCATATTTATTGAACTCCGTACGAGCCCAGTAGCAGCCCTCTGCCAATTGATCCGCCGTCATGCCTGCCGGATAAAACATGCTCTCTCCATATCGATAATCGGCACTCAGCCACCAGGGATCGAGAATAAGCCTTTGCTCCTTTTGCAGGCGAGCGTACAACGGCGTTCCCGGAGTGGGAGTCAGCGGATTAAAGTTCGCAAGGAACAACCGGGATCTTATCGCAAACTCCACGCTGCGACGAAAGCAATCCGGCGTATCGTTATCATAGCCAAAAATGAAGGTCCCATAGATCATGATTCCATGATCATAGAACCGACTTATCAGATCTTCATACCGCCCATACGCCTGGTTCCAGGATTTTCTCATCAAGGCGAGATTATCTGGATTCAAGGACTCAAAGCCCACTGTCACCGAAATACATCCACTGGCAGCCATCTGTTGCAGAAGGTCGTGGTCCTCTCCTATATCGAGGCTGGCCTGACATGTCCAATGAATGTTCATTGATTTCAATGCCCGCATCAGGTCTTTTGCTGCTGCACGATTTGAAAACAGATTATCGTCGGTAAAAAAGATGAAGTTTCGCCCGAGATGCTCTATTTCACCCACCACCTCCGATACCGGCCGCTGTCTGGTTTGACGGTCGTAAAAGGCATGAATAGAGCAGAAATCACAGGTATGGGGGCAACCTCGACCAAACTGAACTAGCTTGAGAGGCCGGTATTTCTTGCCCGCCAGCAGGCGCCGATCCACCCGCAATCCGGCCAATGACGGGAATGGACTCTTGTACACACGCTTCAAAGCGTTTTGTTTTGCATCCTCTACCACATCGGGCCAAACTTCTTCGCCATCGCCCACCACAATCGATGTGGCAAAGCTCAGCGCTTCTTCAGGGCACAACGTCGGATGATATCCCCCCATAACCACAGGGATTTTCTTGCGATGGAAATGGCCCGCAATCTGATAAGACCTCCGGGCGGAAAAGGTGTCCACGGTCATGGCAACCAAATCCGTCGGTTCATCGAATGGGATGGATTCTATGCGTTCATCATACAGATTACATTCAACGTCATCGGGCGTAACGCCGGAGAGCAAAGCAAAAACCAGCGGCTCAAGTGCATCGCCTGCCACTCCGTTCATCATGTTGGGGCGTATGAAGGTGATTTTCATCTTCAAGTTCACAGGTTTAGGATCTCACCCGATCGGAAATACAAACAGGAACCAACTTCCCCTTTCGAACCACAGCATCGGGACAGTTCATGCAATGAATGATTCGTCCATCCGATCCAACTTCCGCCGGGCATTGAAACAACAGCCTCTTGGTCCGAGTCGATTTCCTCGCTTTTATCGCCTTCATGAAGAAACTCAAATTTCCAGCCAAGTCGCCGCCGGTCAACCCATTCAGCAACAATTCAATCAACAGCGCGACGCTGCTTTGCTTGCGATACATGGGATAACGTCCACCGAAGATCCAACTCATGAACAGAAACAGCTTCTCAAAAGAGCTGGCCCTCAATGAGTGATAGGCTGTCTGCCCAGCCGTAACGCTCCCTACCAAATATGAAAGCCAACGAACATTCTCCAGGCTTACATTGGATCCGAGATAAGCAAAAGGTCTCAACTTCAAATCTGCAGATAAATAATCCCAGATGATCTGGGTATTCAGCGTATCTTCTCTTTGTTCAAGTGGCTTTTGATGACGCCCCTGCATGCCGGAATCAAGATCTCCCATGATGAAATCAATGCTCCCTACGTCCCGGTGAAGGGTAACCAGCAGATAATTGACGTGAGGAGACTGCAAAGTGAACAGAATGATATCTTTCACCTCACCCAAACGATCGCTGGAAGCCGTCATCGTAAGACCGACATCCAGGCCATGACTTCCAACCAGAATCGTCTTCTCTTCCCAAAGAGCACATAATTGTTCTCTCGTTGGATGGGTTGGCATATCAGATCGTTGCTGCCCCCTCTCGATGTGAAGAAAAACCACATCCAAGCCGGCCGCTTGGAGTTCATGAAGCTTCCGGCTATCAAGCAGCACCCCATTGGTGCATAGCTCTACATGAAGACCACGAGCTTTTACGCGCCGGATAATCTCGCAGAGGTTGGGATGCAAAAGAGGTTCGCCTCCGACAATCGACAAAGAAGTCAACTGGCGACGCTTCATCAGGCAATCCAGATCCTGCTCAATTTGCACCAGGCTCTTTGTGCAAGGCGGAGACAGATTATAGCAAGCATTGCAGGTGATATTGCAACCACGGATAATATCCAAGACCGCATGCGGAACCGATCGTTTCCCCCAGGGGAGATGCCAGGCTTGGACGTTCATGTAGCCCTCTCCTCAGCCCGTTTTACAACAGGACTCGCTGCAACGCGTGGGAGTCGCAACAGGTTTTCTGCCCGCGCGAATACTTCGTCCGGCACACCCAACGCTTTCATGGTCGAATAGCTTCTTTCAAAAGGATTTTCCAGCTTTCCCAGTTCGTTAACGCGCTTTATCCCCAATTTGGACACGAACCATATCGGCATCAAATACACTGGAAAATCAGAACCAAAGACAATTTTGCATCGCAAAGTGGAAGAATCTAAAATCTCCTGCAAGGGGTTTATATGAAGAGGAGAAACGAATGCGCTTAGATCGCCATAAAAATTTGGATACTGAAGCGCCATGCTTTTCCATTGCGAGTAGTACGATTTTTCATGAAGGAATATTCGCGTTCCACAATGAGCGCCAATAACAGTAACCCCTCGTTCCAATGCAGGCTGCAAACGGCGAGGATCGTTCAAATTGTGCTGGAAAGTCGGCAAGCTATGTTCGACTCCCGTATGAACCAGAAGAGGCATCTTCCAAGAAGCCAACCGTTCATAAAACGCGTAGCAAGCCGGATCGTCCAGCGTGATATTTTGTGCGGAGGGTATCCACTTGAGCAAACAGGCGCCCATTTGAGCCACCCGATCCAGTTCATCCAAGGCATCCCGGCGGTATGGATGAATGCTGGCGCCAAAGAGCAACTTGTCATGCTGCGCGGCATAGTTCACCACATAATCGTTGCTGACAACAATTCTTGTGTGATCCCGGCTAAAAGCGCCATTCCGCTGATACACTCCATCCAAAGCCAATAGAACAGATCGATCTACAGGGCTTTCATCAATCCACTGAATAAATCTTCGCCTAAAGGTCCTATCCGGATCCATCCCCTTGCGCGAATGACGGGTGATGCGCCGTAGGATCCAGCGCATTAGCAAAGGCATTTTATGCCAGGAACAAAGATAATTCCCTCCTTCACCTGCTTTGAATCCGACGACATGAACGTGAATATCGAAGATCATTCTTTTGCACGCCTGCCGTCTTGCCACTTGGTGAAAGGAGGCGAAATGAGATAAGCTCTAGAACACTCATCTGAAGGAATTTCAGATCCCGCCGTCAGCAATGAATACCCACCGATAATCGCTCGGTCGCCAATCTTTACCGGCGCCAGCAGCAGCTCCATCTGTCCGTTATCATTTCGAATCATGACATGAGGGTTCAGTTTTACACCGGCCCCAAAGATCACATCATCACCGATATGGAGAAAGGAGCGATCCAGTATTCGGGTCTCAGGCGACCAGTAAACTAGCCGTCCAATTTTCGATCCCCACAATCGCAGCCATGCGCTATATGCGGATGGGAACAATCTCAGGAATTCATCAAAAAAGGGAAATCTACAGAAAATAATCTGCAGATTGAGGAGAGCCCACCATTTGAAGAAATCTGCCGTCCCCAAGGAAATCGCGCCGTGCTGAATGGGAAACATCATAATCACCATGCGAGCGAGAATGGCCGGCAGAAGGTAGAGCACTGCCATCGCCATGAAAATTCTTTGCGGCCAGTTCGTCCAAGGCGCACAAGCCACAATCCCAATCGCCAGGGCATGCAGGAATGGAATGGCATTTAGAGCCATCACCAAAAGCCGTTGCTTCACGGTCAGGCTATGCGCTTCAATGCTCCTTCGAGCCTGACGGAACGTTGAGTTGTCCATGGTTGCCACATCCGATCACAACTTCAACTATTCCAACCCCGGCGGAGGCTTTGCCAGATGGAGAGCTATACCCACCTTACGCCATATCGACATCGTGCGCAGAGTCATGACCGGATTATCCAAAAAGTTTACCCCCACATGTACGACCGCAGCTTTCCAAGCCCCATTTTCCTTGGCCAAGGCGGCTGTCCACTTGTTCTGCATCTTCACCTTGCGGCCATCTTTGAGGGTATAGGTGTCCAGGGAGGTCCCAAAGCAGTATCCCGCATTAGCGTCCGTAAATCGGGTCAGAATATCCGCATTCACTTCCGTCTCCATCTTGGAAATGGGGGCTTCAGCGTTCTTAAACAACTGGTCATAGTACTTCACCAGGGCATCTCCGTTTGTAATAACGGTCTGATCCGAACTGATGAATACAAATTCTTTTGAAAAACAGTCCTGCAGCTCCGCTATATTCTGATTGTTGATCGCATGAACCGCTTTTTTAAGAAGCTCCCGCAATGCTTGATGGTCGGCTTCTCGCTCGACCGAGGCATCTTGAGCATAACTTAGTGCGGCAAGTGCAAAACTCATGATGAGCACGGCTGGAATACGCAGATTCATCTTCATCCCCCTTTTTTTGACTTACACCACTTTGACAAAGCCCCACCACTCAAACAACAGCAATCTACGACATTATCTCGCTCAGTACGGATGCGTCCTGAACAAAACGTTCCTTCGTCCCTTCCTTCCTTTCGAATGCATGCAATTCAAACGAATTAAACCATGCGTCATCGGCAGGAGCCATCCGCGGATCATCCTTGGAATACGGGGTGGCAAATCGCCTTTCCGAATACAGACGCTTAACGAAGATACGATAAGTTAAATTTCCAACCAGGTTGATGACGCTGTTCAAATCGCATCGGACGACTCTTCTCAAGACGTTCTTCATTCGGAAGGTTTCTTTGTAGGCCCACTTGAAGCCTGCATACAACTCATCAGGAGTCATTTTGCTAGGTTGGTAGACCACGTGCATGGTGTCATAATCATCCCAGTTGAAACTCAGGATGCGGCCTTCTGAAGACAACCTTTTGAAAAGAGCGGTCCCCGGATATGGGGTGTAGATGGAATAGCGAGGGATATCGACTTGAAGTTCTAAGACCTGTTCAACTGTATGCTGGAACACATTTCGATCGTCTTCGTCCAAACCGAATACAAAACAACCTTGAACCGATATGCCATGATCATGCAACGTTGTCATGACACTTTTATATTCCGTCGATTTGTTGAATCCCTTGTGGATATCGCGGAGGCTTGTCTGATTCACAGACTCAAATCCCAGCAACAGATATGCGCAGCCGCTCTCCTGCATAATTCGCAGCAATTCTGGGTGTTTAGCCACCTCTACCGTGGCCAGACCACCCCATTTCTTCTTCAAGGGAATCATGGCGGAAAATAATTCCTTTGAATACTCCAAGTCGTCCACGAGACTGACGTCGTTAAAGCAGATGTACCGACTCGGAATGCTCTTTATATCGGCCACGACATCGCCAACCGGGCGCTTGAAATACTGAGGCCAGACCACCGGGACCGTACAGAAATCGCAGATCCGCTTGCATCCCCGGGTGGCATGAAGGCTGTTGGGCATCATATAGCCGCTCTTTCTAATCAAGTCACGACGCGGTGTTGGGACTCCGTGCAGGATACCGTCGGGAGGCGCCTCGTCACGATAAACTCTCGCCAACTTTCCCTGCCGGAAGTCTTCGATCAACCGGGGCCAAGTCCGTTCAGCCATGCCGAGTACGATACTATCCGCGTGATGTAAGGCTTCCCCTGGCAAAATCGTGACATGTACTCCGCCGAGAACCACCGGGATTCCTCGCCGTCGATAGTGGTCAGCGAGTTGATACGCGGTATTTGCCGTACCCGTGATAACACTAATGCCCACAAGATCGGCTTCCGCGTCCATAGGAATGGGATCAACACTCCCATCCACGATGCGAATCTCCAGATTTTCCAGTTCAGGAGTGAGCGCCGCTAACGTGGTAAGCGACAAAGGAGCCTCACGCATGGAACGGACATGCGGGCCAATCTTCAACTTGTGCATGTGTGCATCCGGCATCAGCAGAAGAATTTTCATGAGGCTTTTATCAGTCCCCGATTCCGTTTCAACTTCTCATTGGGTTCTATCACACAAAACTTTGTCTCGCCACTCATCCATGCGCACATCAAACGCCTTGTATTTATCGAAATGCGCGAGGACGGAAGATACAATTTGCACTCGCTCCTCCAAGTTGCCACTCAACATGAAAAACTGCACTTTACGTTTTCCAAGATCCACTTCAATCTGTTTTTGAAACTGCTTCCGGTTCACATCGCCCGAACGATCCCAGGTCGATTCATACGGGATATCGGCGCCACACAGGAATACCAGATCATACCGGGAGGCGGACTGATCGGTATATTCCTTCAGCTTGGGCAGCACCGCCCCATGATAGTATTGCGCAAACATGTAAGTCGTGATGGCATTAGTATCCGTAAAGAGATAGCGATTGGCATCGTACAGCAACTTTTCCTCGCGATCCAAGTGTCCCTCGGCGATTTCGACAAGTTGCTCCGGCGATAGGCGCCGGTTCACTTGATGGTGTTCCCAGTACTCCCGTGCATATTCCGGCATCCAGACCGTTTTGAACGTCTCCGCCAACACCCGGGCCACGGTGGTTTTTCCGGTCGATGGCGCACCAAGAAAAACGACATTCGTCACCAGGTCGCGATACACACGAGGGTGAAGGAACGTTCGATAAGCATAGGGTTCTTGTCTCAACAGGGTCCCTGAAACAGGAATCGTAGTCCGATCGGGATCGACTAAACGATTGATTGAACCAAGGGCCTTACTGACATGCTCGCCGTAAAACTCGCTAGAATAGAAATGTGTGACGCCGCGGCGCCCTATCCGCCTAAGAATATAGTCCTCGTTTAGCTTCTTAATTTCAGGCGTATGCCCGACGAGTGTTGGACCATCAGGAGCCTCAAGAACTTCAACAGAGGGATATAAATCGCGGATCCATTTCGAGCGAATGCTCAGAGGACAGTTAGTTGTTTCAAGCGCATTGTAGATCATCACGATCACATGATCCATTTCGGATAACGCTGTTTCAATCACCAGTTGGTGACCCTTGTGAAACGGCGCATATTTGCCGAGGGTAAATCCAATTTTCTGAGCAGTCATGTTGCCACAGCCACCATCTCGGATGCTTTTCTCTCACGGGTCATGGACCGTTTCCATTCCCGAAGCCCAAGAACAGCCATGACGAGAAACAAAGCATAAAGGCCCGTGGTGAGATATAAGTGGCGCGATGAATAAACCCATAAAGCCAGTACATCCACAATGATCCAGAAATACCATGATTCGACTTTTTTCAGAGCCATGAGAATCTGGGCCGATAAGCTCAAGACTAGAATAAACGCATCCAAATGAGGCAGGACCGCGTTTGTATAGGTTCCCATAATTCCGCCCCACCCCACTGAGATGATCACGACTCCAGCCACGACAACTGTTAGCACTCCGCCCCGCAACTCCGTAACAGCTAAAGCATGATGATTTGATCCACCCTTCAACCAATGATGCCAGCCATAGATTTGAAGCAGTACATAAACGACGTGCAAGAGAAGGTCTGAATATAGCTTGGCCTTCCAAAATACGAATACATAAAGCAAAACCTGCAAGAGCCCGGTGGGCCAGCATAGAATACTCTGACGGATTGTCCACCAAACGCATATCACGCCAAAAGCCGCAGCTATAGCTTCCACAAAATTCATGTATCCAGAGTATGGTGTCACATGAATAGGGTCAAGGGATCTGTAGCCAAGGCCAGCAATTGTAATTATAACGCTCGATTGGCAAACTGAATGCGCCCCCGGCGGAGCCGGGTAGGCGCATTCAGTCTGCCAAGGGATGAGGGCGCAATAACCGTGTCGTTGAAGCAAGCCTGGG
>Ga0209417_1000656_pt1 | contig 76116 bp, 79 predicted proteins | sample RifGroF2_FD_184002 | JGI IMG/M metagenome (GOLD analysis project Ga0209417, IMG submission 184002) | Groundwater microbial communities from Rifle, Colorado, USA - Groundwater F2 (SPAdes) (version 2) | ecosystem: Environmental > Aquatic > Deep subsurface > Groundwater | place: Rifle, Colorado... | reverse complement strand
TCAAGCGCCACCTTAGCTTTAAAACTTGCACTATGTTTTTTGCGACTCATTTATGCCTCCTCGCTCTTATTATTTTGGAGGCAAAATTATATCTTAGCTAGTGGTCCGAATTTATGGGTTCATTATAGTTTTAGAACAGGATAAAAATCACATTAAATCGATCTAATATTTAGGTAAGTTGAGTTTTTAAAAATGTAAATGCATCCAAAGAAAAGATTATTTTCCCTGAATCAAATAAAAAGGGTTTTTAATCATGCCATTACGTTCTAAATCTATTCAGGAAATTGAAAGTTCTGAGGATGGCTTTCGTATTTGCATCATGCGCAAGCCAAAAATGGATGCTTCTTGGGATATATGGATGCCAATTTTGGCCCCTCTTTTGCCATTATTTGAGTCTTATAAAAAGGGAGAAGTTGATTGGTCGGGTTATGTTGAATGGTTTAGACGTGATGTTATTATAGCTCAGAGTGATTATATGCGCCTTCTGGCTGATATGGCAAAAAATAATATTGTGAGACAAAAAAGGAGACCGACTTTTACATCGGTCCCTAAGTAATAGTCTGATCACCTTCTAACCACAGTAATCACACAGATCACAGTTTGTGAAAATGTCATTACTACCACTCAACCTTATGATAACAAATGCACAAATCAAAATGCAAGATTTTTAAATATTTTCTTAAAATATTTTCAGCATGTCCACTGAGAGCCTCTTTTCAAGCTAAATTATTTTAAAACAAGTATAAATTTGTCATTTCCTCAATGAAAACTTCATGAATCCCTTACAAACAAACGCCAGTCGCGGTCGACTGGCGTTTGTACCCGATAGGTTCAATATTTACTTGGAAAACAATAACTTGCATCAAAATCATCTTGAGGCTTTTCTCTTTCTTGTTCATGCATTTTTGCTAATACAAATCCTGTAAGATGCCCCACGCTATATGAACATAATGGATAGCAAATATAGGCTCCCACGCAAAAACACGCCACTTCCTTTAAACCAGTATCTTTATTTAAATATCCTTGGCATACACCGAGCAATGTGGCAAACAAATGAACAGCTTCCTTATATCGAGCATCAAGAGAACCATTGAAAATAACAAACATTAAAAAAACATATTTTTTCATTCTTCTACCTTCTGATTCAACTACTTCATTTTATGTGATATTGTTTCTTGATAAAAAATATTTCGAATGTACTTTAATCGTTCAATATTCTTGGTTGCCTTTTTTATTTTCTTATCCGAAAACAATAAGAGCGATCCAATTTTACATTTTTGTAATTTTAAACCAATGCCAACATAGCGTTTTAAAGCTGTTAATTCGTTGCCCGTTTCAGATAAAAATTGCTCATAAAACTCTGTATTAAAACTATTATGCTTCAACGCAATAGACCCACATAATTGATCATAAAGTTTTTTGGATGATATCTTATGCAAATCTTCTAAAGAAAAATCGCTCTGCCAATTATTCCACCCATTTTTAAGTAATTTATCTATCGACAAGTTCCATAATATTGAGCCGAGATATATACCACCAACAGCAGCCCCAGCAGTCTGTAATTTCCAGTTCTCTGGCAATGAAACAAGTGGTTTATTTTTAACAACCTTAATTGGCTCAGGCTTTTTAGATAATAAAGACACTACCTTATGGGTCACAGTTGATGCCGCTGCGCCCAAAAGAAATTCCCCACTTGTAATCATCGGAAGAATTATTGCTTTAAAGACAAGAATCATCGGTATTTGTAACATTATAATTCCTTTGCCTTTTTTTGAAATAACGTTACAAAAACTCTACGCATATATTGCAGTTTTTTAATGCCCATCTTTGACATCTGAATGCTTTTTTCAGAAATAAAAAACAGAATACCTAATTTTAAATTGTACAAACACGAGCCCCATCGAACAAAATTTCCCAATGAAGTTATTTCATTTGACGTTTCTTTCAAAAATCGTTGACGTTTTTCTGAAACAGAATAATCGGCATATCTTAGATTTATAGATTCACAGAGCTCATCATACAATTGTTGCTCAGATATTTGTTGCAATTCATACAGAGATAAATCTGATCGCCATCTATTCCAACCTTCTTCTAATATTCTATTTATATGCAGTTTCCACCAAATTATAAAACAACTTATGGCAATACCTCCCAGCAATGGCACATTAATTTTAGAGTTATTACTCATTGTTGGTAAAAAATCAGATGCTGCATTGAGCTGAGCTGTTTGTTTAAAAAGCGATATTTCAACTGCAGCTTTGGAACTATTGGCCGGTTCACCCGCTTTTAAACATATACCAACAAGTAAATAAAGGTGTAAAAACCTTTTTCTGATAATAAACATCTCTTTTTGCCTTTATAATTAAAGCAATAATAATATTTTGATAAATTTAAATTTCTTAGATTAAAAAATTATGAAAAATTTTTTAATTGTTTAAAAAAGACCCATGCAAATCCTACTGGGATTTTTCATGATAATAATAAGATGAATAGAAAATAATGACACCGAAGGCACTGCTTGTTTCATTGTGTTCTCCACTGCTTAATTAATTGAAAGATGTGAATCATTGTAGTCCTTAATTAAAAATTTGCAACAACTATCTAAAGTATTTCATAAAAAACACTTTATCCTTTTTACAAAATTTTAATTTTTTGATACACATGATGCATGATGAATAAGCAGTGCATTATTTTTATCCTGTGGTTTTTTGCAGGATTTAAAATTCATCCAATTTCATGTGAGAGAGACGTCTCTTGTGTTTGCATCACCCAAAATCATATTTCCCATGATAATGCAAACTTGAACACAGAATATTCTCAACAGGTAATAGATTGGGCGAGAAGCTCCAATCGAGAAAATCAGTTAAGAACAAATCGACCTTCTCAATTTGCTGAAAATGGCCACCTTCATGCAGCTCAAAACTATTGTCAAAAACATTTAGCACGAAAGAATCTTTCGTTAGCTGATTACAAACAAATCTTTAGTCATCCATCATTTTCACCACAAGAACTTCATCAGATCGCATTGCATTCTTTTGATCATTATCATAATCCTAATTTTCAATCATTTTTGAAATCAATTCCTGAATTTAAAAAGTTTGCACAAGAACTTATAAACAAAGAACAGAATAAAGAATCTTCGCCCTTAGATGACCTTGAATCCTTACAAAAACACGATACTTTGTTTTTCTGCAAACAAACGTTACGAAATAATAAACGTCAACGAATGGCAGGAGAAACTCGACAAAAGCAATTACGTGAAGAAAAAGAAGAAGTGAAGCATCTTTACAACTATTACAGCCATCTTCTCGATCATGAACCATTATCGCGCAGCCAAGAAGAACGGTATGTGCGTCGGGTCAATGCTCTTGCACGGATTTTAAAGGATAATGGTAAAAAAGAAGTGCGCAGATTTAAGCTTACGCATGTTGGCAAGGATGTACTTAAAAAATCGAACATTGAACTCAATAAATTCATCAAGCTTTGCGGAAATAATGCGCAGATTGAATTGCATGAAGAATGCATTTCACTTGTTGAACAAGCAGCACAACGGGATTACCGCCTAAAACCATTTCCAAATATTTATGAACTTAATCATGCAGCACTGGACTGTGCTAATGTTGCTGTTGATTATAATAAAGCTCACAAACTCGATAAAGCATATAAAGTTGCCGACTTTGCTTGGGCTTTTGCGGATTATGGGTACGCAATAGTGCAGGGAATTGGCGATGGCATTATAAATGTAACAGATCAAATTATTCACCCAATTAAAACTTCCAAAGAGATTGTTGAAAACCTTGGCAAAATTGGTGCCACCATGGCAGCCGTTCTGTGTGAAGTGTGCGATATTGATTCTTGGCCTGAGCGCGCAGAAGAAAGAAGCGAAAAGATTTGTGAACAGATAACTGATCTTTACAATGCAGTTAAAAAGAAATTGGATGAAACATCTGGAAGAGATCGTGTTCGCGCTGCATCACAATTTGCAACTGAGTGGTACCTCCCCACCAAATGTTTAAAAATTGTTCTGCCAATTTGCAGTCGAGGTGTTACGCAGGCTAAAAATTTGGCAAAACAAGCACCTGAATTTGCGCGCAACTCTTTTGCTAAACTACCACTCGCCGCTGTTGCCGGCCCTGATGCGCATATTTGTAATGAAGCACCAAAGCGCTTCTTTGCCAAGATGGAAAATGCTGGTCAGAAAATTAGTAATAAAACGCAAAAAATCTGCCCAATGCCAAGTTCTCGAGAAAAAATTCTTCCTAAAATGAAAAGTTATGAACAAGCGAGAAACAAGGCTTTAGAAATAATTGGTGATGTCGATAGCTCAACAGGCAAACCACATATTGGTAAATTTGGGGTTTGCAGAAACAAGATAAATGGCAGAGAATGGGGTAATGGGAGGGTAGTTATGTATTTGGATTATGATCCAATTAAAGGTGCACATCTTAATGTTAAAGATTATCGAATAGGTAAGGGAATTTGCGGGAAAACCGTAGCTATTCCATTTGAAGGAACAGAACGTTCCATAGAATTATTGTTAAAGCATTTGCAATAGGGAAAATATGTCCAATGTTTTATTTGATGAATGTGTCAAAATACTAAAAGCAAAAATTTTACCTAAATTTGAATCTGAAAAAATGTATGACTTATTTATTCAACTATATCCAATGACAAAATGGGGAAAAATTGATTGGGGTAAAATAGATAAGAAGATTGAAGTTGGTTTTGACCCTGAAAATATTATTATTTCTTTGAAAAATCTTTTGGGAAACTCTTTTGATAAATCAGTTTATATAGAATGGGACGATGCACAATTGGCAGTTATTCAAACAAATTTAGATATTATTATAAAACATTTTGATGATGTAACTTGCGTAGCGTTTGAAAAATTCATTTTCAATCCAGATATTGCTTATATAATAGAAATTTTGCCCAGCGATAAAATCACAGTGGGTGTTATTCCACAGGTACATGCTTAATCATAATGATAAAGAAATAAAACTTCCGCAGTTTAAAACAAGTTTTATAATAACAGAGGCATTTGAGGGTTTTTAATTATGTCATTACGTTCTAAATCTATTCAGGAAATTGGAAGTTCTGATGATGGCTTTCGTATTTGCATCATGCGCAAGCCAAAAATGGATGCTTCTTGGGATATATGGATGCCAGTCTTGGCCCCTCCTTTGCCATTATTTGAGTCTTATAAAAAGGGAGAAGTTGATTGGTCGGGTTATGTTGAATGGTTTAGACGTGATGTTATTATAGCTCAGAGTGATTATATACGCCTTCTGGCTGATATGGCAAAAAATAATATTGTGAGACAAAAAAGAAGACCGACTTTTACATCGGTCCCTAAGTAATAGTCTGATCACCTTCTAACCACAGTAATCACACAGATCACAGCTTGTGAAAATGTCATTACTACCACTCAACTTTATGATAACAAATGCACAAATCAAAATGCAAGATTTTTAAATATTTTTTTAAAATATTTTCAACATGTACATTGAGAGCCTTTTTTCAAGCTAAAATTATTTTAAAATAAGTATAAATTTGTCATTTACTCAATTAAAACTTCATGAATCCCTTACAAAAAAACGCCAGTCGCGGTCGACTGGCGTTTGTACCCGATAGATTCGGGCCTAAGTAGTGGTTAGATGGTAATTTAAATTTTTTCGTACCAAGTAATTCATAAACATACCGTGCCATATAACAATAATACCAAATAGGAAAAAAATGTCAAATTTTAATAAAAACTATTGCAATTTGCCTGCGCATAATTCTATGATATTAATGATAGAAACTATAATTAACCTTTAAAAAAGGAGATTTAAATGAAGAAAATACTCACCCTACTTTTAACCGCATTAGTGAGCAATATATCCGCATTCCATTACAATGGCTGCATAAAGCTTAGTGGTACTTCTTACAAATGCAAGGGGGGTAATGGGGAATTTATCAATGTCCAAACCCCATCATATACTTGTGAGTCAGAAACAGGAGGTACCTATTCGTGCCACAATGAAACGGTTGGTTCACATCGTCTTTGGTAAATAAAAGAAAGAAGGGAGCTTGAGCTCTCTTCTTTCTCTGTGCGCCAGGCACGGCGCACAAAGAAAGAGAGCTAATTAATAGCCCTCTTAACTAACTAACTATCAATTACTTTATGATTAGCTTTTTGAAACATGTTGTAGCATGTTTTAGCCATTATACCTATACTTGTAATAGCTAAGCCATTCGTAGCCGCATCAGTATGCTCTGAATCCAATGTATAAACTACCGAGGCTCCTAGGGCAATTAAAAACCCCAAACCAAGTTTAGCCCAATCTGAATGTTTGGGTAATAAATCGGTCCAATACATTCCTTTTTCACAGCCAATATATGAAGCTGCGGAATAGTTATCAGGTGTCATTGATAAATAGCCATAAGCAACTGCTTCACCCACTGTATCCACAGATAAAAGTGTGTCAACAAGTTTAGGTGGTACTTTTTTAACTCGACCATTAAAACCTGTTCGTAAACCTTCAAGTTTACGTATAAACCACCACGAAGATTCTTTTGACCGTTCCGAGGAACTTTCTACTTTACCTTCCTCCATTAATTCTACATTTTCTTTAGCCTCTGGCCCTTCAGAAAAGAGGGGAGCTGTAAAAGTTAGAAAGAATGAGGCTAAAAGCAATTTTTTTGAATTATTCATGATTACTCCATTTCTCTTTCTGCCGCTTGTTTCTTTTCTGCCGATTCAATTCTTTCAGAGGCAACGCCAAAGTCATGGTGAGCTGCACTACCAATAAAGGTACCTATTGCCCAGTACATGTTTGTTGCAAATTCACGAGCCCATTCACCTGGCTTTGAAGCAAGATAAAGGGCGGTATTCAAACCTGCTAATAAAGTAGCTGGTATACCCTTTTCATAAAATTTACGATGTGAAACGAAATCTGCACCCATCTTAGCTAAAATTGAGGAAAAAACGTGCATAGCATCATTTTTTGATTCTTCTGCATAAAATGATAATCCTGCAACCAACCCTGTTTCGAAGGTTAAAAGAGCGATTTCTTTAAATGCTCGGCTTCTAACTAAAGCTAAAGCACCTTCTTTTGTACAAGTACCACAGGCCGCTATTTTTCTCGCAACCTTTTTAAGAAATCCCTCATCCTGAAGCAATGCACGAGCAACTTCTTGCCCTACTTCATCAGCCAATAAGGGCGCATCTGAGGCTACTGATATTTCTGACTCTGCAGGTGAAGATTTAGTTGAAGAGCCATTTCCCATAGGAATCATTTCAAATTCACTTTTCCCTAACAACGGTGTATTCATCCCTTTGATTGAAACGATACTTAACAATAAAAACACTGGTAAAAACACCTTACTCATTGAATTTAACGTTTTCATATTAATCTCCATAACGTTATTTTATTACACTAAATCCATATCTATTTTCGCTGAAACAGGACGATCAAGCTCTTCCATAAGTTGTTTGATACATCCGATACAACGCAAAAGCTTTTCGTAAATAATTTCTTGTTTGACCTGATCTTTAACCATAGAAAGGGCCATTTTAAGATCTAAATATTGTTTATACCGTAAAGCGAACTCTTTTTTAATATCGGCAGCCATACCACCAGGATTTGCAAGACCTTGGCCTACAGCCGACAAAAGGAATATTGGCAAAAAAAACTTACCAAATATATTTAATGATTTCATTTTCTAACCTCCATTAAAAACCATTAATTTCTAACAGTATTATTATACATTTTTTATACTATTTGTCAAATTTTTTATACAGCTTTTTTAAATCGATAAAACTCATTTGAGTTTGTTGTTATTTGGGCCATAGAAGAGCGACCAATTGTTCAAGTAGAAATCCACGATTTGATCTTTAATTTAAATCTTCTTTAATAAAATTAATTCTTTCAAAAATGACTAAAATTTGTTCCTTTTTCATATTCATGCTAGAACGTATCTATCAGCACTTTAAAAAAGGAGCGCTGCATGAAAAAGAGACTACTTATTAGGTGTCTTCTATTTTTTTTACCATTAACTATTAAAGCAGAACCAAGCGTAAAAGTGAGTGGTTTTGTGCAGATGGATACCGCTTATGATACACGCCAAGGAGTAACAGGCACGGAAAGCTCATGTTATCTCTACCCCAAAGATGTTGAGTGTGATGACCAATGCTGCGACATCAATGCACGTGGTCGATTCTCAATAACACCAGCATTCACCCGCTTGCGTGTTACCGCCGATGGCGCACAAATTAATAATATGCACCTCTCAAGCTTCGTAGAATTCGATTTTTTCGCCAATTGCAATAACTTTTACGGTCTAACGCGCTTGCGTCATGCTTATTTAAAAGTGCACGAGAAAAAAAAATCATTAATTGTCGGTCAAACCTGGCACCCCATTTACCCTTTGCGCTGTCGAGCTGACACGGTCAACCCTGCAATCGGCGCACCAATTGAAACGTACGCACGATATCCACAAGTACAACTTGATTACGGAAAGGGTGATTTCGGTTTAAAATTAGCCGCGTATTCGCAATACCAATTTGCTAACACCGGCCCGGATGGATCAACTGCCCAATACATGCAAAATAGCATGACGCCTGGTCTTTTCGGCGCAGTTGAAATAAGAAAGAAAAATTTCTTTGCAGGAGCAGGAGCAAATATGCAACGCCTTCTTCCTGCACTTTCAACAACAACGACAACAACAACGGTAGCCACAAAAACATACGCTTCTGACGCTGGCCTTACCAGTTTTATTGGCACATTATACTGCTCAATTAAAATCAAAGATCTCATCTTCAAAACAAAAATTGCCGCGGGACAAAATGGTTACCAATTTCAAACACTCGGCGGTTATGCGGTTGGTTGCTTAGATCTCGAAACGGGAAGGCGCAATTTCAAAAACATTAATTTTGCTTCCTGGTGGGGCGAAATCATCTATCAAAAACATGAAAAAATGGAACCGGGAATCTTTTTTGGGGTCACACGTAATCTCGGAACGCACAATGCAAACATCTATTTAGATGATAATGGCGACCCCATTTTTTATGGAGAGGATGCAAAACTTCATCAGATTATTCATATTATGCCGCGCATAAAAACGAGTTTTAACCACGTGCACATCGGTGTCGAAGCCGATTACTCAAAAGCATGGTTTGGCAAAATGAATCACCAGGGAAAACAGTTGTGCACACATACCACCTCTAATATGCATATGTTGGTGGCGGTATGGTACACATTCTGATGAGCCTTTACCCATGTAAAATTATGAGACTAAAAAAGTAAAAGGGAGAACTTCTCATGTTTAAAAATCGAATTGATGCAGCTAATCAACTGGCAGAAAAAATTGAACATCTTAAAAAACTTCCACAACTTGTTGTCCTGGCCGTTCCTCGTGGTGGTTTACCCATTGGTGCCATACTTGCTCAAATATTACATGCACCACTCGACATTATTTTAACTAAAAAAATCGGCGCACCATTCAATCCTGAGTTCGCTATTGGGGCCGTTACCCCTGAATCATATTTCATTAACGTTCAATATGATAATCCGGCTTATGCAGAATATATCGAACAGCAAGTGCCTCTTATTCAAACGCTTCTCAAAGAACGCGCCAAAAAATATCGCGCTGGCAAAGAACCAATCTCCATTACCGGCAAAAATGTTATTATTGCTGATGATGGTGTCGCAACAGGGCGCACACTTTTGGCCGCCGTTAAAGCTCTTAAAAAAGATAAACCGCGAACGATTGTCATTGCAACCCCTGTAATTACACCAGAAGTAAAAAAAATACTCGAAGAAGAAGTCGAGGAGGTAATAAGTGTCATTACCCCCGAATATTTGGGTGCAATTGGTGAATTTTACGAAGATTTTTCACAAGTTGATGATGAAGCTGCAATAAAAATTTTACAAGAAAGCAGGCCCCTTGCATGATTTTTTTAACCTCAACGGCAACACAATTCAAAAAGATATTCAAATCTCATCTTGGAAAATACACACTTGAAAAATTTAACGATGGAGAGCTCTTTCTTAAACTTGATACTTCAATAAAACAGGGGGATCTGGCAACTGTTATTGCAGCGACCAATCCCCCCGCTCATCATTTCATCGAACTCTTTTTCTTACTTAACACGCTTCAACAAGCAAAAAAAACCACTCATCTTATTTTTACTTATTTTGGTTACGCACGCCAAGACCATCCACTGCCACTGGTCGCCCAAGGAGCCGAAATTATCAGCAATTGCTTTAAACAATTTTCGCTCGATAAAATACTGATTATTCATTGCCACAGCAGCGCACTCCACAATTATCTCACTTTTGAAAATATCATCCCTTTTAATCTTTATAAACCGCTCATCTCCGAAAAAAAGATTGATGTTATTGTCGCGCCTGACAAAGGAGCTATTTCCGCATGCGAACAACTTGCCAAGATTACTTCATGCACAATCAGCAGCATTGAAAAGCAGCGAATTGCAAAAGATCAAATTAAAACTGGTAAACTTATCGGCAATGTTCATAAAAAAAATGTGCTCATCTTTGATGACCTCATCAGTACCGGAAAAACACTCATTCATGCAGCAGAATTACTAAAAAAGAACGGCGCCCTCCATATTTATGCAGTTGCAACGCACAGTCTTTTAACTCAAAAAAATACAGAAGAAATTCTCAAAAGCCCAATTGAAGAATTATGGGTCACCAATACGATTAAACAAAAAATAACGCATCCCCATTTTCACGTGCTCGATATCGGCCCAGAACTCAAAAAGCTTGTCTCATGCTAATTACTTGCCACCAGTAAAAATGATAAATGGTGCTTTGAGAATAGAAAAAACACCACTGCCAACTGCTCGAATTTTTCCTCTTATCATTGCGGCAGTTAATTCTTTGTGAAACATAAAAACTAATAAAGAGCTCGTCAAAAGTATCAATTCAATAAAAAGCGGAAGCAGCGCAAAAAGAAATGCTATGCCATACGCTTTGAGTACCAAAGCAAAGAGAGTAACAAGAAAACAAGCTACCGTAATACCAAACACATAATCAGTAATCATACAGACACGAACATTTTGTAATAATTTGGGACAATATTGATGCAAGTAGATTAAGGGAGCACATGCAACAAAATACATAAGTAAAATGGTAAAAATGTAAGCTACTTTACGCATCTTATTTTCCAAAAAGACCTCTTAAGCCACCGACAACTTTTTCACCAGTTTTAGCAGCTATCTGCACAGGAGTGGTAAACATCTCTTGCATTCGTTCTTGCATAATGGCAAACATGATGTCTTTATAAAAAAGAAATGCAATTCCCGCAATGACACCAATAATGACAAAAATAATTACCGGAATAAATGCAATAACAACGGCAACACTATAAGCTCGAACATAAAATGCGATCAGGGCAAAAATAAGAAAGACCGAAACACCAAGAAGCATGTAAAGAGGAATATTAAATACCTTCGCTAAACCAAAGGTTAATTGTGGACGCATATAAAAAACTGCCGCAGGAATATAAGAAACAAAAAATGCAAGTATTGCCAGAAAAATCGCCAACCCTTTACTCATAAAATTACTCCTTTTAAGAATATCTGTTTTAAACTCTACACAAATCACTTTATTTTATGCAAGCATTTAATCAATTTGAAATTTTATAAATAGAGAGAATCATGATAAAATGAAAGTGAAAGGAATACTTTCATGAAAAAAATTTATAAAAAAAGTTAATTTTTATTAAAAAAAAGGATTTTTATGAAGCTTTTTTTTATTATATCTCTTTTAAGCATCACTCTTATTCACGCAGAAGGATTTAACGTCGGTCCACAAACTGAGTCTCCTTCTTATTCAGAAAATCAGCGGTTTCTCGATTACGTTGCAACGGGAAATGTAGCACAAGCTCAAACAATTCTCCAACAAAATCCAAGCATCAATGTTAACGTCCAAGCAGGCTCAGGAGGAAAAACGCCACTTATTATTGCAACAGAATTAGGCAATGAAGAACTTGTTAAATTACTCTTAAAATATGGGGCAGATCCACGCATTGCAAGCAGTGGCAATATTACCCCTCTTCAAGTAGCAGAAAAAAATGATGATACTTTTATTGCAGGCGATCTTAAAGCTGCTTTGGCAAAATTCCAACAAAAAGCAGGCGCTGTTCAGATGCTCTCTGATGCTCAACAAAACCTTGAAAATGGTATCAACTCACTCAAAAAAGCACGCTTGCAGCTGGATGAAGCACTCAACAGCATTCTTGCAGACATTGATGAGCTACCCGTATCACCAATCAAAAAGAAAGAATTGGCTGAAAACATCAAAAATTTAATGAATGAAACAGCTTTAACCGCAATGGCCGGTTATTTTGCTTTTGATACTGCCTCATGAAGACGCCATTCAACATCAATAGCGCCATCTACCTTTTTTATCTCGATATCGATCCAATAATTTTTATCAGATGAAAAAACACCTAAATCTTTGATCGAATAAGAAGGCCGCCAATGATCAATGTATTCTATCAATGGTGCAATAAATTCTTCTTTCATCGAACAATGAGGAAATCCTCCTCTTGTATATTCAATTGTACAACGAAGGAGATCATCTTCATCCAAATAAAAAAAGAGCAACTCATTGCCTACTTTTAATCGGTATGCACATCCCAAGACTTCATCCTTATAGGGAGATAAAAAACCATAAGCAGAAAACGTACCATCTTCATTAAAAGAATCGTAAAAATAACCTTCATGTTCACCGGAAGGTAAATCAAAACTGCAACGAGGAGTCTTATTAATACCATGCGGATAAAGAGGCAATTTTAATATTTTACGAATATCATCAGAAGCTATAATATTTGCAATAAAAACGTGAGGCTTCGTAATTTGAACCAAAAATAACAACAAAAATGTTAACTTTTTCATAAAAAGTCCTCCACATAAAAATCTTTACCATTATTTTATAATAGCACTTAAAAGACTCTTTGTAAAAATTATTTAAAAGAGAATCTTATAAATCAGCAAGAGCTTTATGAATTTTATGAGTAACTTCTTGATAGGAGTCACGACGAGAAAATTTCATGGGTTCACCAATTTTAACCGTAATGGAACCTATTTTACGTGGCAACATCACACAATAAGGGAAAATCTCTTGCATCCCCTCAATTTTAATCGGCACAATTGGAACACCCATTTGTGTTGCAAAGAGCCCGGCACCCTCTTTTAAGGGCAACAATGTACCATTTTCACTAATTTTCCCTTCTGGATACAGCAAAACACTGTAACCTTGGTCTAACATCTGCCCACTATTTTCTAAACCAACTTTGATTTTTTCACCTTCATGACGGGGCAAAGGAAAGCAATTAAAGGCTAATTCTGCTAACCACGCAAAGTGTTTATAATATTCGTAAACGGTATCCTGTGCAGCAGCAAACGATACATCTTTTTCAATCTTAAAAGGTAACGCACGACACACCGCAACCGCATCCCAATTACTCAGGTGATTAGGCATAAAAATAACGGGATATTCTTTTACCTTTTTCAGGTTATGCAGACCTTCAACTTTTAGCCGTAAAAATATGCGAGAAATCATAAAGAATAATTGTTGCAAAATTACGCGAATAATAGACGCCCACCATGACCGCGGCCACTTTGCAAGTTCTGGCAACGGTTTCACTGGAACACCTTCATCAATCATTTTTTGTAGTTGTTTAACGGTTGTTTTTGGCGCAATAGCAGTCTCATCAATCTGTACTCTGAAATTCTGCTCAATGCGTGCAATTAATTCTACCCGCTTTAATGAATCAAGCTGTAAATCACGGATTAACCTGCTGCCCGGATGAATGTTTTTTAAAGAAACATGAGAAACTTGACTCAACAAATGAATGAGCGGCGAAACCGCTGAAGAATCTTCGCCCTTCTGTTTGCGACCACTTTCTAAAAATTCACGCACTGATTCTTTTTTTACTTTACGCGTAGCCGAACGAGGAAAATCTTCATCAGGCCAGACTGTCCACCCGGTAATATGTTGGTAGGACGCCAATTGTCTATTCGCTTCTTCAATAATTTTTTCCGGTTTTTGCGCACCACGTTCCAACAAAAGTGCCGCATGAATTTCAACGTTACCGCTTGGCAATTCTAAACCGAGCACGGCGCTATCTTTTACCCCTTTAATGCGATTGAGCGTCTCTTCAAGGTCTTCGGGAAAAACATTTTGACCACCTGGACCCAAAATCATATATTTTTTACGCCCTCGCATAAAAAGGAATTTATCGTAATCAAATTCACCCATGTCACCTGTTTTAAACCAGCCACGCTCAAATGTTTCTTCTGTTTTCTTTTTGTTTTTATAATATCCTTTAAAAACATTGGGCCCTTTAACCCAAATTTCACCATCTTTTGCAATTTTAACTTCTACATCTTTAATTGTTTTACCAACAGAACCAAACCGGTGGATATCATAGGTATTGGTTGTTACCGTTGGAGAAGTTTCGGTTAAACCATATCCTTGTAAAATTATAATTCCTAAATCATTCCACCAATGTTCTAAATCAATATCTAATGGCGCTCCGCCACTTGCCATGGTATCTAATTTACCCCCAAATTGTTTTAAAACTGAGTAACATAACAGGCGCGACATCCAACGATTATTAATCTTTCGTGATAATTTAAGTAAAAAATTAAAAAACTTTTCCTTTTTCTCTTTTGATACAACGCCTAAAATACGTGAGCGAATAACCTGGAGAAATTCAGGAACCGCAACCATCTTGGTAATACGATATTTCTTCATTAATTGAGCAATCACCGTTGGTGTGTGTGCATAAATAATCTGAACGCCTTTATAAATGGGAAGTAACAAACCAATCGTCTGTTCTAAAATGTGACTTAATGGCAAAATCGAAAGAATGCGATCTTTGCCTGATTCCGGATTTATTAAAGCTGCAATCGTTCTTACATTAGAACCAATATTTTTATGCGTAAGCATGACACCCTTTGGCGCACCCGTTGTTCCGGATGTGTACAAAATTTGCGCTAAGTCATCATCAGCAATTTTTACCGGCTTATAATGTGATGGCGCGAATGATTCAACCAGTTCATCAAGAAAATCGATGTCAAAAACTTTTAATTTTTTGGGAAATGAATTTTTAAAAAGTTGGTATTTAAAGAGAATTGGTGCATGCGTTTGCTTAAATGCACGTAAAACAAAATCATGTGTACTTTGAACATTCAATGGGACAATGCGCGCACCACGCATTAGAGCACCAAAAAAAACGGCAACCCAAAAAGGTGAATTAGGGGCTAACAAAAGAACATTGTCACCTTTTTTAACGCCCTGATCTTTGAGAAATAAAGAAACCTTTTTTGAAAGATCGTAAAGTTCTTTATAAGTTAAGTTTAACGTGCGAAAACCGCGTCGAATGGTAACTGCAGTTGCATCAGGATACTTACGAACACTTCGCTTAAGAATATCAATCAAGGTCATATTACTACCCTTTTTCATTCAACTTCAATTACCTTTAAAATGTTACTATGCGAAGTAAAAAAAAAACAAGAATACTAAAAAATAACCACAACAGCCATAGCATAATCACCATCATGAGAAATACTCACATCAATATCACCACATGAGTGTTCACCCATAAACCGTAGCATCGGTTTGCCCGAAGGCAACTTATAAACTTCCATATCGTACCAGTTGTTAAATTTGAGTCCTGATGCTTTTAAAAATGCCTCCTTTGCTGCAAAAATTCCCGCAAGTGATTCATGTGTCTGCGTACACGCAAGCTCATGCGGCGTAAAAAGCTTATTAAAAAAACATTCACCCCCATTCAAAACTGAATCAATAAACTTAGGAATATAAACAAGATCACATCCAACTTTCATAAAATTTCCTCATTTTTGCCGTTTCAATTAAAAACTAAATTAAACTATAATTTTTACCATGCCCAAGTGAAGTTTTCTAGAGCTCGTTGAGTTTTGTAACACAAAAATTATTTTAAGCGGCCGTTCGTCCAGAGCGAACCCTGAGTGAATAAATGAATCGAAGGGTGAGTCGAAGGATAATTTTAGTCAATTCTTCGACTCGGGTTTCGTCTCACTTCGTTCGCTCAATCACTCGCTCAGAACGAACGGATAATTGTTAAAGTTTTTATAAATTTTGTGAAAACTCAACGCAAGCACTCAATTAAAATCAAAAACCCTCCATTCCAGTTGGTTAAAAATTGACATTTTGAATTTATAAGCTATAATTAATGAAAACGTGTGTTAAATTGAAATAAAAACCAGCGGAAAATCATGAAATTTAAAATATTATTTATTTTTGCTTTAATTTTTTCGTCATTACCACTCTATGCAATGACTCGAGAGTTAGATCAAGATCTTATCTCTGCCACTGTGGATAAAGATATTAAAGAAATAAAATCACTTCTCTTTGATGCGCCGAAGGAATATACACCTGATACTCCTTTACTAACTGCCTTGATGTATGGTCGTACTAAAATAGTAAAACTATTTCTCGAACATAATGCTAATGCTAATGCTCGAAATTATTATGGAGGCACTCCTTTAATGTCTGCTGTCAAAAAAGCACATATAAAGATTATCAAATTACTTCTTGAACATGATGCAGATGTTAATGCCATTAATGAAAATGAAACTGCCTTAAAATTAGCTTCTTGGAATGATGATTCTCTAATCGTAAATATACTCTTAAGACATGAAGCTCAGATTAAAGTCTCTGATGATGAGAAAGAAAGCGCCTTACAACTTGCAACTCGATTCGACCGTTTTTTTACTGTAGAACTCTTTCTAAAACATATTATTCGTATTTTAGATCAAACCGATGATGCTGAAACATGCCATATGTGGGATCAATACATTTTCAATGTTTTAAAAAAAGAAATAAACATAGAATATCATTTTGGTTCCTCCATCAAAATAATCAATGCATTTCGCATTATTCTTCATCACGCAGATAAATTACCTCTCTCGAGAAAAAAGGTTGAGTCTCTTACGATTAAAGCACTTGGACAAACAAAAAGTAATACTCACAGTCCCACGGGTGAATATGCATTTAGAAAAAGTATTAAACATTTAAGAAGACATGCTTTTTAAAATGGAGGAAATCATGAAAATTAAAACATTATTTATTTTTACTTTAATCTTTTCATCATCGCCACTCTGCGCAATGTATCATCCAAGCAAATTAGACGCAGAACTTGCCAACGCCGTTAAAGCAGGCAATATCAAAGAAATAGAATCATGTCTTATTCGTGGCGCTAATCCAGATACCAGAATAGATGATTGGGGAATGCCCACCTCATTAATATTTGCTACCTCCAACGGCTATATTAAAATGGTTCGGCTATTTCTTGATCATCATGCTGATGTTAATGCTACTGACAATGAACTTTGTACTGCACTACATCATGCAGCGTTGTGGGGTCAATCTACAATAATTAACATTCTTTTAAAAAATGGTGCAAACATTAATCTTAAGGATGAAGATGGACGCACATCTTTACGGTGGGCCGGTAGCGATACTATAGAACCATTTCTGAAACATATTAATCATACATTAGATAGAACTGACGATCCTCAAATACATCACCAATGGGATTTTCTCATTTTTAATACTTTAGATAAGGAATGGCCATTTGGAATCAAAATAATAAATGCGTTTCACATGCTCCTTCATCATGCGTCTAAATTACCACTTTCTACAAAAAAACTTAACTCTCTTTCTGCACAAGCTCTTAGAGAAGATTCTCATGGTGAATCTTCATTTAGAAAAACTATCGAACACTTAAGAACACAGGCTTTTTAGGAAATTATGAAATTAAAAAGACTGTTTATTCTAACTTTAATTTTTACATCGTCGCCTATTTGTGCAATGATATCAGGTCAGAAATATCTCAAAAATCAACTTGAAAAATTACTTACACCAAAAAGACCCGAAAATGATCATAATTATGCCCTTTTATTTCTAGCTGCTGAATCTGGCGATATTGAATTGGCCGAAAATTGTTTCAGAGATGGCGTTAATGTTAATGATCACGACCAAGCAAACTGGACAAACCTAACCCCTTTAACGTGTGCCTCCGAAAATGATCATATTAAAATTGTAAAACTACTTATTGAACATGGTGCTCATGTTGATGGAGTTAAAAACAATGGCAATACAGCTTTAACACTGGCTTCAAGATTGGGTTACGCAACAATCGTCAATATACTTTTAAAACATAATGCTGATATCACTATTCGTGATGAGTATGACTCATCGCCGTTAAAATATGTAACTAAATGGGACCGATTTGCAATTGCAGAACTACTTTTAAAACACATCAATCATCTTTTAGATCAAACTGTTAATCCTGAAATATGTCACAAGTGGGATCTGTATATCTTAGATGCTCTAAATGGAATAAAAATCAGTCAGATGTTTGACCACATAGAAACCATAAATGCATTTCGACTAATCCTTTGTCATGCCGATAAATTGCCCTTATCGATAAAAAAGTTCTACTCACTCTCTGCAAAAGAACTGGGAAAAAGGAGAACGGGTGAAGAAGCTTTTAAAGAAACTATTAAACATTTAAGAACGCACGCTTTCTAATTTTCCTTTGACTAAGCTCTGATTTATCAGATTTTTTATCTTCTTGAGAACCACGCAATTGATGATAAAGCGCCAGCGCAAGCCATGTTAAACCTTTTTTAGCATAACGTACCCCTTTACCAGCGCCCGTTCCAACGGTAATACCAAGAGCTAAGCTCTTAATTTTGTCTGAATCATCATCATAACGAAGCCCTTCTTGTGCAAGAGCATAACGCACACCTGCATAAGAACCGCCAGAAGTAGCAATACTCCAAACCAATGGCTCGCCCCACTCATCAGTTGAAACATTGGTCAAAAAACTGGTGGCCGCACCTACTGCAAAGCAACCCATTGTAGAATTAGTGCTCAATAAATTTTGATACCACATACTTTTGGCGTACCCAAAAAAACAGAGTAAAAATAACAAAAATAATCTTTTCATTGAATCTCCAATAAAAACATCTCATTTAAAAGAAAACCAATCCTTCGACTCGCTACGCTTCAGGACGAACGGCGAGGCTTCGCCGTACGCCATAAGGCAGGACAATCGTCAAAGCTTCACCGCACAGGCAAAACGAACGACGAGGCTTCGCCATAGGCAGGACAAGCAGCGAGGAGAAATGTCTAATTTTCTTTTTTATGCTAACACATTAGAAGTAAACATAATAAAAAAGGGCCGACTTTAAAATCAGCCCTAACTTTTTTACCAATTATGCCAAATTTCTCGAGCTTTCCGTTTAATGCTTGCCCATTTATTATGAATGGGTTTTGTAATAATTTTAGCAGCTGCAGCCGAAGCAACATACACACCGGCATTCAATCCTACTGATGATTGACCACCTAATAGACGATGAAGAAGAAAAATCGATGAAGAGACCAACATCGCGTAATAATTTGGCTGAACATACCGTTTATCCAAATTAGCCAAAAAGGAAATAGCCCCAACATAAACAACTGGATGCTGCTTAAGCGCTTCAACAACTGGATGCGCTTTTGCTGCTGATGCCGTTAATAATAACGCGCCCAAAACGAGTTTTTTCATAATGCCCCCTAAAAATAACCACCACTAAAAAGTTATGTACACTATTAACTTATGCTATAATAATACCAAAATAGCAAAAAAAGTCAATCAAAAAGCAAAGACTAAAACATTGTCTCAATCGTCATTTTGGAGCAAGTCAATGAACAAAAAAATTTTATTACTCCTCCTGATAGCCCTGGTAGGATGCCAAAAAAAACCTCAAACACCCAAAAAATTAAAAACCGCAAACCCTAAAAAAGAAGAAAAAAAGGCTCCAATTCTCCCAATGGGGCTCAAAACACAAATTCTTCAACCGGCACCCAATGGTGCCCTCAGACCTGAAATTGGAAATACAGTCACCGTTCATTACATAGGTTATATTATGAAAGAAGATGGAACACCTGGGAGACAGATCGATAGCAGCCTGGAACGCAACGCACCATTAGACTTTATCGTTGGATTAGAACAAGTAATCAAAGGTTTTGAAGAGGGGGTCAAACAGATGCGCGTTGGCGAAAAAAGGCATTTATTTATTGATTCTGAGCTTGGATATGGTAAAAAAGGGGTGGGACTTTTCATACCACCCGATTCAAATCTCATTTTTGATGTAGAACTTCTTAACGTGCGATAAAAGTAATCTACCACCGACCTTGTCGGTAGTTTCGTTCTAAACAACAAAGGGGCCCGTGGCCCCTTTTGCTTTTATCTACTCTTCGTCATCTTTTTCTTTTTTATGTAATTCAACAATCTTTTGCTCTAATTCATGCGGCATTTCCGCATAATGATCAAAACGTTCAATATGAATACCACGACCACCTACCAGCGAACGCAAGGTTGTTGAATAACGATAAAGTTCCGCTTGAGGAACTTGAGCTTTAATAATGGTATATTTACCCTCAGTTTCCATTCCTAAAACTCTTCCCCGCCGGCCAGAAACATCACTCATAATATTTCCCGTAAATTCATCCGGAACTTTTACTTCAAGATTCATGATCGGTTCTAATAAACAGGGTTTGGCTTGCATAATTGCTTCTCTAAATGCAAATTTACCTGCAATCTGAAAAGCAATATCTTTTGAGTCGACTGGATGTTGTTTGCCATCATAAAAATCAACTTTGACCCCAACGACACGGTATCCCGCAAGAACACCTTTTTCTACTGCTGCTTTTACCCCTTTTTCGACCGAAGGAACAAAAACACGGTCAACGTTTTGACCGACTAATGATTGCGTAAATTCAACTTCTTCATCATGACTCTTTGGCTCAACGCGCATCCAAACCTCAGCAAATTGGCCCGCTCCGCCACTCTGCTTTTTATGACGATATTTTGCATCACCTGCGCTCTTGATTGTTTCACGATAAGGAATGCGTGGTGCAAACGTTTCTATTTCTAAACCAAAACGATGTCTTAATTTGCTTACACATGTTTCTAAATGCAACTCTCCTTGTCCCGCAATAAGCATTTGATGAAGCTCTGGATCAACTTTAAATTCAAAAGTAGGATCTTCTTCTTTTAAGGTAGCTAAACCAACTGAAAGTTTTTCTTCATCACCTTTTGATTTGGATCGAATACCAACGCGAATATTTGGATGAGGATAAGCGATGGCAGGAATCATCAAAATCTTCTGCTCATTGCACAGAGTATTATTCGTATGAGTATCACGTAGTTTTGCCACCGCACCAATGTCACCCGCATGTAAAACATCAAGTTGATCGCGATTCTTTCCATTAATTGAAAAAAGTTGTCCAACACGCTCAGTAGCTCGTCGTGCAGCATTGTATAAATTTAATCCCGGTTTTACATCACCTGAAAAAACTTTAAAAAATGATAGACCACCTGAACGTGACTCGCTGACCGTTTTAAAAATAAACAAAGAAGGATCTGCTCCATGAACAGCAACTTCAACTTCAGCATTGTGTACGTCAAGAGCCTTAATAAACGGTCGATCCAGCGGTGAAGATCCGTATAAAGCGACAAAATCCATTACCTGTGCAACACCAATATTTTTATCTCCAGCAGTCACACATAATGGAATAACTGATTGATTTTGAAATGCTTTATGTAAACCTTTACGCATTTCATCATCAGAAAGAGCCCCTTCGGCAAAAAATTTCTCAAGGAGTGTATCATCAGATTCTGCAACAGCTTCCGCTAATGCATTATGTAAAGTCTGCGCTTTATCGCGCCATTCACCTGAAGCTTCAGAAACATCGAAGTGTCCCGATTCATCAGTCTTATACGTTATAATTTTTTTATTAACGACATCTAAAATCTTATTAAAGGTTGATCCTGTATTTACAGGAAGCATTATCGGAAAAATATTAGTTCCAAATCTTCCTTTAATCTGATCAACTAAATGATCAAATTTTACGTTATCTTTATCTAATGCATTTACAATAAAAAGCTTGGGAATATCATAGTGTGTTGCGTAATCCCATGTATTTTCAGTGCCAAGCTCAATGCCATGTTCCGCATGAATAACAATAACAGCCAAATCAGCAACACGTAAAGCACCTAACGCTTCTCCAATAAAATCAGAATAACCAGGCGCATCAACAATATTAATTTTTTTATCTTTCCACTCAGCATGCAGTAATGAAGCATAAATTGAATGTTGATGCTCTTGCTCATCTTCATGGTAATCAGAAAAGGTATTTTTGCTTGCAATATGCCCAAGGCGCGTAACGATACCGCTGCAGGCAAGCATGGACTCAGCTATCATGGTTTTACCCGTTGCGCCATGCCCAACCAGAGCAATATTCCTTATATCCGCAGATTGATACTCTTTCATCCCGAAGCCCTTTCTTTTCAATAATCTTTCAAAGAACTGAAATACAAAAAGTTTTATAAGTCTTAACAAGGATGAGATAAAAGCGCAACCGCCAACATAAAATTTACAGGTAAAGAATAACCGTCCATGCAATGATCAAAATGACATGAAATAATACAATGATAAAACCACGATATTTTTCTAGTCGTTGCAAAAATACTGATCCAATTAAAAAGACCATAAAATTGAGTGTCAAAATGAGATTAAACATATGATCACTCAACATAAAATATGAAACAGATGGCGACAAATTTTCAATAACAAAACGATATGAAACGAGCGCTGTGATTGTCGCTGCAGCAACGGAAAGAATCGTTGAATAATATTTTTTAGGATCAAGCCCCAATGTAAAAATACTGATAAAAAATATAACTAAGAGCGGCAAAAATATGAGAAAAAGCGTTCGAATACTCGTTCCAATAAAATCCATTGCAAAAACAATACGGGGAAACGCAATCTTTTTCTGCACATCTTTTTTACTTAATGATAACGATTTAAAACCCGAATGCACCTCATTCGAAAAATTTTTCCATCCAGCGGTAAACAACGTATCTGAAATAATAAAAGTTGCGGGAGAGATATTAAAAAGTGCTTTATCGGCTGAAATTGATAAATTATTTAACGTTAAATAAATACGATGGCTATTAATCGGAAAATAATGATAATCAATATTTGATGGAAATTTAACCTGAACATCGTAACCAACAAATGTGCGCCCATGGGCAGCGGTACGATAAGGCTTCGATTTAAAAACAATTGATGCCTTTCCAAAAGAAAAACCATCAACCTCTTGCTCGGTAAATTTATCAGAATCATATTCGAACCAAAGGTACGAATCTACAAGAAACTCATTCTCAATAACATCAAATTTTAAAAAATTTCGCACATAAAAACCAACATCAATAGAAGCTCTTTGTATGGCTCCGATCACTTCAACTTTATTAAAGGTGGGCATCGGATCCACAACCTTAAATTGAAGCATCCGATAATATGACAAAAATAATAATAAAGAAAATGTGCAAACCATCAGAAATAATTGATAGCCTGGACGAACAAAGTTGCTGATATGCAAAATACTTTTTCTAATTTCCTGATCCATCAAAAACCTTTCTTGGTATTAACTAGAACTAACAACAAAAAAAAGGATTGACAAGAATATTGAATTTTAAATAATTTTATATTTTTTATGGATTAAGTCTTTTTACATCACGAGGAAAAAGTGTTGCTTCTTTGATGCTTCCCAAATTGAGAATTAATTGAACAATGCGCTCTGATCCTAATCCCCAGCCGCCATGTGGCGCCATCGCATATTTAAAGGTATCGAGATAAAACTCAAGACCTTTGGTTGTCATTCCTTTTGCTTCAATATTCTTCAATAATTGGTCATAGGTGTGAATACGCTGGCCACCCGATGAGATCTCTACTCCTTTATAAAGCAAGTCGAAACTGAGCGTTTCTTGTGGGTTGGCTGGATCAGGCATCGTGTAAAAAGGTTTTGCACTCCATGGATAATGCGTTATAAAAATAAAATCTGACTGATATTCTTCTTGAGCAAAACGACACGCAAGACGTTCACCTTCAGGATCAATATCATTTTCATCAGGATTATTGTACTTGTAGCGTTTGCGCAAAATATCAAGAACTTCACTTAATTTCAAACAAGGAATCTTTTCAGGAACATCATTAATTGTTGTTTTGTAAACCTCTAAATATTCAGCCCCTTCACTGCGCATTCCTTCAAAAACTTTCTTGATAATTTTATTGAGCATATGAATGACATCATAAAATGAGTCAATCATCCCCATCTCAGCATCAAGACTGATATATTCATTAATATGACGTGTCGTAAAATGAGGCTCTGCTCTAAAAACAGGGCCTACCTCAAAAACACGTTCAAATGCACCCGTTAAAATCTGTTTATATAGTTGCGGGCTCTGCGCGAGAAAGGCATCACGTTCAAAATATTTTAATTTGAAAAAGTTTGCACCACCTTCTGATGCTGCTTCCAAAATTTTAGGCGTTTTGACTTCAACAAACCCCTCTTCACGCATCACTGATTCATAATATTTTAATAAGAGATCATAAAGTTTAAAAATTGCGACAATCTTAGGATGTCGCACCGCTAACGTTCGCTGATCGAGCAACGTCGCCAACTGTAAATTCAATTCTTTTTTGGTGATATCAAAAGGCCATTCATCAACACTCGTTGCAATAACCTCACACGTGGTTCCATGAATTTCAACGCCACTCTTTGCGCGCTCCTCTTTGATAACTTTGCCACTGACCGCAACAATATCACCCGCACGTACATTTGCTGCATCATTCAAAACAACCTGAACGGTGCCAGTGTAATCACGCACTTGAATAAAGGTAATAGGGCCCAGTTGACGACTACTTAAAATACGTCCCTTGATAAGGACAGCTTGGTCGATATAATTTTTTATATCCGCAATAAGTGTACGTTCCATGGAAATCTCTCGTTTTAAAATTTATTTAAAGTATAAACGGAAATGAGTCTAATGAAAAGCAACGCAAAAGCCTCATAAAATTTTCTAATTTTTAGGTAATAAAAGTTTAATAAGTTCATGGCGCACAGAAATTATTGAACTTTTTTCATCTGGGTAAACACGATTAGTCAAAAAAATAAGATATATTTTTCTTAATAAATCAATCCAAAGCATGGTTCCGGTATAGCCAGTATGACCTACAATATAGGTGTGAAAATCATCATCATGCATATGGTCCTCACTAAACGGATATTCATCTAAAATATTAAATCCAAGTCCACGCCTTTTATTAAGCCCAATCGTATAACACTGCATCATTAAATCAACTGTCTCTTTTTTTAATATCTGCTTTCCGCGATAACTTCCATGATTCAAAATCATTTCACAGAAAGGAACTAGATCAATTGCCCGTGCAAAAAGTCCTGCATTTCCTGGCGTCCCATCATCAAAGCCGTAAAAACGAGCAAGTGGATCATGCACAATTCCTTGTAAGTCTTTCGCAGTAGACGCACAAAGTTCTTTTTCTTTTTCAGTTAAATGATAGCGAGCACTCATCACCAGCGGTTCAAACACTTTTCTTTTTAAAAATTCTTCCTGCGCTTCACCCGCAATTAATTCATTAATATGAGCTAACAAATAAAAATTCAAACAACTGTAAATTACTTTAATATGTGGTTTACAGATTAATGGTAACTGAACTATATGACTCAAAACTGCGTGCGCCTGTTTTTCATCACCTTTACACATAATATTTTCTACTTTTTCATCTGGCTGCACTCCTGAAACATGCGTTAACAAATCTTTGATGGTAATCGTGTCTTTATCGCCATCCTTAAATAAGGGAATATAAAAACTCACACAATCATCCAGTTTTAATTTGCCTTCTTCATAAAGCACCAGGGTCATCATAGTAGTACCAACAATTTTTGTTAATGATGCGAGATCAAATAAGGTTTCTTGAGAAATCGGCAATGAATTAATATCATACGTTTGTGAACCATAAGAAGCCTCCATATAACGCTCATCGATTCCTCCAACAATTATTGAGGCACCAGAAAAAATTTTATGAACAATCGCGTCATACACAATATCATCAACAGCTCTTTGCAAAGGAAACACCACATGAACGAGAAGTAAAGAATAATAAAAACGCATAAATTCCCCAATAAAAGAAGGACGCATGCAAGCGTCCCTTCTTTTATTAAAATTATATTAAAATCTTACTGCTTCAAATCGATACCTTTTTCCTTAATAAATGCTTCGATGAAACTAGGTTTTCCGGTTTGAAACAATGCACCAATCATTAAAAGACCGATAACGACAAATTCAAATAAACATAACCAAATGGTTCTGAGCACTGCCTTGGTTTTGGAAAGTGCGCGTGTATTAAGATAGATAATAACGATGAAATATAGTAAACCTAATCCACGATAAATTAAATAATGATAAAAAATATTTTCTACAATGCGGCCGGTTCCAAAAAGAACAATTAAGGCAGCAAATAAATATCCACGATGAGCAGGAAGAATATATACTAAAAAGCCATTCCAATTACGCACGATATTCATCTTTTTTACAATGCGATATTCAACGGCTAAAAAAGCGAGATATACGAAGAAGACGGCCACGAGATACGCAACATAAACTAAAACTGCCATTTTAACATTACGTGTAATAATGTACATGTCACGATACCATGCAAAATAATAAAAAAGACCTGATGCATATAAAGCTAAAAATGAAACAGGATGAGCCATTGCATTAATTAATACATTCATATAAAGAGTAAGTTGTCGCGCCCACTTCTGTTGAATAAAAAATGCACCAAAAAGTGCAACTAAAATAATAACGCCCCAAATTGAAGCCATCCAATACCATCTGACTTGAGGCAAAAAAAGATAAAGTAAAAAAGTTTGTAAATTAGAAACAGCAACTTCCATTACGTGCGGAAAACCTATTAACATTCTTTCTCCCCTTAAAAGGTTCTACATATTTTAGACCTACCAAGTATTCAAAATAAAAGCAAGTCTCACTCCTTGCTAACAAGATAAATAATCCATTCTTTGGTTTCCAATTAAGAACCTCGCAGCAAGCTACGAGGTATAACGCTCGTATGGTTCGACTTGCTACATCCTGAGCAAAGTCGAAGGGTCACCACGAGCGCGCTCATCCTGAGCCTCTCGAAGGATATGAGCGAATATAATGATTACGAAGCAAGCTTCGAGGAATTTTACCTGTAAAAGATTAAAAATATATTCTTATAAATATATGGGCGCTCTGATTTCTCTTGGAAAAGATCGAAACAAAGAAAAAAAATTTTCGATCACTTCTTTCATTTTCGATAACTGATCTGAAGATATAGAGTCTAATAACTTGACTAATTCAGCACGCATAACTAAACAAGAAATTAAATTCCAACTATCCCTTTGATCAAAAGAAGATGTAACTTTTGGTAAAAGTAAAATAAGTTCCACCGCTAATCCTGTATCTTTTATTCCTTTATCAACAATAAATCTAGACAAAGAAGACCAAGAAGAAGCCTTTTCTCTAAAACTTAAATCCGCATTGCAAAATAAGAAAAAAATCTTTTTGAAACAGTTTTGATTTTTAAATAATGTTAACAAATTCCTCCAAAAAATCATAGATTCTCCATTTAAAACCTGCTAAACTTTTTACATATTTCCCAGTTATTGTTTCTCACACTTCTCTTGGTTAAAGTTGTTAAAAATTATTAAATTCTAAAAAGAGGAGGCCCGCGATGGACCATGAAAAATCATGCCCTGCAAAACCAAATATGGATGTAATCGAAACAGTGACCTCCTATTTACAAGAAAGTGATTGGCGTGTAAATGAAAACAGCAATGAAAGTTACAGCTTTTCGGGCCTTTTATTGCATTCAGCAGGAAAAGTTATAAGCCTCTACACTTTGTATGAACACTATCCTGAAGAAATTCGCAATGCGCACATCAACGGATATATTCATCTGCATGATCTCAGTCAAGGAATCATTGGCTATTGTGCCGGCTGGTCCTTAAAAAACTTGCTTCTTTTGGGACTCGGCAATGTTCCTTTTAAAATTTCATGTAAACCAGCAAAACATTTAAGCACGGTGGTACATCATATGATTAATTACATCGGTTGCTTACAAATGGAATTTGCCGGCGCTCAAGCATTTTCTTCCGTTGATACATTACTCGCACCATTCATTAAAACAGATAATCTTTCTTATCAAGAGACCAAACAAGCAATTCAACAACTCGTTTTTTCATTAAATATTCCAAGTCGATGGGGAAGCCAAACCCCATTTACAAATTTAAGTTTTGATTGGGTTGTTCCAGAAGACATGAAACATGAAGCTGCTATTGTTGGTGGCAAGACACAAGATTTTACGTATGGTGACTGCCAAAAAGAGATGGATCTGATCAATCGTGCCTTCTTGGAAGTAATGCTCGAAGGCGATGGTATCGGCCGTGTCTTTTCTTGGCCAATTCCCACATATAATTTAACAAAAAATTTTAATTGGGATTCACAAAACGCTGATCTTCTTTTTACAGCAACAGCAAAATACGGACTCCCTTATTTTCAAAATTATATCGGATCAAATCTCGACCCAAGTAGCATTCGTGCCATGTGTTGTAGATTACAACTTGATCTCTCTAAACTCGTCATGCGTCCTGGAGGAATGTGGGGACCAGGGGATTCAACCGGCTCAATTGGCGTCGTTACCATCAACATGAATCGCCTCGGTTACGAATCCAAAACAAAAGAAGAATTTTTACGACAACTCAATCACTATATGGTTCTGGCAAAAGAGTCTCTTGAAATTAAACGTAAAGTTATCGATACAAATCTTAAAAATGGTCTCATGCCATACACAAAAACATACCTTGGCTCCTTTAACAACCATTTTTCAACTATCGGGCTCTGTGGCATGAACGAATGTTGTTTAAATTTTCTTAAGAAAAATATTGTAACTCAAGAAGGAACAAATTTCACTATCGAAGTCCTTAATTTTATGCGTAAAAAAGTTGTTGAATTCCAACAAGAGACAAGAAATCTTTATAATCTTGAAGCAACACCAGCAGAAGGGACTTCATATCGCTTTGCACGATGTGATAAAAAGCATCATCCAAACATTATTACTGCAGGAAAAGATGAGCCTTACCTGACTAACTCAACACAAATACCAGTAGATAACACCGATGATCTTATGGAAGCGCTAGAACATCAAAACAAAATTCAACCATTATATACGGGTGGAACCATTTTTCATACATTCCTCGGCGAAAGAATGCGCTCGGGAGAAGCTTGCAAACACCTTGTACGTAAAATTGCTGAAAACACACAACTACCGTACTTCTCCATCACACCAACATTTAGCATTTGCCAACAACATGGATATTTGCGTGGCAGACAACCAATATGCCCACACTGCCAACAACAAACCGAAGTTTTTTCGCGCATTGTCGGCTATTGGCGTCCAACACAACGGTGGAATAAAGGTAAAAAAGAAGAATTTAAAGAACGTAAAACATATGATCTCGATAAAAATATTAAAACAAATACGATCAAGGAATTTGTTGCCTTCGCTTACAACGCACCAGGCGTTCGAGATTTATTAATGAAATATCATTAAACAAGCACAAGAAGGTTCCTTGATTTAAAGAACCTTCTTGTTTTTCAATTCTTCTTTGTAAAAAATAACGAGCCCCACCATTAACAACAAAAATGCGCCTATAAATGTTGATTTAATCGGCTCATGCAAAAAAATAAGACCAAACCACGCAGTAAAAAAAGGACTTAAAAAACTGGCAAATGTCATAAAGACCACTGAATAAGTGCGCAAAAGCCACGCATATAAATTGTAACAAATAATACATGACAATACTGAAGTAGCTATAACTAAGAGCAAAAATTGAGGCATATTAAATATCGGCAACGGTTGCCATGATTCAACGAAAAACGACGTTACCAATGAAGCGATACCTCCAAGTAACATTGTCACACCATTAACCTGCGCACTTTTATAACCACGATCAAATACCAACTTTTTTACAAAAGTCCATCCAACTGTTGTCGCAACCATTGCCCCTAACAGCCATAAATCAGAACTGGCAATCGCCCAGGAGGTTCCTTTGCCCTGTGGATAAAAGAGCATAAACATTCCTAAAAGCCCAGTTAAAAGTCCAATCCATTTATAAAAAGTCAAACGCTCATTCCATATAAAGTACGCTAATATTGCCCCTAAAAATGGCGAAAAACAGAAAATAAGAGAAACCTTGAGAGCACTTAAGTGTTCAAGGCCAACAAGCTCAAATGTATTAGTCACATAAATATTAAAAAAAGATGCGCCTAAAAAAGCACCCCAATCTGAAGGGGAAATATGCCTCCAATCTTTTTTAATAAATAACCATGCAAACAAAATAACGACCGCAAATAACATACGCACTGCTACAAGAAAAAACGGTTGGCTATAAAAAAGAGATGCTTTCATCAAAATAAATGAAAGCGAAAAACCAGCATATAAAAAAATGATTAAAAACATATATTTAATTTTAAAAATCTCGAATAAGATTAGTATACTTCTTTTTGCAAAGATCAACCAACAATTATAAAAAACACTTGTGCAAAAAAGAGAGATCGTTACACTTTCTATAACAATTTAACAAAGGGGTAAGCATGATCATTAAAGGACTACAAAAGTTATCATTAATCGACTTTGAACCGTATACTTGTTGTGTCATTTTTACTGCTGGATGTAATTTTCGCTGTGTTTTTTGTCATAATAAAGATCTGGTATTAAATCCAGACAAAATTGATACCATTCCCAATGAAGAATTTTATGAATTTTTAGAACATCGTAAAAAATGGCTCGATGCAGTATGCATTTCTGGCGGTGAGCCAACATTACACAAAGATCTACCGGAACATATCGCACGTATGAAATCGATGGGATATAAAGTTAAACTCGATTCCAATGGAACCAATCCTGATATGGTTGAACAATTAATTAATGACAAATTGATTGATTATATTGCGATGGATATAAAGGAGACTCCAGAAAAATATGAAGAAATCGTACAAGTCCCTGCTGATTTAGATAAAATTAAACGAAGCGTAAAACTGCTCATGCAAAATCGCGTTCCGTACGAATTTCGCATGACGATGGTACCTACCATCGTTACACATGAAGATATTGAAAAAATTGGAAAATGGCTTACGGGGGCTCATAAATTTTTTGTTCAACAATTTAGTAATAAGATTTGTTTAAAAAAAGCGCTTGAAAAAGTCGGCCCATTTCCACTCGAAACATTAAAAGAATTTCAACAGATGTTAGAAAAATATATTCAAAATGTCGAAATCAGAGGAACTGACAACGAATTACTGAACTGTACAATGTCAGATGAAAAGCTTCTAGAAAACGAAAAAAATGTTTAAAATTATTAAAAAAATCATGGCAAACTTCAACTATCTCACACTTATTCTTTTTATTCATTCGACACAATACGGAATGAAATATGCCTCCACACGAAGCCTCGATTCAACAACATCACTATATAGCTTTCCGGATGATAAAAAACAGACACCATTAGAAGGGGCAATTGAACGTGGATTAACAGAAGTCGTTTATGAATTAGTTTCAAAAAATCCAACCATTGTACAGGAAAAAAATAATAGAGCTTGCCGAATGACTGCCCAAATGAATGACATGGCCATCATGAAAATCTTACTTGCCTATGGCGCAAACCCTCTCGACAAACCCAAAAAAGGTTTTTCTGCATTAGAATTAGCTTCCTCAAAAGAGATAAAAGCCCTTCTTGATGATCACCTTAAAAAACAAAACGAAAAAGCATGAATCTTAAAAAACTTACAACACTTATCGCCGATTTCATTAAAGAACGCGACTGGGAACAATACAATTCGCTCAAGAATGTCAGTATAAGTATTTCAGTTGAAGCAGCAGAGCTTCTTGAACATTTCACGTGGATTGATAATAAAGATTCATTAAAAATTTTTGAGAAAAAACAAAAAGACATCAAACAAGAAGTCGCAGACATACTCATTTCAACACTTATCTTCTGTGCGATGGCCAAAATTGATGCAGAAAAAATATTTTTTGAAAAACTCGAAGAAATTAAAGCAAAATACCCAATTGACAAAGCAAAGGGAAAGAATAATAAATATACCGATTTTATTTAAGATGCTTTACTCTTCTTTTTATGTTTGTTCATTTTTTCAGCAATAGTGCTAAAAATAATACCACTGACATGTCCACCAAAAGCATTCATCAATTCGTTCTTGTCTTCTAATGTAATTGTATACAATCCCAAAACAACTAAATTTTTGGGAATCTTATACTTTCCAAGATTAGTAAAAGTTCCAATACATAAACTTCCAAGAAACGCTTCTTTATCAAATGAATACCCAGAAAAAGAAGTGTTAAAAAACAATGTTAAAAACAGAATAATTGATATCTTTTTCATAAAAGCCCCTATAATACTATTATAAGAAAAATTAGAAAAAATAACAACCAGTTTTTAACATTTTTAAAAATATAGATTAACAATAAATACAATTAAGATTAAAAATGGTGATATTTATAACCTTAAACTTCACAATCTTCACGTAATCATCAAAAGTCTTATTCAGCTTGTTTCAATAACTCATCTAATTTTTTCATCAAATCCTCAGGGCCGCATACGGTTTGCCCACTCGTACGCGAAGAAGTAAATATTTCATAATCATTGCCACCAGACGCCGTTTTATCCCCAAAAAATAGAATGGTATCAAAATCATTTAAAAAACGAAGGCAATAGGTCTTGTCCCACCCCTGTGGAAAAACATCAATGCTAATTTGACCGCCAATAGAAAAACGTAAATTTAAATGCGCAAATCTTTTTTGTAATATTTCGATCATGTACTCACGAATATGTTTTTCTTTGTCAAGCTGATTAAAAGCAATTCGCTCTTCTTGCGTACAATTTCGGCCAACAGGTGAAACATTAATCATCCCATTACGAAATTCAATAAATGTTCCCCGTTTTGTAGGAATATCAAGATCAGCAATATAATGAAGACAAAAACTGATAAATTCATTCAACTGTTGATTAGTTAAATAATCTTTAATTGAAGCTCTATTAATTAATGCGCTATTTTTAAAAGCAACTAAACCATTTTCAGCAAAAACATAATCAAAACGATTACCAACATCTTCGCCCATCTGCTCTTTAATTTTAGTTAAGTCTGATCCTCCAACCAAAGCAAGTGAATAACCAGCATCTTTAAGTTCTTGTAATTTATCAAGCATAGATAGCTCAACTTTCTGTCGCGGTAATGTTAATGTTCCGTCAACATCAAAAAGAAATAGTGTTTTAGAAAAAGCTGAAAAAACAATAAAAGAAAATAAAAGAAAAATTCGAATGCGCATAAAAGCTCCTTTCAATTTAAGAAACGAAAAAAACATTACCGCATCACATCATAAAAGTCAAAAAAAAGAGCGATGATTTTTAGTCATCGCCCAATTTAAACCTGGCAGTATCTACTTTCCCGGGCCGTCTCCAGCCGAGTATCATCGACGTTGTATGCTTAACGACCGTGTTCGGAATGGGAACGGGTGTGGCCATACAACTATACCCACCAGGAAATTTTTTAAAATTATCCTTGTGATCAATGTTTGCAATTAAAAGTACCACATTATCAAAATAGCAGCTTTTTAAAGCTAAATTTTTCAAGGCTTTAAAATTAACAGCTAAAACATTCGACCTATTAGTACTGGTTAGCTGAACACATTACTGTGCTTACACACCCAGCCTATCAACCTTGTAGTCTTCAAGGGGTCTTATTAATGTTCACTCAATCAAAACCGAAGTTTTAATCTCATAAACGGGGTATCTAATCTTGAGGTGGGTTTCCCACTTAGATGCTTTCAGCGGTTATCCCTTACGAACTTAGCTACCCAGCGTGCTTTTGGTAAACAACTGGAACACTAGAGGTTCGCCCATCCCGGTCCTCTCGTACTAAGGACGGATCCTCTCAAATACCCTGCGCCCACGACGGATAAGGACCGAACTGTCTTACGACGTTCTGAACCCAGCTCGCGTACCGCTTTAATTGGCGAACAGCCAAACCCTTGGGAGCTTCTCCGCCCCCAGGATGCGATGAGCCGACATCGAGGTGCCAAACCTCCTCGTCGATAGGGACTCTCAGAGGAGATAAGCCTGTTATCCCCGGCGTACCTTTTATCCGTTGAGCAACTGCCCTTCCATTCGGAACAGCTGGATCACTAAATCCTGCTTTCGCACCTGCTCGACCTGTATGTCTCGCAGTCAAGCTCCCTTCAGCTTTTACACTCTTCCGACGATTACTATTCGTCATGAGGGAACCTTAGAACGCCTCCGTTACAATTTAGGAGGCGACCACCCCAGTCAAACTACCCACCAGACACTGTCCTTTGCCCGGTTTACGGGAATTCAAAGTTAGATTTCCAAATTTCTAAGGGCGGTATTTCAAGGTCGACTCCGCTACAGCTAGCGCCATAGCATCAAAGTCTCCCGCCTATCCTACACAAACAAATCCAGAAAGCAATGCCAAGTTATAGTAAAGGTGCACGGGGTCTTTCCGTCCTGTCGCGGGTAACCGGCATTTTCACCGGTACTACAAATTCACTGAGTCTATCACCAAGACAGCGCCCAAATCGTTACGCCATTCATGCGGGTCGGAATTTACCCGACAAGGAATTTCGCTACCTTAGGACCGTTATAGTTACGGCCGCCGTTTACTGGGGCTTCAGTTCAACGCTTTGTCCGAAGACTAACATCTCCCGTTAACCTTCCAGCACTGGGCAGGCGTCAGACTCTATACTTCCTCTTACGAGTTCGCAGAGCCCTGTGTTTTTGTTAAACAGTCGCTTGGGCCTCTTTGTTGAAACCTAAAAACGCTTTCCTAATCCTAAAAGAACAAGTATACATTCTAGGCACTCCTTATCCCGAAGTTACGGAGCTAGTTTGCCGAGTTCCTTAGTGATAGTTATCTCAACGCCTGAGCATTCTCAGCCCGTCTACCTGTGTCGGTTTACGGTACGATCACTCACAAAGCTCACTAGAAGCTTTTCTAGTCAGTGTGAAATCAGCCAAACATACTTCTTCCTAAAAATTAGTATGCCCATCACGCCTCAAAGTTAATGATACTGCGGATTTGCCTACAATATCCTTCTCGACGCTTAGCGTGGCAAACCAAAGTCCACGTCAGCCTATCCTACTGCGTCACTCCTTCGTTCAAACGCTTATGAGTGGTGCAGGAATTTTTAGCCTGCTTTCCATCGCCTACTCCAATTGGCCTCGGCTTAGGTATCGACTAACCCTGAGTGGATAAACCGTTCTCACGGAAACCTTAGACTTTCGGCGAATAGGATTTTCACCTATTTTTTCGTTACTTATACCAACATTCTCACTTCTTTAATCCACATCACCTGTCCTTACGGTCAAGCTTGTATCTATTAAAGAACGCTCCCCTACCCCTGCATATCTGCGAACAGATATGCAAGCCATAGTTTCGGTAGCACGTTTAGCCCCGTTTGTTTTTCAGCGCAAAAATACTTGACCAGTGAGCTGTTACGCTTTCTTTAAAGGATGGCTGCTTCTAAGCCAACCTCCTGGCTGTCTTTGCGTTTTCACATCTTTTACCACTTAACGTGCATTTAGGGACCTTAACTAATGATCTGGGCTGTTTCCCTCTCGACTATGAAGCTTATCCCCCACAGTCTGACTCCTGTTTTCAAAAATTATGGCATTCAGAGTTAGCTGAAGCCTGGTAAGCTTGCGCCCCCAAAGCTATGACTGTTACTTTACCACCACAATTCATCCAACAAGGCTATACCTAAATATATTTCGGGGAGAACCAGCTATTTCCTAGTTTGATTAGCCTTTCACTCCTACCCACACCTCATCCAAGCAGTTTTCAACCTACACTGGTTCGGACCTCCATCTCATCTTACTGAGATTTCATCCTGGACATGGGTAGCTCACTAGGTTTCGGGTCTATCCCATAGTACTAAACGCCCTATTAAGACTCGCTTTCGCTACGGCTCCGTTCTTTCAAAACTTAACCTTGCACCATAGGAATAACTCGTTGGCTCATTATGCAAAAGGTACGTGGTTGCGCGTACGTATACTGCGCTTCCACCGCTTATAGACAATTGGTTTCAGATTCTATTTCACTCCCCTCTCGGGGTTCTTTTCACCTTTCCCTCGCGGTACTTGTGCACTATCGGTCATCAGGTAGTATTTAGCCTTACCCCATGGTCGGGGCAGATTCTCACGGAATTCCACGTGCTCCGTAATACTCGGGTATACAACTACGACTTTTATGCATTTCATTTACGTGGCTGTCACACTCTTTGGCCGCCCTTTCCAGAGCTGTTCTACTATGCATAAAATAATCGATATAAGATCAACGCATCTTAATGTTATACCCCACAACCCCTGCATTACAACACGCGTCAGTTTACATAATACAGGTTTAGGCTCTTCCCAGTTCGCTCACCACTACTACGGGAATCACACTTGTTTTCTTTTCCTGGCGCTACTTAGATGTTTCAGTTCACGCCGTTCACTCTTTTGCCCTATGTATTCAGACAAAAGTGACTTGGGTTCTCCAAGTCGGGTTTCCCCATTCGGAAATCTCCGGATCTAAGCCTGGTTGACGGCTCCCCGAAGCTTATGGCAGTCTCCCGCCTCCTTCATCGTCTCCTGATACCAAGGCATCCACCAAATGCCCTTTTCAATTAGCCAAAATATTAAAAACCTTCAATATCTTGATAATGCTCAGGTAATTTTAATTACAAACATTTCAAAGATCACAAGAAAACTTTTACAATCTTTTTACACAAAACTTTTAACATTGGTGGAGATGAGCGGATTCGAACCGCTGGCCTTCCGCTTGCAAAGCGGACGCTCTACCAACTGAGCTACACCCCCTTTTTTCAATCCATATAGCTCACTATAACTCACTTTTTTGCACCCTCAAATAATGGTGGGCCTAAGTCGACTCGAACGACTGACCTCCCCGTTATCAGCGGGGTGCTCTAACCAACTGAGCTATAGGCCCGCTAAAATAATGGCCGTGCCGGCATTAAGAATAATAATTGACCGTCTTTTTTTCACACCTTTAGAGCAAAATTTCTTTTGCTCGGATATCTCCCTCGAAAGGAGGTGATCCAGCCGCAGGTTCTCCTACAGCTACCTTGTTACGACTTCACCCCAATCATTACCCATACCTTAGGTGCTCGCCTCCTAAAAGGTTAGCTAAAACAACTTTGGGTACAAATAACTTTCGTGGTGTGACGGGCGGTGTGTACAAGGTCCGAGAACGTATTCACCGCATCGTTCTGATATGCGATTACTAGCGATTTCAACTTCACGAGGTCGAATTGCAGACCTCGATCCGAACTTAGACCAGTTTTGAAGGGTTGGCTCCATCTTGCGATGTCGCAGCCCGTTGTACTGGCCATTGTAACACGTGTGTAGCCCTGGACATAAGGACCATGAGGACTTGACGTCATTCCCACCTTCCTCCTAGTTTCCTAGGCAGTCTCGCCAGAGTGCACCTTTACGGTTAGCAACTGACGATAGGAGTTGCGCTCGTTAGAGGACTTAACCTAACATCTCACGACACGAGCTGACGACAGCCATGCAGCACCTGTGTATCTGTTCAAGTAAACTTGAAAAGCTGTGTTTCCACAACGGTCAAATACATGTCAAGCCCAGGTAAGGTTTCTCGCGTAGTGTCGAATTAAACCACATGTTCCACCGCTTGTGCGGACCCCCGTCAATTTCTTTGAGTTTTAGTCTTGCGACCGTAATCCCCAGGTGGATCACTTAACGCGTTAGCTACGACACCAACCCCTAAAACGGAGCTGACATCTAGTGATCATCGTTTACGGCGTGGACTACCAGGGTATCTAATCCTGTTTGCTCCCCACGCTTTCGTGTTTCAGCGTCAGAAACGGACCAAGAGGCTGCCTTCGCCATCGGTATTCCTCTCGAGATCCACGCATTTTACCGCTACTCCGAGAATTCTACCTCTCTCTTCCGCTCTCAAGCAAATCAGTTTCCACCGCAAGCTTTCAGTTAAGCTGAAAGATTTAACAATAGACTTGATAAGCCGCCTACACACCCTTTACACCCAATAATTCCGAATAACGCTTGCACCCTTCGTATTACCGCGGCTGCTGGCACGAAGTTAGCCGGTGCTTTCTCTAGTGGTACCATCATCCCCCGTTTCTATTAAAAACAGAGCTTTTTTCCCACTTAACAGAAGTTTACAACCCGAAGGCCGTCATCCTTCACGCGGCGTCGCTGCGTCAGGCTTTCGCCCATTGCGCAATATTCCTCACTGCTGCCTCCCGTAGGAGTCTGGGCCGTGTCTCAGTCCCAATGTGGCCGTACACCCTCTCAGGCCGGCTAGCCATCATCGCCTTGGTGAGCCATTACCTCACCAACTAGCTAATAGCACGCAAGCTCATCCTTCAGCGGCAGCAAAGAGGCCACCTTTCTCCCCGAAGGGACGTATGCAGTATTAACCTCGATTTCTCGAGGGTATTCCTCACTGAAGGGAAGATTCTCACGCGTTACTCACCCGTCCGCCGCTTTACTCGCTTCCCGAAGGAAACTTTCTCGCTCGACTTGCATGTGTTAAGCACGCCGCCAGCGTTCATTCTGAGCCAGAATCAAACTCTCCGTCACAAAATTTATTTCGAAAAATTAAGGGTCGCTTACTTTCTCAATGCGGGCACGTAAGTTTTGTGTATTTCAAAGATACAAATTTTTTACCACCATTTTATATTATCACAACATTTCTATTTGTCAAGCTTTTTTGAGAAGCCGATTGAATCGTTGTTTTCATTCGAAAGATTTTCAATTAACACGAAAGTAATAATATTGTAGCGTAGCTTTATAGGCATGTCAACATTTTTTTTGTTCTTTTTGTGAAAAATCCTGCTTTTCTCATCTCTTTACTCCAAAGGCATGATCAGATCAGGACATCCAAAAAAATATTTTCTTGTTGCAATCTCGCGCCACTTCGAGAATTTGCATTCATAGAAAAGCAACCACCTGTTGATTTTTTTTATATTTTCTATTATAATTAATGTTGTGGATGAGTCAAATAAAAACAAGATAAAACGCGGAAGATAAATGAAAAAAATTTTTATTGTTTTTTTACTCATTATATACAATGCGCGGCCCATGGAAACTCCAGGGAGGCCAACAGGAAGAACCTGCTCTGCGCCTTCCACTTTTTTTGCTCTATCTTCAGAAACCATGCAAGAATTTTTAGAAAAAGAAGACTTTGTCTCGCTTCAACCTTTTATAACGAAGCAATCTTTTTCAATTACTTTAAAAAGACATCTGGAAGAATCGTTGAATCAAAGCAAAGTCACTCACATAAAAACGATTATCAATCAATATAAAGAGATAATTATTCAAGATACTTCTTTCATTAAAAATTTAATCAGAATCGCATTTGATCAAAATTTAGCCGATTTAGCGTACGACATTTTTTCATGCATGCCGAATCCAGAGCCACTTTTAAGTTCATTTTTCTTCGAATGCGTAAGAAAAGAACAAGGGGAGCTTTTAAAAAAAATAAATGAAACTCATCATGACATGATTGAAGAAAGAGAGACCCCGCTTGAGCGAGCATTTTTTGCTGCATCAAGTCCTTACGCAGAAAAAATAATTGATGATTACCCTGACTATTTCGAAAAAAATGGACAAAACCTATTTGAGAATGCTCTGGCTACTTATCATATAAAAACAATAGCAAGACTCAGCCGGCATTATCAGATATCAATACCTGAAGAAGAAATTAATCAATGCTTTATCCGTGCGGCTCAACAAAATTGTCTCTCATTTTTTACTCTCCCACAAATTCAAAGCTCAAGCATTCCAGAAACAGTTATTATCAAAGCGCTTAAAGTAGCAAGTAAACACGATCATAATCAAGTAATATATTTTATTTTCAAAAATTATAATGTATCCGTGCAAACACTCTGCAATTCTTTTCTTAAAGCAGTGGGATACAATCAAACTGATGCAGCAAAACAACTTTCGCAACTCATCACACAACAATATCAAACCTGCACAATGAAGGAACTCGAAAAATGGTATGAATATGCCAATGATATCTATTCACAAGCATTAAATAATGCTTTCACCAATCAAAATACCCTATTAATTTCTTTGATTTTAGACTCCCCATTTCCTTTAAAGATAGAAACCTTATCTACATTGATTGAAAAAACATCTGGCACATTAAAAAAACAACTCATGGAAAAAGCACTTGCTCACCTTCCAACAATATCACGCAAAAACCCAAAAAGATTATTAGCCCTTTAAAACCAAACATCAAAACTTAAACAAAAACCTTGACTTTAATGCTCTATCTTTTTTATCTTCACAAAAAATAAAACTACAAATTTAATAAAGGAGCGTTAATGAACAAGCTATCTCTTCTTTTTTTACTTAATATTTTATATCCACCTCTCTCCTTCTCGATGGAAAAAATTTCATCGATTGAAAATCTTCAAACAACCTTTCAATGGATAAGATATAAAAATCCAATACGAGGAGAAAAAAGAAAAATTGGGCCGGTATTAAATTTACCACTAATAAAAGAAACCACCGATCCTGATCTCATTAGATTTTTACAAGCTGAGATCTTAAACTTTACTGTTGGTTTACCTCAACATCAATTTGATTCTTTTTCATTAGAAACCTATTTAGAATTAAATAACATAAAAAGCGACGGGCTCAGAAATCAAATTCTCAATCTCGGAAACAAAATACCAGCTAATCCTTTTGTAATTCATGCTCAAATTAAATTGAACCACTTAGATCGTCCTGAAGAAAGAAGAAATCTCATTAATACGATTACACATCTCCCAGAAGAGCAACGTTTTGTTCTTATTCCTCAAATCCAGGCTTATATAATTGATATAAATCCCGCACATTTTGATCCCCCAAGCTTAGAAACTCAAATAAGAGCTGAAAACTGTAATCCTTATCCTCAAATCCAAGAATTATTATATCAACTCGGACAAGCGGGAGACGATCGTGCTTTAAAAATTGTTATCCCTGCACAACACATTATCAAAGAACACTACCTTGAAAAACCTGCTGCAACAGCTTTCCCTCTGATTATTAATACTCATAATGACTTTATTTATAATACTGAAAATAGAAAAACTGTTTTTTCAGGCAAAGGGAAAGATCTTATCCCAATGATTTATGATGCAGTGATAAAAGAAAATCCCATAGCAAGAACAGAGACCCCTGATGAAAAAGGTGTCAAAAAACTTTATTTCTATTTTGGCCAAAAATCTTTTGAAGTTATCATGGATCCTCACGAAGAGTATGTTAAAACTGCGTATCCCATATTTATTTACCATGACTTCAATAACGGTGATTTAGAATTAAAACTTGAAAAATTATTTAAACGTAAAATAAACAAAAGTACATTTATGATTAATACTGACACCCTTGTAGATCTTGCCCGAAAAAGCATAAAAAAGATTGACAATATAAAATATGAATTCAGAGATAATGGTAAATCTTACTTAATTATCGACATAGCCAATCAAATCATTCGAGAAAATCTGAAGCCTAAAAATATTTTCATACCAAACCGCGGCATCTATCTGAATATTCCTAAAAATGATTTCTTTTTCCCTCGATCAGCATTTCCAAATCTTTATGAAGTTAAAGCAACGGCAGGACCAGAAAAAACTAAAGAAGAAATAAGAGAAGAGTTTGAAAAAAGTTTTCCAGCTTTAGGAAAAATCAAACGCTAAAACTTGATCAACAAAAAAAAACTTGCATACTTGAGTCAAAAAGGTTTTCTCATGAAAAAACTGTTCATATTTTTTCTTGGAATTAATACGGTCTCTGGCATGCAATCACTCACAACTTTTATATGCAAAGACAAGGAAAATGTCAGTTTTCCAAACAGAATTCAACGAGAACAAAAAATTGAATTGGGATTGTACTCTATAAGTCTCCAATTATTAATCACTCAAATTACACAAAAACCTTCCTCCGCCGCTATATCTGTTGTTCATTACACAAAGGAAGAACCAAATCTTGTGGAAAAACTTAAAAAGGCCGCTCTTGCGTGTTTGCCAGAAAATTTATTTGAAGAATAAACTTATTTAATTATTTTTTTATCAAGTTCTTTTTGAATAATAGCTCTTAATTCACATACTGTCGCGTCAAAAAGATCATTTATAACATGATAATCATAAGGAAAAGTACGAGCATCTTTGATTTCTTGTTGAGCCAATGTTAATCGTTTACAAATTTGTTCTTCTTGCTCACTTTTACGATTACGTAATCTTCGTTCAAGAATGTCCAAACTTGGTGGCTCAAGCCAAATAGTCACAGCTTGTTGGTATTTTTTCAAAATAGAACCAACTCCCAAACGGTCAACAACAGCAATATAAGATGAACCTATGTCTATTTTTTCAAGCATATCGCCTGGTGTTCCATGATAGTCATCATAAACTTTGCTCCATTCAAGAAAAAAACTCTGTTCTATACGCCTCTCAAATTCCTCAACTGAAAGAAAATGATAATCAATCCCCGGCTTATCTGTTGTCCGTGGTGCGCGACTTGTATACGTTACCACCCGAGCAATGTCACAACTTGGTTGTAAAGTCTCTAATAATTTGTACGTCACAGTTGTTTTACCACAACCTGATGGCGCTGATAACAAAAAAAGTTTTCCAGCCTGTTTTTTATCCATGATATTATTTTAACGCAACAAAAAAAGATGGCCAATGAATTTTGTCATCGACCATCAAAAAATGTTTTTAAATAGAAAAATCAATCAATATCGGGAACATCTGCATATTTAATGTATCTTTTTCGTTGCGATAAAGATGGTTTATTTGAAGCCCACCAAAATGCACGATTATAAAGGTAACCGAAGAATCCCCAAATTTCATGTTTGTCTCTATAAAAATCTTCTTTTTTAACCAAAGCGCTCTTTAATGCTTTATTTTCACATATTTTCAATGCGCCTAAATCCGCATCTTTCTCCAATGTTCGATTAAAATAGGTTATAGACAACAGTATTCCTGCTTGAGAAACAGGGTTCAAAACTACAAAAGGAGCAAGCCATGACAACCATGATCCGCCGCAGATATAATTTTTTATTCCCCACGCAAGAGCACCACCCGTTACAATAGGATAAGTCAAAAGTGCTGCTGATTTTTTTAACCCATGATAACGAGCAATATGAACAAGCTCATGAGCAATAAGAGACTCAAGTTCAGCGATAGACAATTTTTTAATCAATGATTTGCCGATTATAATTGCGGAAAGCTCTGGAATCAACCCAACATAAAGATCCTCAAACCTCAAATCAACGGGTGCGATATATGAAAAAATCTTTGCAAATAGATGATCCTCATATACAAATATCGTCGGCATATTCATCTTTGCTTTTGCCGATAATCTTTCAATAATTTCTATTAATGCCGGGAAATTTTTTTTATCTGCATGAACCACTGCAGAACCCAAATAAACCATTTTTCCTATTAAAGATAACCTTTTTGAATGAAATTCATTATATTCTTTTTTCAAACTACTTTTGGAATAACAAGGAATACAGCACAGAAACATACCTAACAAACTTATAAAAATTTTGTTTTTCATAAAAAACCTCAATTAAAATCCAAAAAAACACCTAAGAATCAACGTGCCTTTAATGTACCAATAAGCAGCTGACGATTTCTCATCAGCTGCTTAATCCTCATCAACTATGTATTAAGCTGCAAGTTCAGCTTCTTTAATATACCTTATGCGCTCTGAAATTTTTGGATGATCTGCAAATAATTGTTGCAAGGAAGTCTTTTCAAGTTGACTGTGAGTATAAGGAAGATATTTTTTTATCACCCCATCAAATTTTGCAAGTGAATCAGCTATTTTTTTATTGCCTGTTAATTGAAGAGCACCCAAATCTGCCTCTTTTTCACATTGGCGACTATAGCGCGCATAAAGAAGCGTCGAGGGGAGAACTGAACTAGTCAAAGCCACGTAGGTTAAGTTGCCCAAATCACGATTCCAATCAATATTCAAATACTTATACTTAGCAAGTAATGCAATGGACCCCATAATTGCTGCTGTGCATCCTACAAAAGTACCTGCACGATATGCCAATTGACGCAAAATATGATTTTTTTGAAGATGAGTAATTTCATGAGCAATAATACCCTCAAGTTCATCTTGTGTCATATTATCAATCAGCCAACTACCGATAAAAACAACAGACTTTTCTTTGTCACCCGTTGTAAACGCATTTACTTTGTTAAAGAAATTTGGAATTTTGCGAGTAATGATAAAAGTAATAGGTTTTTCAATAGCTGCCTTTTGAGCAATATTAGCTACCATCGCATCAATTTCAGAATAGTTTTTATCATCAGCCTCAACCACATAATTACTATTTAAAGCAAAATATGCAACAACTGCCGATTCTACGCATAAATCACGCAACTGATTACGAGCAGATTTAAATGGCGCTACAATTTTTTCCATAACACCTGCTAACATTGAAGCATTTAGTAAAAGCAATAACATCATTGCTGAAAAATGCCTAAATTTAAACATAATATACCCCTCAAGGAAATGAAGTTAAACTTAAGTAAAAAATAGAATGAAAAAACATAAAAGTCAAAAATCGACCTTATTTTATTTGAATTAATAACAAACTGAAACATGCCAAGCTTCAATCAAAAAAAATACACTCAAAGATAAATAAACAAATCGCACAATTGAAAAAAATCGAAAAAGGACTAAACTTAAAGCGTTTATATAACTTTATAAGTGGTGGGTTAAGATGTTAAAAAAGTTATTTCTTTTCATAATTTCATTTTGCTCTTTTTTTTCTTTGGGCGCAGAACAATCAGTTGAAGCTCATATTTTTATTCATGGCACACGACTTTCATTTTTAAGTTTAGTAAGTGCAATTCCAACAGCACAAAGATCGTTAACTAACCATCATTTATACGCAAAAGTGGTCCAATCATCACGAGACGATGAACGTTTTCATGATACGCAGGTCATCCTCGACAAGGGATTAGTAGAAATTGAATCTCCAATGATAAAAAAGTGCAGGGCTCAAACATTAGAACCAAATTTTAGTCGTAAAGCCGCAATCCAAGCAATCAATGGTTACGACATGCTTATTAAAAAAAACGATACCATTTACCGCTATTATACGTTTGGCTGGGATGGCATGCTCGGGGACAATTATCGTAAAAATGATTCTTTAGATTTATACAATACTCTTGTCGCGCTCCGTGACACATTACAAAAAAAACATCCGGCAAAAGTTGTTAAATTTATTCTTCATGGACACAGTCATGGTGGCAACCTTATTCTTTATCTCGGTTATCATGAAAATATAAAAAAGAAGAATCTTTCAATCGAACAAGCAATTTTATATGGCACTCCTATTCAGGCAGAAACAGCCCCTTATTGTTTACACAACATGTTTAAATGTATTATCAGCATCTATTCCGAGGGAGATAACATTCAAGTCGCCGATAAAATATCAACAGCTTCTCATACGAGCAAAAGACGTTTATCTGATCTGGTCAATACAGCCAACAAACCAATTATTGACATTTGTATCGCGGCAGAAGGAGACCGCAAAGCTTTTGGCCACGCCACCTTTTTCTTTATTGACATGTATCAAAATGGCGTTGCACAAGCACGTCGCAAAGTTTTTAACGAGATTAAATATCTACCAGTTATGACACTCGCGCCGTTATTCATTCCATTAATTACAAACCTCTACGCAAAACATCCACAACAACAGATGACACTCAATCTTTATAAACAAGATGAACAAACATGCCTGATGTCTGCAGAAACTGGCGACAGAAAGTTTACAATCCAATCAGATAATATCATTCCTCAAATAGAACCTGTTAGAACAATTATCGAAAAAACTTGGAAACCTGCGGCAGCTCATAAAAATGCAATTAATCTGGCAAAACTCGCATTGCTCGATCTCATGAAAGTTACACCACAACATTTTGTAGATTTAGTCTCATAACTAAATAATTCTTTTTTAAAAACTAAACAAAAATTTGCTATAATAAAAAACAGGAGATTATTTTATGTTAATTGATGATTTAAAAGAATTGTTAAAATTTATCGAACCCGATGTTCAAACCATTAAAAATTTCTGGAAAAATTCAAAATTGGATGAAGAATATGCAGCCTTGCATGAACAAATTAATCAACCCGACTTTTGGCAACATAAAGATCAACCCAAAATATCTCAACGTTTTGAACAAGTTAAAGATCAACGAGAATCCTATTATAATCTCATCAAGAATCATGCTGAATTCGCTGAGCTGTTGGATCTTTTCGCCGAAGATGAAAGTGAGCTTAAGCGCATTCAAAAGGATTTAGAGCCTTTTGTCAGATCTATAAAAAAATTCAAAATTAATATGCTTTTAAGCGAACCCGATGATAAAAGCAATTGCTTTTTAAGCATTAATGCTGGTGCTGGTGGAACCGAATCACAAGATTGGGCAAGTATCCTTTTACGCATGTACACCCGCTTTTGTGAAGATAATAAATTAACAGCACAATTAGTTGATTTCCAATCGGGAGAAGAAGCAGGCATCAAATCAGCAACACTTTATATTAAAGGTAAAAATGCATACGGCCTTTTAAAATCCGAGCATGGCGTTCATCGTTTAGTCCGCATTTCACCGTTTGATGCAAATAAAAGAAGACATACTTCTTTTGCAAGTGTCACCGTCATACCTGAATATGAAGATGTAGCAGAAATTGCCATTGAACCAAAAGATTTGCGTATTGATACCTACCGTGCAAGTGGCGCAGGTGGTCAACACGTCAATAAAACAGAATCAGCCGTTCGCATTACTCACTTACCAACCAACATTGTTGTACAATGCCAAAATGAACGTTCTCAAATTCAAAATCGTGAAACCGCAATGAAAATGCTCAAAGCACGAATTCTCCAAAAAAAACGTGACGAGGAACATGCAAAGCAAGAAGCAAAACATGAAAAGAAAAAGATTGAATGGGGATCACAAATTCGTTCATATGTTCTTCATCCTTATAAAATGGTAAAGGATCATCGAACGGATCATGAATCACCTCAACCTGACCTCGTCCTTGATGGTGAACTCATGCCTTTTATCGAAAGTTATTTAATTTTTTGACCATATTACTTCTCTATAAGCTAATCCCTTTAACTTTCTCAAGAAGAGATTATAATGTAAAAAATATAAAATGTACCAAAGATTGGCCTCTTTTCATGAAAAAAACATTTTTTTTATTATCTTTTTTACTTTTTAATACTGTGCATCCAATGCTTCAGCAAAAAAAAACTTCAACAGAATCAAAAACACTCGGAGATTATCATTCTAGCCTTGAAGAATTATGCTGCCGCATACAACATTGTTTAGAACAACTAAAGGAATTTAAAGAACAAACATTAACCATAAATAAACTTACTTTCTATTTTTACCAAGATAGACTTGAGAAATTTCTTGATAAAAATCCACAATTCAAAAATGTAACTATTCATGAATTGGTCTTCGCTTATTCCGAAGGAGCACGCCAATTTTACAATTTTATATTTTATCCAATACAACTACAAAAAAAACTCCATACAATGCCAGAAAAGCAACTTTTACAAGCTCGGATAGAATCAGCTCTCAATCTGAGTATTTCTTATCGCAAGCACGAACTCAAAATGCATAAAGATTTATTAATCCATTTAGAAAAAATTAAATAAAATCGACTTCTTATTGAAGGAATCTACTGAATAGAACAGCAACAACCTTTTTTACGATGTGATGAGCTTTCCTGAATAGGTGTCGAAACCTCCACACCAGGGTGTATGCTTCGAATATCTCGGCGTAACGGTTGAACGCCGCTCTCGCCAAATCCTACACGACGCTCACTCAAAAGTTGTGGAATTTCAATAATACAATTTTCTGATTCTCCTCTTCGAGGTAAATCAGTCATACTATGCAAGGTTAATAAATTTTTTGAATGTGTATTTTTCCATGGCAGATAATCACTCGATAATTCACCGTCAATTTCAAGGACTTTTTTTTCAATAGCTTCATCTTTCAACATCAAAGAAAACAGCGCTTCTCCATCCTTTTCGAATGCTTTTTTAATGATCATACGACATATAAGTGCCATATCAGAATCAATTTCAGGTTCAGGAATAGGATCTTTCTTTTTATCATAAGCATTACGCGCACCGGGGTATAAATTCAGCACACGGTGAATAACAGGTACCGCATTCGCTAAATCTTCACTCCGCGCAAAAGGATTTGCCCCCAATCTCAAAAGTTCCCGTACCATCAACCTATCATTGTAAATCACAGCTATTAATAAAATATGCGTTCCTTTCCTGTCTTCCCTACCGCCATGCCCAATTTTTAAAATATAATTAGGGCCAATTTCTTTACTCTTAATTAACCTTCTTATTTCTCCTAGCTGACGCATTGAACAATCTACATTAACAGCACAATATTTAAGCAATTTTTGAGCATCAGAATCTTTGTTCTCTTCATCTTCTCCATCCATTTCATCAATTTGGCTGCTGCATCCAAGACCACGCTCAAGAAGAGCTTCCCAAACCGGCAAATATCCATCCTCAAAACTTTCTACGGCACCATCGCTATAATACTTGCTATCAACTATTCGACCTAATGAGAAATATTTCAATGGATTAAACGCAGCATGCAAAAACGTATCATAGTGCTTTAAAAAATTATCATCTTCTTGCTGCAAAAAACTCAGTCGTGGATTCTGCTCTAAAAAACGATCAAAAGAAAGATGATCGCTTAAATGAGAATTCAAAGTAATACGCTCTTCTCGTGATAAATCAAAATACATATACATTTTTAAGCTATCAGAAATATAAGGATATGATGTATTAAATGATTCAAATAATCTTAAAAAAACTTCTGGGTGATCTGCTGTAAAATTTCCCGTTAAACGAAGCTTTTTTATTAATGCTTGCGCACATAAGTGAAATAACGGATGATTTTTTTCAGCTTTTAAATCACATAACCTTCGTAATAATTCAGAAAGCTGCTCCATTGAATACTGCTGCAATTCTAAAAAAAGCCCACGCTGTTCTGCAGGATTCGTTGCCAAAACCAACAAAGCTTCAACTTTTACTGATACATCATCCACAATATATTTTTCGGCACTATCTGACTCCATCGCAAAAATTGAGTTCCCAGCCAAAAATATTGATGTTAATAAAATATATATTATTTTTTTCATAATTTTTCTTCCTAATTTAATAAAATCAAAATCAACACATACATTTGAGAAAAACTTTATGTATCTCAAAATTATAGAATCGAACAAGGACATTTTTTACGCGAAAAATCTACAACCGCCTGCATTAATTTTGCAAGCGAAGCAGAATCTATTATTTGAAGTCTTTGCTCTAAAAGGGAAGAAATCTCAGGTATCAAAGAGTTCACCTGTACGCGGACTTCTCCATTTTTTTCTAAAAGATTCTTTAAAAAATGCGGATTCCTTTCTATAACCTTATTTAATAGAACACAACAGATTGCATCTAATGTTCCACCGGCACCGTTTAATGATAATGCCGCTTCTAAAATAGTACGTTCTTCCGCCCCAATTTCTCTCTTTCTTTCATAAATATTTCTTTTAATTATATACAAAGGATTTGCGCCACGTTCGATTAATAATTGAACAATAGGTAACTTGCCCAATATAATTGCTTTCCACAGCGGGGGAAAACCTTCATCAATCGGATTACCGAAAGGATCCTTAACCATTGTTGATTGATCAATGGATGCACCTGAATCCAGCGCTATTTTTAATGATTCTGGCTCGCCCAACCATATAGCAGTATGTAAAAGTTTATTAGGGAAAGGCGTTCTACGATCACATCTATAATATTTAATAAAAGGAGAGTAATAACACGAAAAAGCACCATCAAATGCTCTGCGCCTATCAGAATAAGGAAAATCACAATTAAATAAATCAAATTCCCCAAATTGAACTACCTTTTCAGGCAAACTCCTCATAAATTCTTCTGCCGAAAGACGCCCACTGATGTAACCATTAAGATAAATTCGTTCAGCATGCTTTAATCCCAAATAAACATACATTTTTAAATAAGAAGCAAATGCAGGATATCTTTCCTCAAAATAATCAAAAAGCTTAAACAGTTCATCAACCTTGTCCGGATCTTTTACCAACTTACGATATGCTCGATGAGCAAATGCTTGCGCAGCCAAATGATACAGCGGCGTTTCTTTATCTGCCCCAAGCTTTGTTAATATTTCAAAAAAATTTTCAGCATCAAAATTCAACAATAAATCATGATAAATATCAACATAATGAGAGGTTTTTTCAGCCCGCAATAATAAATTGTCGATTTTAACAATACCACGACCAGACAAAATAGGTATTTCCAAATCAGACACAAAGCCAAAACAGCTTGCTATGCCTGGAAATGCGTTGATCCACCGTGATTGAGAAACCGAGATACGCTGACCATCATTGCCAACAAGGCACATTCTCGCATCGCCCGACTCGCACGCAAAAGCTACATTAAAAATCAACAAAAATGTAGCCGATAAACATATTTTTTTCATATTTTCATATTCCCCATTAATAAAAATTATTCCTCTATCTAATCGGAGCTTTTACTCAAAAAACCCTTTTCAAGCTCCATAATAGAAAGGAACCATTCCGCTTTGAGTGCGCCAGGCATTAAAATGACTAATCAATTCATCACTCTCATTCACTTCTAAAACCTTTGAACAAAAGGCGGGATCGTCTCTCATTAATTTAAACAATTTTACATGATTATATTCATAAGCACCACGAACAATTAAAGAACAGATTCGCTTAAAAACCTTTTTTTCCCCTTCATTTTCAATTTCGGGATAAAGATTCATCACCCGTTCAATAACAGTCCGAGGATAATCAAAACTGAGCATTAGAGAATCAACATCATTTAAACTGAAAGGATCAGCACCATAATACAGAAGTAATTTAACCATATTTTCATCACAAAAAAGGACCGCCATAAACAAAAGTCGCATTCCTCCAGAAGAAGGATGATCCATAAAAATAGTATTAGGATTTAACGCCCCCTCTTCAATTAAATATTGTACAAAAACAGTTGAACGATTAAAAAACGCACTCTGTATCTCCTCACTCAAATGACGTCTAGGCAGTTCACATCCCCGACGAATAAACTCCTGCAAAAAAAGATCATATCCCTCTTGCCTCAAGTCTTGCAGTGAACTACTTATCCTTTCTCGTGATAAATGGTTTAATTCACCAAATCGAAGAGGACTTAAATATGATAAAAAATCTGAACAAAGAAAAAGATCTGAGCTCTTATCTTGTAAGGAATCCAACAGAGGATTTTGCTCCATAAAATCTGAAACAGAAATATGTCTTTCTAAATATGAATTTAAAATTATTCGTTCGCCTTTTGATAAATCTAAGTACACATACATTTTCAAGGAAGGAGCAACTAATGGAAATTTATTTTCAAATTCATTAAATAAAGCAATAAATTTTTCCGGCGCATCCGGCGCATACTCACCCGATTCTCGATACTGTTTAACTAATGCCTGTGCAACCAGCTGAATTAATGAGTGCGTCACAGCTATCTTCAAAAAACACAAATGGTGCATTAAGGTCAGTAATTCCTCATGTGAACGATGCATTAAATTTAAAAACACATCATGCCACTGAGATTGATCCTGTACACTATCAAGAAGTTCAGCGATGGAATTACAATCACTGGCACATATATATACTTCCCCCATTTTAAAAGCACCATTTTCATCGAGCGTAAGTGGAATCTCAAAAACAGATTGCCAACGCTCAATAAGGCACGAATGTGCTTCCATTGAAGAAAAGTTTCCACACAATAAACTAACTATTAAAAAATAAATAAAATTTTTCATATATCCCTATTTTTACTAATTTATAAAATATTTCAAACGTAAACAATATTATCAGATAGAAATAAAAAGTCAACAAAATTAAAATATTTACAGCAGCATGAAACTCAGCCTTCGTATAAGCCTTGAGTTATCTATTTTTGTAAAGCAAAAAAAGAGATAACAATCCCCGCAAACGACGACCTAGTACGGGGCAACATGTACAGTCACACACGGCAAAAACATTCTCGCGAAGATACTGCCACACCGTGAATAATCTCGAGATTTGAGCTTTAATCTTTATATCGCGAAACCAATGCCCCACCGACCAATCTGTATAATCTGAAGCGGTAGTAATTTTTACAAAGGACGCAAAATGAATGTCTTCTTCCATCGACTCAGAAGATGCCAATAATGTATAAACCAAATCACTCCAAAGCTTAACCAATCCACGATTTTCAATGAGATCTTTGTACATATCACCATTATGTTGATGCCCCCTAAAAATTGCTCTCACCTTTTTTTCACCATTGCTTATTTGATCAAGATAATAATGCGTCAATGCTTTTCCACATCGAATACCTCGTTCGCCATAACTGATACTCTCTTGTTCACAGAGCTCAAAATCACTCCACAAGCAACCGAAAGAGTGATTCGAGGGCCTCTCCAATGGCATCGAAAAAGCTGCTAATTCACTCGCAGGAACTCTCGTAATTAATGCATCATGCAAGGCACTGCCTACTGGCAAACTGTTCTCTCTATCAACAATCGTAAATAATTGATACCTGACGGGGCCAATTGATTGAACTAATTTCTCAGGGTTAATGCCCACCTCGATACCACCATGGCAACACAAAATACAGTTATTTTCAGACTCAAGAACCAATGCAGATGGTAATGTTTCATAAAAACGTTTAATAGCTGCAAACAAAAAACTACCAACTCCAGCATATTTTGTTAAAATTTCATATTCAAAATCATAATACTGATTTAACGTTACATCTTCATGATTCCCCCGCAATAAAATAACGTGATCGGGATTAGCACATTTTAAACGAAGTATGGTATATAAAATCTCAATGCCCTGATCCCAACGATCAACATAATCACCAAGAAAAACAAAATAACAATGAGGATTCATGATGTTAAAATGATTATCGATATAATGTTCATTTTGCAAGAAAGAAAGACCTTCAAGTAATGCGCGCGCACTCCCATGAAAATCTCCCCACATAATAACTTCTGATTCAGGAGCAATGGCAACTTTTTGCATAAATGGATAAAAACTATCAAACTTAAAAAATTTTTCGTCTGGCGATTGATCAATCCACACATCACGTGAAAGTTCTTTTTTAGCAATCGCTTGATATGTTTTAAAAGAATCAAAAAGTTCACCCGCCCCTATTATTTGTTGATTCTCATCGGCAGAATCAACTTTACGCTTAAGCGCAGAAAGCGATAAATCGGCTTTTAGGGAAAAGAAAAATAAAAAAGAAATTAAAAATGTAGCAAAACGTGACATACAAACCCCCATTAAATTATTTTCTCACTGTTTTTCTCGCTCATCAGATTTTTCCTGATCAAATGAAGAAGCGAAAGCTGTTTCGTAATGAGCTTTAATATGTTCTTTAATTAAATCTTCTTCTTTCAACGATTTTTCACATAAAGGACAACAAAACCAACCCCAATCGGTTAAGGTTATACAGCCATACAACTCATCTAAAATTAATTTCTGTTTTCTTTGCTCATCTTGGATGCTATCTACAAGACGAGAAAAGACCGACATACTGTTCACATTAAGACCAAGCCGATTTAAAAAAACATGAAAAGCTGATATAAAAGAATAAAGTTTATGTGGCGATTCCAGGTCGGGAACTGGTAATGCACCAAAAAGCATTATTAATTCTTCAGGATTTACAACTGATGAATTAATAACCCTTTCATCCCCTGTTCTTCCAAATTCACCTGGCGCATATGAACAAACCGCAGCCTCCAGGTCTTTATCTTTGCGTTGATCTGAAGGCAAACTTTTTCTACGCTTAACTGGCCATTCATCTTCCGAAATGGTAAAACCACGCCCCCGGGACTCATCTACAATGTTATTAAAAAAACATGGTTCTTCGTCTCGATCGCGTTTCTCATGCATACAAAACACGCTATTAGAAAAAAATGACAAAATTAAAAGAAATGCAAAAAGACGCATTAATCACTCCTGGTTATCAACTCTTTTTTGATCGCCCACGAATAGGACCAAATAACCATGATGTATCATGTTTCATAAGGGGTCCAATATCGATCTTATGAATATTTTTCATGTGTTTTCTTATACCAGGCCAACGAGAAAAACAATTTTTACAAGAATGACCATTTGAAATGCGACAAATAGGACACCAATACGGTCGATAGTGCATGTGTTTTTGTTGCATATGCTTTGTTACCTGATCCTTATAAATAGGACTTGAGTAATCACACCGAGGACAATGATCACCCCCCGACTCTTTAGACTTTCTGCATAAATCATCGTATTCACTTCGCTCAACCATCTGCGTATCACTTAAATAAAGAGGCTGTTTTTCTATAAATCTCTTTAATTGAGAAGTGTCTTTAGCCTGATTTGCTGCATCTAATTCCAAATAAATTTCAGGGGACAAAAAAAGCAATTGAACACCAGCTAAAAAAGCTGGCCGCAACGCCATACTCAACGAATCCCTAAAAAAGAAGGTTAAAAATAAAAAAATATACTTAAACCTTTTCATCAAATTCCTTTAATAAAAAACTAAAAAACATCATTAATATGATACAGTTTTATTTCCAGTTTGTCAAAAAATATAATGATTCTGCACAAAAAGCACAATTAAGAACCTCGCAGCAAGCTTCGAGGTATAACGCTCGTATGGTTCGACAGGCTCACCACGAGCGCGCTCATCCTGAGCCTGTCGAAGGATATGAGCGAATATAATGATTACGAAGCAAGCTTCGAGGAATTTTACCTGTAAAAGAATAATTAAAAATATTTAAAATTAACCAAAAGAATTGCTTGCTTGTTTTTAAGCCCATGTTCATATTTTTTATCGTAATAACTCAGCAGAATTTTAATCGCCTCTTTCATTTCGTTGACACCAAGCTTTTTTATTTTTTGATAACGCTCACTTCCAAGATGACTTTCAATCTTCTCCAATGCATTCAGAAGAAATGATTTATCTAAATTTCCATACTCACGCAATATATGCTTCACTCGATTTTCTAATGATGTTGACAATAAATAAGTTGAAGCCTCTTTCATTTGGGCCCAAACAGCTTCTGGAATAATAACGGAGCCAATTTTGCGGCTCTCATCTTCTATCCAGGTCAATTTCACAGAATCAAGTTGCGCCCACTGCCATGCAAGATCATTTTCAAACTGTTGTTGCGTTGCCTGCTGATCTTTATAGCCGCCAAAAACTGACCCTTTATGTTTTGCAAGCGCCTCTAAGTCTATAATCTGTTGATGTTCCCGAGCAAGTTGATGTAAAAATGCAGTCTTGCCAGACCCCGTTTTACCGCACAGTAGATTAAGTGCCCTTTTTTGCAAAAATTGGGCAAGAACCCAGTTTCGATAACCTTTATAACCACGCGCAAGCTGAATTACCGGCAACTGAAAAAGATTAAAAAGCCAAGAAACGGAACCACTTCGCATGCCACCACGCGCACAATAAACAACCGATGTTTTATTGTTTTTTTGATAAATTTCCTTTGCTTGATCAACCAAACCCGTAAAATGTGGCGCAACATGTTTCATAGCTACATGAATAGCTTTTTCTTTGCCTTCTTGCACATAAATTGTGCCCACCAGCGCACGTAATTGATCAGAAAAGAGCGGAATATTATATGCACCCGGAATATGCCCCTTATTAAACTCTGATGGAGAACGCACATCAATAAATGAGACCGTTTCACGAACAGAAAATAACTCTTCAATATTCTTTAACATCAACCCAACCGAATAACATAACTAATCGCAAAAAGTATATTTTCTTATATTTTAGCACTAAATAGCATTTAGAAGAAGAAACTAAAAAATCATTTTAACCTTATATTTTTTTAAATTTTACAAAAAGAATTATTTTTGCTATGCTTTAATAATGGTAAACTTGTTATTTTTTAATTTTAGGGGGAAATGGTGAAGAAGTTACTTTTATCCTTACTCATAGTCTCATCTGCGCAAGGAATGCATAATCAACTCAGAAAAGCAACTATCATCAGAACACCTTCCGCCATTGAACTCGATCTTTGCATGGAATATCGTGACATTATCTTGCCTCAAAAAAATCATCTTTCATTTTTTGGTCAATCAATTTCCTGGCAATTATTTAATGACATGATGATGCACGCCATGTTATTCAAAGCAATCAAATTTATGAACAAGCGCGAAACAGGTCTCGATAAATTAGGAAGATTTAGAACACTTCTTTCACATAACGAAATATGTAATCCATTTGCAAATGAACTTTATCTCAAATTAGATAACTTTAAAAACAATGCACACATTACTCCTCATGAATTTAGTCAACAAGTTTTAGACATTGCTCAACGCTTTCGAGAAAGACTTCACAATAGAAGCGACGCTGAATAATTAAATCAAGGAAAAAACTATGAAAAAATTTATAATAACACTTGCAATAATACTCGGAATCACTCATGTAATAAATGCGATGGATCAGCAACCCCTTCCTTATCATTCTCCTTACAATATCAGCGAACACACCAGAAAAATCACAAATCCTGAACATAAAGAGATCGTTGCAAATTTCATGCATGTGTGCGAATGGGTTCCTGACGCAGGGACTATTACATACCTGGGCAATTCGCCAACGAACGGCGGTTATTATGATCCAACTGCACTTTACGAATTACTTAAAGAAACTATCCCTGCAATGATACAATCAAGGGATGATTTTGCTCACTTACAAGATTTTAATGCATCTCGAGCACTTGGGATTTTTACGATCGGCATAGCACAATCATTTCTCGCGCTTAAAAAAGCTGCTGGGATTAGTGAAATAAGTGAAACCGAAGCAATGATACATGAAACATTCCATATTCATTAAGTTTAAAAAACAATAAAAAAATATTATCAATTTTTTATCTTGATTTTTTTGAATCACATGAGTCATACTCATAAAAAAACTCAAAGGAGATTATGATGAGTAAGCATTGCAAAAGTTGTGGATCTAAAAAATCGAATTGCAGCTGTCCAAAAGAAAAAATTAAAAAATCATGTGGTTGCCTCATTAATGAAGTTTGCAATTGCTCGGAAAAAGAACCTTGTGGGTGCCCAAAAGGCAATTGCTCCTGTAAATAAAAAATTTAATCTTTTACAAGTAAAATTCCTCAAAGCTTGCTTCGTAATCATTATATTCGCTCATATCCTTCGACAGGCTCAGGATGAGCGCGCTCGTGGTGAGCTTGTCGAACCATACGAGCGTTATACCTCGTAGCTTGCTGCGAGGTTTTTAATTATTCTTTATGAACTAAATCCTTAAAAGCATCAGGCACCAAAAATTTAAACTATATCAATACAAGTAAATTATTATTTTTTATAAAATCGCTAAAACCATTGATTTATAAGCCTAAAAATTGGTATTTTTAAAGAGTAGGTTAATAGAAAAAAAGGAGATGATAATGAGTACTGAAAGCAAACATTTATGGTCACATGAGGTTGATACTAAATGGCATCCGCCAAAAGGTTTTTTTGATCGTTCTTCCGAAGAAATCGCACAAGGCTTGACTGAAGCCTCTGATGGTTTGGCACAAGCAATGGATCGCCTTGATTTTTACATTAATCGCGCAGGAACAAATTTATCCCCAGAAGACAAAGAAAGGCTTGAAAAAGTCAAACCTCTCTTGAGAGAATATTTTGGAGAATAACCCGTCAAGGCCCCCTCTTTTGAGGGGCCTTTCTTTTTGAAGAGTTTTTATGCCAACTATCACATCAGAAAAATTGAATGTTTAGAACAATTTGGCGCGAAATGCTTTATGCTTAAGCAAAAAAATTTGTTATACTAAAATAACAATTTAACTCTTTAAAAATTTAATGGATACATATGTTCAAAAAATTATTTCCGCTTCTCTTACTGTCATTTTGTGCACATTCAATGCAATCACGGGCATGTAAGACCTATAAAACAGCATGCGAGCTCACAGAGCCTTACAGAGATTGGAGCGATTGTCCACGCCCGCAAACTAACTATTTTTCAACAAACACTTTAGAAGGAAATAGAGCAATAAGAAAAAATATAAACATCATCATTTTCAAACTCAGAGCATGGCAAATCATTGTCATGCAAGAAAGTGGCACCGCTGATAATGCAATTGCAAAAAAAATTAAGTTGATGAAAGACATAAAATCTTATCTTGCCCTTCAAATTAGACATCAAGAAGATCCAATTAGCAATCCGGCTCCAGCAACTAGAATCTTTAGAGGAAGGGCTATTTTTTAGATCTTTTTACTCTTCGAATGTTCTGCCCGCAAGAAAATGTACATGCATATGATAAACTCGCTGGCCAGCATCATAACCATTACTGATGACTAAACGAAATGGAATATCACCAAGATCTTTGGAAATTTTCTGCGCCAATGCACATATTTTTGAACCAAGAATCATGTCCTCTTTTTCAAAGTTTCGCAAATCAGCAAGATGTTTTTTAGGAACAATTAAATAATGATGCGGTGCTTTTGGATGAATATCATTAAATGCAATCAATTCATCAGTCTCAGCAATTTTCTGTGATGGAATCTCGCCTTTAATAATCTTACAAAAAATACACTCTTCAGCCATCGAACTTCCTTAATTCTATTTTCAAAAATGACTTTAAAATTTTAGCGAAAAAATCAGAAACTGACCATTGCATATGAGAAAAAAGAAATGGAAAAACTTTCAAACCCGGTCAAGCAGGATGCTTGTGGTGCCAAGGACTGGACTCGAACCAGCACGGTATTTCTACCACACGCTCCTGAAGCGTGCGCGTCTACCAATTTCGCCACCCTGGCAATGTATTAATTACATTAACATATTCCCCTAAAAAGACCAGATTAAAACTTAAATTAACGCGAGTTCGATAATTCATTGATCAATTAAATATTTTTTCTTAGAACTTGTACGAAAATTCGAAATTCGCTTGCAATAAGCAAAGCCTAAGGGTACAAAAGCTCGTATGGTTCGACAAGCTCACCACGAGCGCAAGAGAAGATTTTGTTGAAAGCAATAATTTTCGTATAAGCTCTTAACATAAATTAGACAATTGTTGACATTCTCCTTACAATTTTACTTGACGCGTTCGCCCTGAGGAACGAGCATAGCGAGTGTCTCGAAGGGTTTCACCGAATGCGCAATAAGTTTTTCTATTTTTCTGAAATTACAAAGAAAGTTTAACAAAGAGCGTTCGATAAAACCATTCGACTCACTTTTCACTCCGTTCCAAGTTCTCTCATGGCGAACGCTTTGCTTTTGTTTTCATTAATAACATATTTCAACGTTTATTATTTATCGAACTCGCGTTAAATTAGTATCAAAAAGAAAAACTTTAATAAAACTTCGATTTTTAAAAATAATAGGCGGTAATCAACAACGGTCTAAAATTCCCAACCCGATAAACACCAGACTGTTTACCCTTCCTGTTCATTTTTCCAAACCAAGCAAAAACAAAATCAGCTTCAAAACCAATTTCAATATTATTAAAATCAGATCTAATTCGTGGTGTAAATCGAAAGGTCGCAGCAACTTGTTCATCATCTCCATAAAAAATTGGTTCGCAATTATCATCAAGATAAACTGACTTTCGCGTTCCTAAATTTTTTGCATAACCAATAAACACTCCTGGCTGTAATTTTTCATGTCGTTTGTACTCAACATCAATCCAACCAGTTGCATAATTAATATTGGTATAAGAACGCGCCCCGGTAAATGGATTAGCCCCCCACACGGCGTAACCGCCAATCGAAACGAGATCAAAACCATTTTGAGCAATTATTGCTTCAGCCCGAAATACATAATCATTAAGTTTTACTTTTCCATAAACTGCACCCAAAAAAGACGCTAAACTTTTATCATGTACAATAGTTTTCTCAACTAATGAGGTGGTTGATGTTGTCGTTGTAGATAATGCTGGCAATAACCGCTTCACACCAAAACCAATCCCCGTTTTGAAGGTTTCTTTATCAACCTCAACACCCGCATAAAGCGCAGGAGTCATACTATTTTGCACGTAAGAATTGCTCCCCCCAATTGGTCCTGTTGAAACATAGTCAAATTCAGAATAAGGAGAAAAAATAAATTTAACATCATGAGTTTTATAAGTCAGACATACTTGTGGAAAATAAGCATAGGGTGCAGCTGGCCCACCACCATGCCAACCAATAGTACGAGGTGAACATGCAGCAACTAATGGATATACATACTCTCCTACCAAAAGAGAACTTTTTTCCCATTTCACTCTCACAAAGGCTTCACGAATGTTCATTAAGCCAACAGGAAATTCAGAACCAAAATCTGCTTCGATGTGAGCCTTTACTTTTGTTTCTCCTATTTTATCTTTGGCAGAAACATAAATCCATGAATATGCGGGTGAAATGCCAAATCTTCCTTGCGCATTAATGTCACACCCTTGATCATCGCACACAATTTTTTCTGGCCATAACATCCATGCTCCATCCGGCGTAGAATATGTTTGTCTTGTATCAGCAAACATATCCAGGCGCATACAGCCACCCCATTTAACCTGAGGAACCGAAAATGCAATTCCCATAAAAAAAATTGAGCACAAAAATCGCTTGTTCATCAAACTCTCTTTTTCCACCAACATAAGTGTAAAAAATCTAACAAAGATTTCTGAGTCTGCAAATTTACCATACACTGCACCTTGAATTTCTGATACAATAAGAATAACTATCCTTCTTTTTCAGAAAGATTAAAAATGAAGATTAATAAAATTGATGAAAAATTCATCGGTACAGAGGTTACGATTAAAGGCTGGATTCGTACAGTTCGTGACCAAAAAAATTTCACCTTTATCAATGTTAATGATGGTTCACAAATAAACGGTCTTCAAATAGTTGCAAGTGAAGATAGAACAAAAAATTATACTACAATCATTCCTCAACTTACCGTTGGCGCAGCTATTTCAGCCACCGGCACATTAGTAAAAAGTCCGGCACCCGAACAACCGGTCGAACTACAAGCAGAAAACATTACGCTCATCGGCACCTGTCCAACAGAGGAATATCCATTACAAAAAAAACGCCATTCATTTGAATTTTTAAGAACTATCGCACACCTCCGACCCCGCACCAATACATTTGGTGCAGTTGCACGTGTAAGAAATGCCCTCGCATTTGCCTCACATAAATTTTTTCAAGAGCATGGTTTTCTTTACATTATGACCCCGATTATTACCGGATCAGATTGTGAAGGAGCAGGCCAAATGTTCCAAGTCACAACATTAAAATTTAATGAACTTCCCAAAACAGCTACCGGTGAAATTGATTACACAAAAGATTTTTTTGCACACCCAACGTTTTTGACCGTTTCAGGACAACTTAACGTTGAAACCGCTTGTTGTGCTCTAGGAAATGTTTACACCTTTGGCCCAACATTTAGAGCGGAAAACTCAAATACCTCACGCCATTTGGCAGAGTTTTGGATGATTGAACCTGAAATCGCATTTGCTGATATTAATGATGATATGGACCTAGCAGAAGCTTATCTCAAATATGTAATTGCCCATCTTTTTGAAAATTGTGCTTCTGATATGGTATTTTTCGATAAATTCATTGAAAAAGGACTCATAGACCGACTTAAAAATGTCATTAATAATCCTTTTGAAAGAATCACGTACACACAGGCAATTGAATTGCTCGAAAAAGCACCTAAAAAATTTGAATTTCCTGTTAAATGGGGCTGTGATTTACAATCAGAACATGAACGTTATTTAACTGAAGAACTCTTTAAAAAACCAGTCATTGTTACCGGTTATCCAAAAGAAATTAAAGCATTCTATATGCGGCGCAATAAAGATGATAAAACTGTTGCAGCAATGGATGTTCTTGTTCCGGGAATCGGAGAATTAATTGGCGGCAGCCAAAGAGAAGAACGATTAGATGTTCTTGAAAAACGCCTTGAAGAAATGCAGTTGGATAAAAAAAACTACTGGTGGTACTTAGAATTGCGCAAATACGGCTCCATTCCACATGCGGGATTTGGGGTTGGGTTTGAACGGCTTGTTCTTTTTGCAACGGGCATGGAAAATATTCGGGATGTCATTCCATTTCCACGCTATCCAGGACACGCTGAATTTTAATATTCTAAATTTTATATACTCAAAAGCCTTCCCTTTTGAAAGAGAAGGCTTAATTTTTGGTGCCAGGAGCCGGAATCGAACCGGCATGATATCGCTATCGCAGGTTTTTGAGACCTGTGCGTCTACCAATTCCGCCATCCTGGCACAACTAATAAAAGTGTACAATAAGCTAGGATACGCGTCAAATAACTTTTCAGCTCACGAATATTTGTTTTTTCTATTTGAAATTGACGACCCAGAGCCTAAAAATACCGTTCTTCGCCTTGCAAAAATTTTCAATTCAGCTATAATAAAAAATAAGAAAATTAATACTTTTCTTTACGTGGGGGTTATTATGGTTTCAAGAGTCACAATTTTTTCATTGCTATTCTTTTCCATCAAGGCAGATTTTATTCAACTCTTTCCTTTATGGTTAAAAAATCCATCAAGTAACTCGTGTATTAAAAAAGCAATTTATGCCACACCAACCGACGGACATCTCTACCTTAATTATCAAAGCATCACCCAACAATTTTGGACTAAAAAAGCATATTTTTTCTATGGCAGTATAACGACGCTTATCGATATTCCAAACATTTTGAACTTTCTCGTCGATGTTTATCAAAAAGAAGTAGAAGAAAATCTCAAAGGCCGTTACACGTTCTTTCATGCACAAAAATGGCAATGGGAATGGTATGCGGAGCTTTATAAAATTCTTTATGAAGCAACACAAAAAACAACAATAAAAAATTATCAATTCATTCGTTTTAATCGCGTTAAACCACCCAAATTAGAAAAAGAAGAAGAAATTTATACAACATTGCGAACGTATGGTCGTATTTATAATGGAACCAATATCAGACGAAGATTGCTCTTTTTAAATGGTCCAATTTTTGGCAATACCACTCAACTTGGCAGTTGTACCATCGACTTCTGGCGTCGCAATGACGATGCATCTAATCTGCGCCATAATACTTATAAAATAAATAATGAATATATTTTTAATAAATTTAATTTGGGTCAATTGTATAAAAAATACGAAAAAAAACTTTCACAAATACAACATGAACACACACTTCTCTCAAATCAAGGAAATCTGTTATTGTTTTCATTATCTAAAAACTACATCAATGAAAATGTTTACATGGCTCAATGCCCCGGATTAAAACATATGGCACTGATAAATGGCCAACTCAATGATGACGTCATTCTCTTTTTAGAAACTTTAAAAAACAATCCCGATCAATTAAACAATACTGATTTAGTAGAATTTTGCTTGATTCTCACAAAACACAAAACATTAAAGCCATCAGAAGATTGTAAGATCTTTGCATTTAATAATATTTCTGATGATTCATGGAATAAATTTACCGAAAAACGCAACCGGCTTTTTTCAAAGATTAAAAAAGATATAACAGGTTAAAAACTTTGGGGGTTATATGAAAAAATATTTCTTATTATTTACACTCACGCAATCATTTTTATTAAAGGCTGATCAGGTATTTAATTATCTTCTAAACAATAATTTTTCTGCTATTCAAGAGAGTAAAAAAACTGATTTTGATACACCAACTGATGCACACATTTTTCAACATTATAAAATAATCAATCAAAATCTTAGGCATGCCATAAAAAATGGTTCCTCATTATTAACGGCAATTCATCAAAAAGAAGTTGAAGAAAATCTCAAAGGCCGTTACACCTTTGTCCATGCACAACAATGGTTTTGGGAATGGTACGAAGAATTATACAAAATGCTTTATGAAATAAAACATAAAACAACAATAAGCAATTTTTACTTTTCCAGATTCTTCAATCCTGACAAAATTGATCTTCAAAAGGAAGAAGAAATTTACCAAGATATCCTAAAACAAGGACGCATTGACCATTGGAAAAAAGGAAAATCATTACGTCCCCGACTCTTGTTCCTCAATGCGCCACTCTTTGGCAATACACAAAATTTAGTTTGCTGCTCTGTAGATTTTTGGCAAAATGGATCTGATTGGTCGTGGCTACATCCTCACGGCATTTCTAACGAAACCTTATTCAAAAAATTTAGCCTTCAATCATTATATAAAAAATATAAAATTGCACTTCAAAAGCTTGAACAAGAGCACAAAGCACTCACATCACATGGCCACATATTATTCTTCTCCATGACAAAACAGTTTGTAACTGACAATGTTTATATGGCTCGCATGTGCGGGTATAAAAATAATGTAAATATAAATGGCCAATCAACAAATAATGTCTGCACATTTATCGATAAGTTCAAACAAAATCCATTACAAATGGGCGAAACCGATGTTATCGAATTTTGCCTCATTTTAACTAAACATCGCTCATTGCAACCAACACCCGCATGTCAAATATTTGCATTCAATGATGTTGACGCTCAAAAATGGAAAGAATTTAATCAAAAACGTGAGGCGTTATTCACACAAATTAGAAAAGATATTACCGGATAAATTTTTTTGGAGGTTATAAACAATGAAATTTAAGAAACTTTTTTTACTCAATTTAGTCACATTTTCCCTCGCAGCACATACGGTCAATGTACCAATTCCTCAACTTCTTGCCATGGTACTTAACCAACAAGGTGCACAACTGCTCCAAGCATGTAAACAAGCACAACAATTCGCTTGTGGCACCGATGGCCACATTTTCGGTAACGCACAGGCATGTTTAGGAAGGGCGAACAATTTATCGCAACAAGAAAAAAATTGTCTTTTGGCCGTTTATCAAAAGGAATGTGAAGAAAATAAAAAAGGTCGATACGTCTTCGTTCATGGACAAGATTTTAGCTATGAATGGCTTTCTCAACTTTATAAAATGCTTTATGAAGCAACAAAAAATTGTTCAATAATCAATCACGAATTCGTTCGCTTTTACCATTCAACAGGTGTTAATATTTCTAAAGAACAACAACGACATGATAATCTCATGAAACATGGCAACCCATATCAAGGGGGAACGTGCCGAGCTCTTTTTATGAATGCAGCGCTCTTTGGCAGATATGGCGATACAGTTCAATCTTTTTGGCTGAGAAGAAACAACAGTTATTTTTATCAATCTTCAGGTAAATATTCAACTGAATTCATTTTCAAAAAATTCAACAAAGAAGATGTTTTTAAAAAATATAAACCGCAACTTGACCAACTCCAAAAAGAACTCTTTAAATTAACTCAAAATGGCCGCATCCTCCTTTATTCTATGACCAAGGATTATGTACAAAAACACGTCTTTCTTTGCAGCATGGGTGGACATAAAACACCTGTTCACATCAAAAATGCGGGGGCTACCAATGATGTTTGTACCTATATCGATCAATTAAAAAATAGTCCCAACAATATTTCAGATACCGATTGGCCAGAATTCTGTTTGGTGCTCTCTAAACATGAGACAATTAAACCATCACCAGATTGCCACGTGTTTTCATTCAATGATGTTGAGACGCAAAAATGGTCAGAATTTAATCAAAAACGTGATAATCTCTTTGCACAAATTAAAAAAGATATTTTACAAACGGCTTAATGCTTCAGGCAACTGTGTAATAGGCATATATACTGCATAAATGAGCGCGCCAACGAGCAATCCCATCACAATGAGAAGCATTGGTTGCAACAAGAGTGCAAATCTTTTTAACTTTTGCTCAGTTCTTTCAAAATAAAATTGCGCAATATGATCCATCATAATAGGCAAAGTTCCAGATTCATTACCTACTAATAACATGGCGGCAACTTCCGGTCGCGCTCTTTTTCCAAAAACAATTACATAGGCCTCATCAATAGAAACACCAGCAGCAATCTTGTTGGCAAAGTGATTAAATTTGCTTTTTACGTATCGATTTTCAATTAACGAGATAATCAGACGCAAAGCATCAACTAACGGCTTTCCTCCTCCAATTAACAATGACAATGCAGAAAAGAAAAAAGACAAAGAAAGATCCCAATAAATAGTCTGCACCCACGGAATATGGGTTAAAAGCCAATCTTTTAACCTTTTCCAAATCTTCGATTTGAGAAAAAACCAACCGATGGAAAAAATAACTAACCCACTCAAAAAAATTTTAATAAAACTCAGTTCTTGTAAATATTGACTCCACCCAACCAACCGCTGTAATGAAGCTGGAATATTTTGATTGGTAACAATAGTCAATCGCTCAAATGAAGGGATAATGACTAAAAAAATAACAAAAATAATGACTATAAAAAAAAGTAACGTAATTAACGGCACCTGTAATGCCGCACGCATTTTTTTACGCAATGAAACCTGCATGTGCAAAAAATTAACTACGCCCAACAAGGCATTCCCCAAATTTCCTGATTCTTCACCCGATTGAACTAAACTCACCAACAATTTATTAAAAATGCGAGGAAACCCCAACAAAGACTTTGCAAAAGAAGCTCCCTGTTTAACCGATTGGTACAATTCAAAAACAAGCGCTTTTTTAAAAGAAGAACCATAACGAGAAACTACTGACAAAACCTGAGAAATTAAAAGCCCTGCTGTAATCAGTTTGTAAACTTGTTCAAAAAACTGAGCTTGCTCAGCCAAAGGCATCTTTTCACTAAATGCCAAGTGCTGTCGCTCGGCCCACATTAATCCAAGTTCTTTTTTGAGCAATAAGTTCTCAAGCTGTTTTTCATCAACAGCCCACTGCTCACCTTCAAATTCATCACCCTGAATGTCAATTGCAAACCATCGATAATTAGGCATACTGATAATCACTCCCTATAATCGTATTCAGCTAACTGAATTTTTTAAAAAAGAGCAAACTACAAAATATGTCGAATTTTTTATATTTTTTTATGAAGCCCCGCATGAAAGCTCACTCAATGAATAATAAGCTCAAGTACTAACTTCAAAAACTGTTCATACGTAAGCTTGGTAAAAATTTTTAATTTTTTTAACCGTGTTGTCTGACCAGAAACCAGCTCAATATGATGCTGTGGAATCTTCAAAATTTTAGCCACAAATTTAATCAATTCTTGATTAGCTTTTCCTTTTTCCGGCGCACTCGTTAGATAACATTTTAATTGACCATTCTTATCCAGTTGAAAACTCTGCCTTCCTGACTGCGGCATAACCTTAACATCAATAATTAAAAACATAATCTCACAACTAATCCATATTTTACAAAAATCAACTATTTTAATTATTCTTAAAATAACGTGAGTTCGATAAATAAGAAACTTTGAAATATTTTATTAATGGAAATAAATGCAAAACGTTCGTCATGATTGAACTTGGAACGGAGTGAAAAGTGAGTCGAATGGTTTTGTCGAACGCGTCAATAAAATTCTTGATTTAAACGTCAATTTCGCTATCCTTAAAATGAATCTCTTGGAGAGATGGCTGAGTGGTCTAAAGCGCTCGCCTGCTAAGCGAGAGTCGTGTAACAGCGGCGCGAGGGTTCGAATCCCTCTCTCTCCGCCACTTTTTAAGAAATCAATGCGCCCATAGCTCAATTGGATAGAGCGTTCGACTACGGATCGGAAGGTTGGGGGTTCAACTCCTCCTGGGCGCACCAGCTTTCGCTAAAGCTTCAGCTGGCGTTGCCAATCTTAAGGATTTATTAGAGCGAAAGCTGCCCGCCATAGCCGACAGGCGACGGCTGGGCTTTTTACGAAAGTTTCGTATGGGCAGACCATCATTTTTAATATTTTAGGGGGCTTTTATGAAAAAACTATTATTTTTACTTATTATTTGTCTTGGTGAACATTGTTTCGCCATGAATCCCTTTATTCCACGTCCAAGTGAAGGTTGTGAACGACCCACGGTAACTTATCCTATCGCAGAACAAAGACCCATTCGAAGAGAAAATCCCAGTCATTATGTTTTAATCGAAGATAAAGATGATCGAAGCAAACCTAAAGACCCATACGAGTTGAATCTCTGCCAAAAACTTTTTATTAATGTATTTGGATGACCTTGTTGCTGTTGTCTCTGCTGTATGGATGAATATGGAGCACCAAAACCAATTCGACTCATTCATCGTTATTGTTGTCAAGAAGAAGATGATGAACATTCCTATCCTACACTCACCGAATATTTTCTCACGGGAGGAACAGGTATCATCTGTATTGCTGCTTTAGCATCTGCAGGGGCAATCTAACAAAATTGTGTTAAAGCTCACTTGATCTACAACCCACATGTCCCTTCTAAAAAGGGACTCTTTAATTATTTGCCAGTAATTTAAATCACAGATATACTATAAAAATCGCTGGAGAGATGGCAGAGTGGTCGAATGCGGCGGTCTTGAAAACCGTTATCCCGTTTGCGCGGGATCGGGGGTTCGAATCCCCCTCTCTCCTCCATCTTAATACAAAGTAAAAAGTTATTCATGATTCAGATAACAGATTTTCAAAAAGTCGATATTCGTGTAGGAAAAATTATAGCCGTTGAAGATTTCCCCGAAGCAAAAAATCCTTAATTTTCCCCCTCGCCAAATTGGCCCCGCAAAATCTGAAGTTTTAACACTGGGCGTTCCTGATGAAAACAACCAATGTATTTTAGTAGTACCTGAGAAAGAAACTCCTCTTGGCGGAAAACTTTACTAAAAAAAATAACTCACATAAGAATCAAATTTCAAAAAAATATTCACAAGTTTAATTTCTCGATGAGTTGCTTGTAAACAGAATTAAACGTTTTCTCGATAAAAATATTGAAATCAGAACACAAATTAATTTAAAATAAAATTAATAACGCCATTTGAAAGGGAGGTTATGCGTTACACACTATTATTAATTTTGTGTTTGGTCATATTTAATCACAATCTTTGTGAAACTTATAAAGCTTATGTTAATACAACTGGTGTGGATGATGCAAGCAAGCTTAAAGTGAGTGGAGGAAGGCAGATTCAACAAACATATATCGATCAATTAGCACAAGCGAATGAAAGTCCTAAAAGTTTCGAAGCTGATAACAAAGATGCTAAAAAGACAGTCTGTCTGGCTCTCTTAAAAGGCACCGATAAAAAATCTTGTGTGATATTAGATGAAAATAGCAACGTAATAGAAATCTATAAACCACAGTAATATCACTCAATCTATACACTCCTCATCATCGCATGTTAATCTTGCACCATTACGTTCATTTCCATTATTCTGAAGAAGTACTTGAATTCAAAAGGAGAGTTTCATGACTGCTTTTATTACGTTCTTTAAAAGTGTCATTGCCGGCTTTGCGATGTGTTTACCTATCGGCCCACTAACTATTATAGTTATCAGAAAAACAATACAATATGGTAAACATCGTGCAACAATTCCTGCTGTAGGAAGCTTAATCGCTGATATTTTTTATAGCTCTATCGCTGCATTCGGCATATCTTTTATCGCTGAATTTCTCAATAAATACAGCCATTATTTTCAAGTTACCGCAGCAATGATCCTTTTTGTCATCTCACTTCGCATATTACAAAAGCCAATTTCAGAATTCACACAAAAAAAAAGAGGCAAGTTGTCGGCAATAAAAAGCTTTTCACTGGGATTTTTTCTTGTTCTTTTTAACCCTGCAGTTCTTTTCTTTATGACAACCCTTCTCACTGCATTCAACATTTCGCCTGATGGTTTTTACACTACAGGCTTAATGATTATTTCTGGGCTCTTTATTGGTGAATTACTCTGGTGGATTTTTATTATAAATCTAACGCACTGGGCAACGGGTAAATTGGGAAAACAAGCACCCGTTCTCATAAACAAGTTATCTGGTTTTATCTTACTCATATTAAGTACGATCATCATTATTAAATCATTTATTAAATGATTTTCAGTATCGTAAAATTAATCCAAAATAACAGACTTAATGTAATACCCTAATATCATTCAAATTTAGTTCTATAAATACAGAAACGTTAAATAAAATTTTCGCAAATCATTGCGTATCTGATAATCGCTTTCATACACTATGAAAAAACAAAAGGGGAACCATGAAATATAAATTTTTTAAGATTAAAATCTTAATTATTTCGCTCACAATAACCACCCCTTCCCACGCCATGTATGAAAAGCACAAAAGTTTTATTCGCAAATCGCTTCACAGTACAATAAGCCAAAATGAAGCACGCGAAAATTTTCCTAGAGATTTACCAATGGAAGCACAACTGCAATTTTTAAAACTTTTCTTGTACAGGATCACCCCCATAGAAAATAGAAAACAGATGGTACGTGTCTTCAGTGAAGTTAACGGAGTCTCTTACTCACACGTTCTTCAATTTTTAAAAAGCCAAATTCCAAGCACCCACACCAAACGCAAAAAACATCAACTTGCACCCGATGAACGAATACTTGAATCTGAATGCAACGTTATCCTTCATCAAATAGCCAAAGATCAAAGGCGACATCGTAGATTCATCCATATATTTAATGAAACAATGAAGGCTATTTCTTCTTCAAAAATTGGACCTACTGAATCATCTCCTGTTGCCGAAGAAATCCCTTTCGAACCAGCAGCGCTGGAAAGCTTTATAGATAAAAATCCTTTTGAACCACTAAGAGAATTAATTGAAAATTAATTGTTTTAAAAAATGACTTCAAAACATAAAAACTCAATACTCTTGAAAAAAATAGTTCAGAAAAGTTATACTGTATTTAGAAGAGATAATAAAAAACCCATTATAAACCTGGAGGTTATAATGAAAAAGCTTCTTGTTTTAAGTATATTGATCGGTGCTCACACTCTCATCAATGCCCAAGAATCAAAAAAACTCAATGTTGCTTATAATCAACAATTTACCATTTCACTCAAAAAACCTTATGCTGGAACCGGTTACTTCTGGACTATTTGCAATTATGCGCCTGATGGGCCAATAACCCTTCTTGGCACGGAAAAAGGAAATTCAACAGTCGATTTTAAATTTTCATCTGTCCCGGATAGAGGGTTTCAATCAGTCGCATATATCGGCTTCAATCTTATCAGAGCTGACGGAAACCCACCAGCTGAGCAAGTTAACTACGAAATCACTATTGGCGAAAACAATTTCAACATTTAGTAATCTACCCCCGACCTTGTCGGTGGTTCTGTCTTAAACAAACAGAAAAGGGAATTCTTTTAAAGGAGTTCCTTTTTCATTCTTTGCGAAGCCACTTTAATAAACGCAAGTTCGATAATTCATTGGTCAATCAAATATTTTTTCTTAACATAAATTAGACAATTGTTGACATTTTCCTTACAATTTTACTTGACGCGTTCGCCCTGAGGAACGAGCATAGCGAGTGTCTCGAAGGGTTTCACCGAATGCGCAATAAGTTTTTCTATTTTTCTGAAATTACAAAGAAAGTTTAACAAAGAGCGTTCGATAAAACCATTCGACTCACTTTTCACTCCGTTCCAAGTTCACTCATGGCGAACGCTTTGCTTTTATTTCCATTAATAATATATTTCAACGTTTATTATTCATCGAACTCGCGTTAATAAATTCTTTAAAAAGCGGTTGTGGTTTAAATGGCGTCGATTCAAATTCAGGATGAAACTGGGTTCCTACATAAAAAGGATGATTAGCTAACTCAACAATTTCAACCAAATCGTTTTCTTTATTAAGACCAACAACTTTTAAACCAGCGGCCTCCATTGATTCACGATAAACATTGTTAAATTCATAACGATGACGATGACGCTCAGAGGCCTTTTCCGTTCCATAAGCCTGCTGCACAATGCTTCCTTTTTTTAAAGCTACATCATAAGATCCTAAACGCATCGTTCCACCATATTTCTTATTTTGCACGTTCTTAAGTTGGTGAGGATTAATATGAATAATTTGATCAGCGCTTTCGGCATCAATTTCTGCACTCGTTGCTTTATTAATACCGAGCACATTGCGTGCAAATTCAATACAGGCTAATTGCATTCCATGACACAGACCAAAAAATGGAATCTTTTTCTCACGAATATATTTTAATGCTTTTAAAATTCCTTCAACACCACGACTACCAAAACCACCCGGACAAATAACACCATCATACTTTTTAAGCTCTTCTAAATTTTTATCATTTTCTTCAAATTCTTCGGGATCTATCCACGCAAAAGCAACCGCGCAATCGTGCGCCCAACAAGCGTGCTTTACTGCTTCCAAAACAGATATATATGAATCGGCAAGAGTAAAATCACCCGTTTTAAAATATTTTCCCAAAATACCGATTTTAACCGTCTCTTGCGCATGCTTAATTGTATGAACAAGCTTTTCCCACGCAGAAAAATTAGAAACTTGTGACGTTAAGCCAAGTGTTTTTAATAATTTTGTATCAAAATTTTGCACATGAAATGCCAATGGCACTTCATAAATCGAAGGAAGATCTGGCGCAGAAATAACGTGATCTTCTTTAAGATTGCACATATACGCAAGATTTTTTTTACGCTTTTCATCAAGCTCTTTTTCACCACGAGCAATAATAAAATCAGCCTGTATCCCCGCAGAATTGAGCGTGCGAACCGCAAATTGTGTGGGCTTTGTCTTCATTTCACCAAGATACTTTGGATACGGTAGGTAACTCACCATGATAAATGCAACATCATCAGGATGCTGCAATTTCATCATACGCGCAGCTTCCAAAAAGAGAAGGACCTGGTATTCTCCTACGGTGCCACCAAATTCAATAACCGTAACATCAGCAGCAGCTTTTTCTTGCGCTAAATAAATACGACGAATAATCTCATTAGGAATATCTGGCACAACTTCCACATCTTCCCCCCCATATTCTAAATTTCGTTCGCGACGAATAACTTCTTGGTAGACCTGCCCCGTCGTCACATAGTTAATCGCTGTCATTGATTGTCCGGTAAAACGTTCATAATTACCAAGATCCTGGTCAGCCTCAACACCATCAACACCGACAAAGACTTCTCCATGCTCTGTTGGTCGAATGGTGCCCGCATCAATATTGACGTACATGTCACACTTTATATTGGTAACTTTAAAACCACGCGCTTGCAATAAGGCCGCAGTTGAAGCGGCAGCAATTCCTTTGCCAACACTGCTCATCACCCCACCAACAACAAAAACAAATTTTTTATTCATTGCAAAACCCTCTGTCTTTTAAAATGTTTTAAACAAATTTTTACAAATAAATTGCTCTAAGAGAGAGGCCCCGCAGTTGCGGGGCCTCGTCCACTTAGTCTTTTTTCTGACCAAAAAACCGAAGAAGATATAAGAATAAATTAATAAAATCAAGATAAAGCTTCAACGCACTGATAATGGATACCTTAGTCATATCCATACCAGAACCGAGCATTGCCAACCCCATTCTTTTTACCATCTGCACATCATATGCGGTAAAAAGCGTAAAAATAATTACCCCAAAAATAGACGTTACGAAATCAAAATGAACACTTTTCCAAAAAATATTAATAACGCCAGCAATAATCAAGCCAAAAAGGCCCATCACAAGAAAATTACCCAGACCACTCAAATCTGATCGCGTTATTAACCCATATAAAGCCATGGCAGCAAATGTTGCAGCACAGACAAAAAATGTTCCTGCCAAAGATTGCTTGGTAAACAATATAAATAAGGTTGACAATGTTGCACCAGTCAAAACTGAATATAATAAATAAGAAAAAATGGCAGTCTCACGACTCATTCTTTGTAAACCAAAACTGAGATAAAAAACCAACCCAAGTTGTACTAAGATTAAGATAAAAGTAATACTGGGATTCATCTTAAGGGCTTGTTGCACATTAGGAATCATATTAATTAAAAAAGCGGTTATTCCGGTCAATGATAACCCCAATGTCATCCAGCCAAAAACACGGCGCACTAACGTTGCTGCCGCGACTACTCGATATTCATTGAAAGCCATAGAAAACTCCTTAAAATAAGGGTAAATTAACTATTTAGCTTTATTATACACTGCCCCTTCCGTTTAAACAACTTTTGAGTTGAAGATTTCAAGGCATCATAGTAATCTATAATTAAACAAATTCTAAAAGGAACGTTATGCCAATAGAACTCACTGAACAAAATTTAAAATCAGAGGTCAGCGAAAGCTCAATTCCGGTTATCATCAAAGCATATGCCTCCTGGTGCGGACCCTGCATTCAAATGACCCCTATCTTTGAAGAGGTAGAAAAATCATTCACGGGTAAAGTAAAATTTCTTGAACTCAATGTCGATCAAGCACGCAATTTAGCAATTCAATATGGCATTACTTCAATCCCAACGTTTATCTTCATTAAAGATGGCGAAATCGCTCATAAAGAGACAGGCTACATGGCCAAAGAAGAGCTTAAATCAAAAATCGAAGAATTCATTAAATAAGTCAGAAGGGCCTTTTTTAAAAGGCCCTTCTTTTTAAATTCCATCTAATTCCGTTTTTGGGATCTCTACATATATCCCTTTAGGAACAATACTTTGAGGAAAATGCCGCCAAAAAGTTAAAGTTCCATCCTCGTGCTTTTTTTTCAAAATTGGTGCAAGATCAACGATATATGTTTCATCTCTTTCATAACGAACAGGATTGTCAGCAATTGCTCCAGCCAAAAAACCTTCTCGCGCTTCAGTGGCTAACTCAATAATTCTATCTGACGACAAACAAAGTCGCCGAGAACCACTTTCAGCACCATAGAATTCCACATCTGCCAAACAAATCTCAGGCTGATCAGCTTGCCACTGAATAAATGAAAAAATTGGATAACAACTTCTAATTGATCCAAAACCATCAGGCACCAAAGATTCGTCAATAATCTCAACAGCTAAACCTTCAGCAACTTTATTTAAAACACCTCGGCACCGATCCTGATCATGCGTAAAATATGCCAAATTTTGCGCATAAGGATTTTGATCTAGAGCAATATTACGAGCAGTATCAAAAACTTCTTCTGCCGTTACCTCTTTTGAAAAAATTGTCTTAGGCTCATTTATATTCATTCTATGAAATACACTCACGCCATTAGATCTATTCGTGATTGGTTCAAATTCCTGTAAGCTGGTTTGTAGAAAAAGAGCGCGACGTTGTATCTCAAGTTCGGGCCACACGTGACCACCACCACCATTTGAGCCATCAACAATATGTCCCAACTCAACCAAACGACTCAGTTCCGGGTGCCGTAATTCAGGCACTCGTGATCTTACCTCTCTTTCAAAACGCATTATCTCTTGGCGTGGTTTTCGGTCAAAAGATGAAACTTTTTGATGAAAAGTAAAAGAGTCGATAGGAATTTCCGATTCTTTAAGTCCAACAAAGCTCGCATGTAAAAACATATCGCGCACCTGAGCAGCCATCTGAGCTAAATCTTGAGTCGTATACAAGCGCCCATCTTCAGAAGAACCGAGAGAAAGACTTGCTAATGCCTCATCAAAATCATGCTCCTTTTCTTGAGCTTGCGCATATAAAGCACGCGCCAATTTCAAACACGCATCTGCATGAGGAGAAAAACAGAGTGAGCCATCTCTTTTATGACGCCTAACCTCACCATGGCAACGACCTATACCCCTTTGAGGGGTAAGATCAGGAATCTCATCTAAACCTCTTTCACTTGTCCTTTTAAGACGTTTTGCAGCTCCACGAGTTTGTGGTGAAGCACCCTTCAACCTCTCTGGCGTTGTGGGAATCCGAGGCCTTTTCTTCTCAATTCCATCTCCATCCTGACTCTCCATGGCTCTTGCCAACAAAGGCATCAATAACAATAACAACAATATTTTTTTGTTCATAAAATCCCCCTTAAATAGCTTTATTATCACTATTAATAATAACAAAAACAACAAAAATGTCTATTTGAACATCTGAAAACACAGGGCGTACGCATGGTTAATGCCCTAAATAAAGCAATTTTGAAATTTGACTTAATGCGCCAGAAGCTAAAATAATTTTTTGCAAATTAAAACTGATATTTCGTGCTTTAAGATGATACAAAAGCGT